>FLNX01003327.1_pt1 | contig 33637 bp, 28 predicted proteins | sample 1140341 | NCBI WGS metagenome assembly FLNX01 (sample SAMEA3878208, study PRJEB12797) | bioreactor metagenome | biome: Moose rumen | place: Sweden | collected 2011-10 | reverse complement strand
ACCTCTTAAAATCGGTCGTATTAAATCGGCTGTCCGTTGCCGCTCTTCCTCTGTCTCGCAATTTGCTAATATCTCATCGCGCTTTTCGGTCGATATGATAAAGGCATCGTTGAATCCTGTTTTGATACCATAGTTAATCTGAATATCCCAATCTTTTAGAGGTGTGCCAATCGCCTCGATTTTGTTTTTGATAGATTGCTCTATCTCTGACAGGATAACCCAACTATCTGAACCATTAAAATCACAAACAGAAGAGTGCAACCGAACAAAATCGCTCAATTGTTTTAGGTCGTCCTTATTGGACTTATTCGTTACCGCGCATAATGTCTTGTGTCGGTTCTTACCATTGGCAAACAAAAGGATATTTGTGTCTACTGTTGCGGACTCAAAGATCTTCACTCCTGCAAAATCAATGAGCAGTTGCGGGTCGGTATTGTTGGCAAGGAACTCACGTGTCTTTTCTCCATATCCGGCACGCATCCATTTGTTGGATGTGATATAACAAAGATGACCATTCTGTTTAAGCAGTTGGTGTCCGCGTTCATAGAACAAACAATAGATGTCACCACTTCTGTCAAAAGTGTTGTAGCCACAGTCAGCATACAAATCAGCAAATTTAATATCGTACACTTTGCCTTTTTTGTCGATGCCAGTTTTTCCTGTACTCTTTTGTAATTGAATATACGGTGGATTTCCGATGACGATATCGAAGCCGTCTATTACACCAAACATCCACTCCGGGTCAAAGAACTTTGCCTGTTCGTTTTGGTCGTAGGGATTCCATTTTGCGAGTTGGATAGCATCCTTTGGGGCAAAAGTATCTTCCTGTTCCAGTAATTGTAGAAGCTCTGCGCGTAGAGTCTCGTCTTGCTTACGCAGACGCATTTTCTCAGAAGCTTTTTTAGCGCGAAAATGCTGATGACGTACATCAAGCAATTCTTTTTTCTTTAAGTTGATTGGACTATTTTCATTATCTGCAAAGATATCAAGCGTAACTTCTTTCGGTCGCTTATGCAGAGCGATAAGTGAATTGGCAGTAACAAATTTAGTTTCCAAGTTCGGTAACGTCGGTATGCCGTAATTGGGTTTGGATGGGTCTTTCTCACAATCACAAATAAGCGATATGAAGAAACGAAGTTTACTGATTTGCGCAGCTATATTTTGAATGTCAGAACCATAGATACAATTCTCTATTATTTGCAGTTTGCGCGAATAGGTATCTTGTTCGGGGTCTATCTTTTGCAGAATGTCCACCAATCGGTTGAGCAGTCCCATCGGGAATGCCCCTGAGCCGCACGCAGGGTCAAGAATTTTGATTGCTTTGAGGCGGTTCGCAATAGTTTTGTATTGTGATTCCAGATTAGGATTATACTCAAAAGTATCGGAGAACAAGCTATCTATTATTTCCTCTATTCCCGCAGACGGGCCGTCTGCGTCCCTGATTATTGCGGGCGAGGACGACCGCGCTCCAAGATAGGCTTTGATACTCTCATCCACCATGTAGTTAACTATCTCACGGGGAGTGTAAAACGAACCGGATTGATTGCGCGCTGTTTCACGTGTTTCGGGGTTGTACGCTCCGAGTAAGTTTTCAAACACCTTACCGAGCAATTCGGGGTCAAGTGCTACCGTTTGTTCATTGGGTGTGTTCTCCTCAATGGTGAAGTTATAGCGTTTGAGGATATTAAGCAAACCCTCATGCTGTTCTGCTGAGGGCGAGGACGACCGCGTTCCAAAGAAGAATATGTTGGGAATAAATGCACGCTGACGGTATCTTCCGTTTGGCCATCGATTCGGATTGCGAGAGAAGCCATCATAATTGAAAGCCTTATCTACTCCATCAATCTTTTTGGTTTTATCAAGGCATTCAAACAAGCCACCATTAAGGAAAGGAACTTCGGCAAAGAGTTGCACCACCTCATCTTCGTTGATACGGAACATTTCAGCATATCGGTAAAGTGTCTTGACATCTCTTTGCCCTTGCAGTTTGGCAAAACCGCGTTTGCCTTCATCATCTTCGATTGCGCGGTTAAGAGTTGCAAAGAAAAGGTTCTGGAGAATAGCATTATAATAATTGCCGTTGTCTGTTGCCTGCGGGTCAAAGTCCTTTAGGATGTCTTGCAGTTGTTTCTCGTTGAACAACTTATCAGGAACAAGGTCTTTCTGCTTGATGAACCAAACGAACATCAAACGCGTCAGCAGACGGATGATTTTCTTGTCCTTATATTCAAAGTCATCTTCGGCTGTGGCTGTGTCATTTGGGAAATAAATGCCACCATTCGGACTAACAGCCCATTGATACCAACCGAACAACTCATTATAGAATTCTTTTGTAAGAGCCTCGACGGAGAAACGGCTTAGAAGGTCGTTAAAATCACTTACTCTTCCAAGTTCGATGAGGTATTTCTTTGGTGTGTTATATACACCGCCTTCGCCGAGCAGGAATGAGTAACGGCGCGGGTTGCTATAGCCTCGTTGAATGCGGTTGGTGCGGTCGTTCAGTTCGGCTTCTATCTGAATCAGTGAGAACCGCCATTGCTTACCCCCTTCCGGTACAAAGGCAATCAAAGCACGGTTGCAATAACTATGGTTGAGCAACATGCGGAAAGCATCTTTGGCTATCCCGACGCGAGCATCATTGAGTGATGTGTGGTGGATTTCAAACACTTCCAACTCTAAAGAACGGCACTCGCCCAAACGGTATGCGTGCGTTGCAAAGTTTTGGCTACCCGAGAGGATAATTTCTTCCACATTGCGTTTCGGGCGAAAATCTTCCGGCAAGAACTTATCCGACAGGAACTCAACGAAGGAATCCCGATTATATGCTTTGTTCAACTCAAAATTCATAATTCAATTTCTGTTTGCGGGTTGGTATTGATATTCTGCAATTCTTCTGCAATGATAAGCGTTTCAGCACCGAGCGAGACATTATCGTATGCCCGGAGTGCATTGCGTATATACGCATAACTGATGATGCTTGGCAGAGTTGCGAACTCATTGGGTTTGAGGCGGTTGATAGCGCGCAGTGAATAGCCGGAAAGACTATCGTGCATAATACAAGTTTTGAGGTCTTGCAGGTAGTCACGGTCGCAGACACCGGTTTGAATGATTAGGCGTACCTTGTCCAAAGCATCGCGTTTCGTCTTGTCTTTTTCGCTCTCCGATTCGTGTGTGAACAAAGTGTCTTTCAATTCGGTGAATCGAGGAGTAAAGGTAGAGGATAACTTATATCCCTGTTCCTCTGTTTCAGCTGCAAGGATTTCAAGTCCTTTCTCCGCTGAGAGGTCGGTTATCGCAGACGAGCCGTCTGCGTCACCTACAGGGGCAAATTTGAAGACATAATCATTTCCCTTTTTAGCAAAAGCAATGATACCGCTTTCTTTTTCAGTAGTCAGTCGGCGTATCTTGCTGCGTAATGGAATAGACAAAGCCTGACGCATCTGTTCGGAATCTTCCAGTTCGTGCAACAAAGCCCGATAGGGCGTGTCCCAAGATTCACTTTCTTCGGCAGCCATAAGTTCGTTAAACTGCTCCACAAAGAAATTCTTGAGTTCCTCATCATCTGTAAGATATTGTGTGTCCTCGCCCATAATGGCATGAATCATCGACATTTTCAGGGTGGTTATTTCTTTGGTGCGTGTTTCTGTTTCTCCTATGGCAGTCGGGAAATAATTATAGATAAAGAGTTTGTCAAACACTTTCTTGTTAATACGGTTGATACGCCCGACACGCTGAATGATGCGTGTGGGGTTGTAGGGTATGTCATAATTGAAGATAGTGCCTGCACGGTGTAGGTTATATCCTTCGGAGATAGCATCGGTGGCAACTAAAATCTGATAGGTGTCCGCTTGTTTATGTTCGGGATAACCAGCATCGAAATTCGCCTTGATGATCTCTTTCTTTTTGTTGGTTGCTTGTTTGGAAGTATATGCAAGTACGGGCAGTCCTGCTTGTCGGAGTTTTTCTCCGAGATAATCCACTGTGTCAGCAAATTGTGAGAAAACCACTATCTTTCGCTTGGGGTCATGTTCCAATTGGTCTGTAAGAATATCCACAAATGCTCTCAACTTGGGGTCATTGTCGATAGGAACAGTCTCCCATTGTTGTTTGAGGTCGCTGAGCAGATTGATGTCCGATTGCAAGTCGCACAGGAACTCGTCTTTCAGATAATCAACAGGTATTTCCAAGAGTCCTTTTGCTTTGAGTGCTTCGACTTGACTTTCAACAGTTTCATTCCATATTTGTTCTATTTGGTCGTTGGTGGAGTCGTACATTTCGTCCACATCGGGCAGTTGTCCTTTTTTGAAAACAGGTACGGTATTGCGCTGCTGAATCCATCGCTGTACATTCTTGCAATAGTAAAGCATATTGTTGAGCGAGATGCGAAAAGCCGCCTGCGAACTCTCAAAGCGGTGAACGAGTTGTGTACGCATAAAACTTGCGGCATTATATTGCGCTCCACGGTACAAATAGTAGTCAAGTCCTGAATCCTCAATCAGTTTTTTCAGTTTCTCTTCTGCCTCTGCTCGCACATACATAATCGGCTGATAGCGTGCCGCCTGGAAAGAGTCTTGTATATTGTCTTCCCGCTCCGGCAATTCATATAAATCATCAGCGACCATTTCCACGCCTTTTCTGAGATTGCGCAAATCGCTCTCTTTGGGTGAAATACGCTGCAAGGTATATAAATACAGGTTTTCCAAATCCCCGAGGTAATACTCTTTCGATTTGGGAGGAAGCACCTTGGCAAATTCGATATGTTGTTTTACCATATCATTTTTGTAGAGAGGAATCTTCTCCAAATCGAGTCGGGAGCGGCGTATGACGAGCGGTCCGATGATGCGGCGTATCTCAGCGGCTACACTATGGATGGCAGTATTGAGTTCGTCTTTTGAAATGGTTTTCTCGCGTTGCTGTTTTCCTATCTTTTTGTAGGTATAGATGAGCGATGTAAACTCTCTTCCAAGATTGTCAACCGTTTGAAGTGTTGTTTTGGTGGGGTCTTGGAAGAGTTTTATCATGGCATATATATCTGCCGGGCGGTTGTTGAACGGCGTGGCGGTAAGCAACATCACCTTATTACCCTTGCATATCTCATGTAGTAAAGCATAGTCTCGTATAAACTCGTTGCGGTAGGCATGTGCTTCGTCAATCATAATCAACCACTGCTCATCTTGTCGGCGTGCCGTGTTGTAAAAATCAAGTACTTTGTCAAGGTTGCCACGACTGAATACACGAGCATTAACACCGAACTGTGTGCGATAGTCATCCCATTGTGCCGTCAGGTGGGGTGGGGCGATTATAATTGTTCTTAAATGCAGGTTGTTGGCGACAGCCGAACCGATGATAGACTTACCGAGACCGACAACATCTGCAATAATCACGCCGTTATGACGGTTGATAGTATCAATAGCCAAACGGATAGCATCTTCCTGATAGCGAAGATCTTTGAACTCACCGTGCGTTATCTCGTTGGGAGTGGCGATATGTTTAGTGTTGTCAATATGGAAATATTCATACAGGACGCGCAAATAAAGGAGGTAGGGGGTTGGGATACGGTCGAACCATATATGCTCAATCACATTGTCCTCAAAGTCTTTGATATGGTCTTTGTCCACAATGACAATGGCATCTTCCCATAGGTTATTGAAAATTTCTTCGGCATCATCATATTCGGGCTTGGCGTGGAAGCGCACATTGATTTCGTTGTTGGCACGCAACCCGCTGTAAGTCAGATTGCTTGAACCTGTAATGACGGTGCCGGGCTGTTCACCGTCTTCTGTTAGTTCATCTTTGTATGTAAAGATGTACATTTTGGCGTGACACGGGTCTTTGGTTTTGCGGATTTCAAGTGTGCCGTCCTTGATTTTCTGATAGTATATTCGAAAGGCTTCTGCCTCATCATCACTTTCGAAATAATCTGTCTTGTTGAAGAGTTCAATGAGCGAGTTATAGAAATTCTGCTTACTTTCCTGACGGGATGAATTGCTATTCTGTGCAAAGAAATCAAACTCTTTGGTGCGGGAGAGCAGGTCGTGTTCCATATCCATACCGACCAAAATACGCATCGGTTTATCCTCAATATTCCGATAAATCTCTTGTATGCCGGAGAAATAAAAATACCCCACAAGAAAGTCCATACTTTTGGCTTTCGAGGGGAGAATCAGCGAGATAACTCTGGCGAGCGAGTGTTCACCATCGTTATGTAAGAAATGACTATTGCTACTCATGGTATATGATTTCGTGTAATGATGTTATATATATGATTTCGTATAATGATGTTATATATATGAGCCGTTGGCTCAAATCGGTTGCAAAGTTAGTGGTTTTATTCAGAATATTCAAATTCTGCTTGCGTTTTCTTTCGGTTTGGGGTTTATGTGTTCTTGTTCGGCTTGGTAGCCAATGTCGAAATCACATTTCGACAATCATAAGAACGGATATTCGGCGATAGCTGTCGAGATTCAATCTCGACTCTCATAATGACGAGAACATAATAACGCGAGCGGCACAGTTGACGAACAACCATAACAACGGATATTAACGCGAGCGAAAGAAGAGCCGATGCCGAAATGGTGTTTCGAAACAATGGACGAAAATTTATTCTTCAACATTTCGCTTTGCTCAATATTGCCAGTCTTGGCTTCGACGAGTTGCGTAAGCCTTACGTAGGCTTACACTCGTACTCTCACAAGACTTCGCTATCCTATAAGTATCCCTATAGTATCCCTATAGTAAAAATAGAAATAGGAGTACACCTATTTTATATTATAGATGTACTCCTATTGAAATCATTATTCAGCCTTTTCCTCTGCCTTGCTCCAGTCGGTTGAGAGCATCCTCTGGTAGCTGCGGTAGCGCCATTGGGCGTTGGACTTGGCGGCTTCGAAGAGTTCGGCGGCTTCCTGCGGGAACTGCTTCATCACAGATGCGAAACGAACCTCACCCTTCAAGAAGTCAATGAACTTATCCCACTGCGGCTCCTTCGAGTCAAGCGAGAATGGGTTTTTGCCCTCGGCTTCAAGCTGCGGGTTGTAACGCCACAAGTGCCAATAACCGCACTCAACTGCCTTCGCCTCCTCGGCTTGACTCTTGCCCATACCGGCTTTCAGACCGTGGTTGATACACGGCGCATAAGCGATAATCAGCGACGGTCCGGGATAAGCCTCTGCCTCGCGGATAGCCTTCAAAGTCTGCGCTTGGTCGGCACCCATAGCCACCTGAGCCACATACACATAGCCGTAAGTCGTAGCAATCATACCGAGGTCTTTCTTGCGCACGCGCTTACCCATCGCAGCAAACTTCGCAATAGCACCAATCGGGGTCGATTTCGATGCCTGACCGCCGGTGTTCGAGTAAACCTCCGTATCAAGCACGAGGATATTCACATCCTCACCCGATGCAATCACATGGTCAAGTCCGCCGTAACCGATGTCATACGAAGCACCATCGCCGCCGACAGCCCATTGTGAGCGTTTGATGAGGTGGTCTTTGCAAGCGAGAATCTGTTTGCAGATGTCGCAGCCACACGCTTCCATCGCAGCCACAAGCGGCTCATACAGGCGTTTCGTCACCTCTGCGGAGTTCTTGCCGGCAATCCATTCTTGGAACATCGCCTTCAACTCGTCCGAGCAGCATTCGCACTCAAGACCTTGTTTCATAAGCAGTTCGATGCGTTCTTTCATTTTGCGGTGCGCAATCTGCATACCGAGCGCAAACTCCGTAAAGTCTTCAAACAGCGAGTTCGACCAAGTAGGACCATAACCCTTCTCGTTGGTGGTGTAAGGCGTGGACGGCACGGCAGCGGAGTAGATTGACGTACAGCCTGTTGCGTTACCGACAATCTCGCGGTCGCCGAACAGTTGCGAGATGAGTTTCAGATACGGTGTCTCACCGCAACCCGAGCATGCACCCGAGAACTCAAACAGCGGAGTAGCGAACTGCGAGTTCTTCACATTCGATTGTATATCAACGAGGTGCTGCTTCGATTTGACATTCTGTGCGCAGTAGTCCCAGTTCTTGGCTTCAATCTCCTGACCCTCAAGCGGCACCATAGAGAGTGCCTTGCCGAGTTTCGGATTGCCCGGACAAACATCCACGCAGTTGCCGCAGCCGAGGCAGTCCATCACGCCCACCTGCATGCGGAAATGCATACCTTTCATCGCAGCCGGAGCCTTCATCTCGCGAGTTGCACCCTCGATGCCTTTAACCTCCTCATCGTCCATGACAAACGGACGGATACAAGCGTGAGGACATACGTACGCGCACTTGTTACACTCGATACAGTTCTCGGCAGTCCAAACCGGCACAAACGCCGACACACCGCGTTTCTCAAACTTCGATGTACCTGCTTGCCAAACGCCGTCCTCGATACCCTTGAACGCGCTGACAGGCAACAAGTCGCCGTCCTGCGCATTGATAGGACGCACGAGGTTCTTGATGAAGTCGGGGTCGTCAGCCTTTACGCCGAGCGGAGCATCTTTTACTTCAAGTTGCGACCAAGCAGGGTCAATCTGCAGTTGCTTATATTCGCCACCACGGTCAACCGCCGCATAGTTCTTATTAACCACATCTTCGCCCTTCTTGCCGTATGATTTGACGATGAAATGTTTCATCTCCTCCACGGCTTTCTCAACGGGTATCACGCCGGTGATACGGAAGAACGCCGACTGCAGAATAGTGTTGGTGCGGTTGCCGAGACCAATCTCCTGTGCAATCTTGGTAGCATTGATATAGAACACTTTAATGTCGTTATCAGCGAAGTATTTCTTCACTTTTGCGGGCAGGTTCTTGGCAAGTTCGTCGCCTTCCCAGATGGTGTTCAGCAGGAATGTGCCGCCTTTTTGCAGACCGCGTGTCACGTCGTACATGTGCAGATATGCCTGCACGTGACAAGCCACGAAATTAGGCGTTGTAACGAGGTAAGTGGAGTGGATAGGCTCATCGCCGAAACGCAGGTGCGAGCAGGTGAAACCGCCGGATTTCTTCGAGTCGTAGGAGAAATATGCCTGGCAGTACTTGTCGGTGGTGTCGCCGATAATCTTCACGGAGTTCTTGTTGGCACCCACCGTACCGTCAGCACCCAGACCATAGAACTTGGCTTGGAACATACCCTTGCCGCCCATCGCAATCTCCTCACCAACAGGCAGTGAGAGGAATGTAACATCATCGTTGATACCCACTGTGAAGTGGTCTTTCGGGCATGGCAAAGCGAGGTTCTCATACACAGCAAGCATCTGAGCCGGAGTAGTATCATTTGAACCCAAACCATAGCGTCCACCAACCACGATAAGGTCTTTCATTCCGAGTTCGTCGAGAGCAGCGCGTACATCGAGGAAGAGCGGTTCGCCGTTGGCTCCCGGCTCTTTGGTGCGGTCAAGCACGCAGATACGCTTCACATTCTTCGGCAGAGCCTCTTTGAGGTACTTGAGCGAGAACGGACGATAGAGGTGAACATTGATCATACCGAGTTTCTTGCCCTTGGCTGCTTCATAGTCAATCACTTCGCGGATAGCCTCGCAAGCCGAACCCATACAGATGATGATATTCTCTGCTTCGGGGTCGCCGTAGTAGGAGAACGGGCGGTACTTGCGGCCTGTTATCTCGCTGATTTTGTCCATGTAGTCGCTTACGATGTCAGCCACCTCGTTGTAGTACGGGTTGCAGGACTCGCGGTGAGTGAAGAACACATCGGGGTTCTCGTTCAGACCGCGTGTGTTGGGGTGCATAGGCGACATAGCGCGGTTGCGGAAGGCTTGCAGTGCCTCCATATCAACGAGCGGCTTTAAGTCCTCCATATCAACCACTTCGACCTTTTGGTACTCGTGCGAGGTGCGGAAGCCGTCAAAGAAGTTGAGGAAAGGCACGCGCGACTTGATGGTGGCGAGGTGAGCGACACCTGCGAGGTCCATCACTTCTTGTACAGAGCCTTCAGCGAGCATGGCAAAACCGGTCTGACGGCATGCCATAACGTCCTGATGGTCACCGAAGATACAGAGCACGTGGCTTGCCAGCGTACGTGCCGACACATGGAAGACGGTCGGGAGCAACTCACCGGCAATCTTGTACATGTTAGGAATCATAAGCAAGAGACCTTGTGAGGCTGTGAAGGTGGTGGTGAGGGCACCGGCTGATAGTGAGCCGTGCACGGCACCTGCGGCACCTGCCTCGGATTGCATCTCTTGTACGAGAACGGTCTCGCCGAACATGTTCTTGCGTCCGGCTGCTGCCCATTCGTCAACATTCTCCGCCATCGGCGACGACGGGGTGATAGGATAGATGGCAGCCACCTCTGTGAACATATACGCAATATGCGCAGCAGCGGCATTTCCATCCATGGTTGCAAATTTCTTTTCTTTTGCCATAATTAAATCATTTAATTGTTGAAAATATATATGTGTGCAAATGATTTCACCAATATTTTTTACTAAATGACTATACTTTACTCTATTATCTCTACTTTCCAACCCAAATCAAGCATAGCGGAAATCTTATCCAAGATATTCTTTTTCTGTATATTGCCGCTATGCGTTATTACATAAAAGCCATTGCCAACATTTTTTTGTGCTGAATGATACTTTTTATCAAGCGTGTTGCTCACTAAAGGGACACGAGCTAATTTAAGATTCAAGTTGCGAACCGAGACAACTCCTGCCTTTTTGATTGCCTCAACAAAAGTGTCGGCAGCATATTTCTCCTGTATAAAACTACCATCCGGCAAATATACAACCAATCCTGTTTTAGGCGATTTCTTACTCGTAACAATATGTTTTCCGCCTTCCTTATGCTCTACCTGACCATCCGGCACAATACGTTTGGCATCATCAATCATTTCTAAGATATTCCGCTTACGGCTAATCGAAACAGATAACGGCTCATTTGGGTGATAATCAATTACCAACACCAAATCGCGCTGAATATGCGTTATGATAGGCTCTATCTCATCGCTGATTGCAGGCAGAACCTCATCCTTAATCAACTTTTCTTCTAACTGATTAAGTTTTACTTGCATATCCTCACTGATGGATAATTCCAAATCCTTCAAATCTGCTATAGACCGATACAATTTTTCTAATTTTGTCATAATTCATAGAGTATTTATGCGTTATTTTGTTTCGATACCACTCGTTATCCTTATGCAAATGCTTTTTGATTTTCAATAGCCTTCGCAATAGTATGTTCATTCGTCAGACCCTCGAAAAGTGTAGCCGGAAATTGGTAACAAAGCGATTTGCCGTAGCCCGTACGGTGAATAAGCAAATTCCGTTCACCGCGAAGCAGACTGGCTATGACTTGCCATTGCTCATCATAGAATCGCTCTAAACCAAACACTTTTTGTAAATGTTGTTCGGCCTCTGACCGTGAAAGAATAATATTCTGCATTATACCTTTTACAAATTATTTGTCATAATGTCTTTCGCCATTCGCTTGATTATATGTCTTTTCTTATTTAGCGATCCACATTTTGTAAAATGATATTATCTAAATAGATACAGCTTTCAAAACTGAATCTCCAATAACTCGAGCAAGTTGAACAGGTACAGCATTTCCTATCTGTCTCATAGCCTCTCCCCATGCTCCGGTTATAATATAATTATCAGGAAATGTTTGTATTCGTTTCGCTTCAAGTACAGACAGATAACGAACAGAGCCATCAGTAAACCGCACCATGTTCTCACCACCAGGGACTCCGTGTCCTCCCGCTTTTATTGTTTTTGACGGTTCGTCAATACCGCTGCCCGTATGTCCTAAATACGCTTTAGCTCCTTTACGCAAAGCATGTTCACCATATCCATTGGGATCGCCTAAACCTTCAAAAGCATCACGCATAGTTTTCCATGGTTTATGTTCTGGCTGCCACATTCCGTATCGTTTCATAAGTTGGTTTCTGACTACTTTGCAGATTTCTTCACTTTCTTGAATGTGGATATGATGCCGTTCCCAATACTCGCCTGTAACATATTTAGCCCAAAGAAGGGCATCTTCGCTATGTGTCTGCTTCGGGAAAGACCACTTTACATGCAAGTCGCTACGAAATCCGACAATTATTACCCTTTCCCGTTTTTGGGGAACACCATAATCCGCCGCATTGACGAGTTGATATGTAATATCGTATTTTGTACCTACATCTGTCTGTTTTTTATCTATATTTTCCAACAAAGAAAGATTCTCTCTCCAGTCATCTGACCTCAAAATCACCTCAGGATAGGTCAATTGCAAAATGATGTAGTGGAAATATTCTGCAAACGATGCCCGAAGTAATCCTTTGACATTTTCAAAGATAAATGCCTTTGGCAATAATGTGCGGATAGCCGAGATTGCAGCAGGAAACATATCACGTTCGTCATCATTGCCTTTTGCTTTTCCGCCTAATGAAAATGGTTGGCAAGGAGGTCCTCCGGCTATAATATCAACTCCTTTGTCTTTATAGTTTTCAAACGAAAAATCGCGGACATCACCTTGAAAGATAATATCCTTATCATAGTTCATTCGCAAAGTATTGCAAGCATCCGTATTCCACTCAATGAATGCCTGATGCTTTGTCCCTGCCAATTCCAATCCCTTCGCAAGTCCTCCTGCACCTGAAAAAATCTCTATGCTATTCATCTGCGGTATCATAGTACGCTAAAGCTTTTTCTTTGATTTCCTTTAGGTTTGCATGTTCACCTCTTAATTTGTCCGCCCAATGTCTGCCGGGGTGCAAAATATCCCAGTCAGATTTGGCTTGGTCATATCGTCCGCTTCCTGGGTCATGATTACCGAAACCGTCTATACAACTATTCCAAATCGGTGTATATTGTCTAATAAGTGATGCTTCAACAATGCCTATCATATCCGTTGCAGCATCTTCAAGAATCATGAATCTGCATCTAAGCTCTCTAATGTTCAGATTTTTTGCTTGCATAAGGCTATTCTCGTGGTCGCATAGTCGTGAATATAGTTCACTGGTAGCCTGCTGGTAGCGAGCCTGTCTCCAGCCGCGAGGAACAGCCTTTCCAACATAAATAGGCTACTCAAAACTTATTCTGTTCAACTCATACAGATGTCTGTATAGTGGACTTTTCCCAATATAATATAATGCGTAAACACCTGCTCCTATGAAATTTTCAGGTGGTGGCAACTGATGAACGGGTGTCCCGTTGAAAAAGCGGATGGGATCTTTTATTATTTCAGAAAACGCTTCTGAATAGAATACGTGCTTTGAACGGTCAAATGTTGTTTGCATAACCTATTTATTTTATCATTTTTCTTTTTCTATCCCTTCGGTTTAAGCCGTTTGGTGCTGTCTATTTTTATCCTACATACCTTCTTTCAATTTCCTACCAGTTAATTATACACCATAGTGTTTGCTGTAATGGAACGACAGTGTCTGCTCGCTTATCACCGGCTGCAAATCACCGTGTGCGTAGGGTAGGTTGATCAGTATAAACATAAGGGTATCATTTTATTCTTTATAATCAGCAACAAAATGTGTCGGTTCGGGATATTTTGTCGGGATACAATGCCAATCAAACGGCAAATCCATTACATTCAATGTTTCCAAAGGCAAATCTAACAGATTATTTGTTTGCGCATAGAGATACACCTTCTTAAGATAGTTTGCCGTAAGATATACCGATGGAAACTCTCCGAAATGCTCTATATACCAACCAAACATATCTCGGTCGCCCTTAGATGAATTACAGGTTTTGCAGGCAAAAACGATATTCTCCATTTCATTTGTACCGCCTTTGACACGGGGAAAGATATGGTCAACCGTTGCTTCTGTCGGAGTAGCAAACGCCTTGCCGCAATAAGCGCACGAATTGTTGCTTTTCCGTAATTTCTCTATCTGTTGGCGATACAAATCCGATATGTGCCACGAACCGATTGTATATGATTTAAATGCCTTTGCACGAATGGAATAACACATGCGGTCGTATTTTTCTTTGTGCATACTACAAGCAGCATCAGCCATTTGCAAGTTTGCATACGATCAATATATCAACTCGGCTAATGTGTTGAATTTGCGCTCCGACATTAAGTTTAGTAATTTTCCGCCAATAGTTGAAAATAAGCCTGTGCGTGGTGGCAGACCGGACATTCTTCGGGGGCTTGCTTGCCGACTACTATATGTCCGCAGTTTGAGCATTGCCAGATGCAGTCGCCGTCACGCGAGAACACGACCTTGTCTTCGATGTTCTTGAGTAGTTTGAGGTAACGCTCCTCGTGGTGTTTCTCGATAGCCCCCACCTGCTCGAATTTCTCTGCAATCTCGTCGAAGCCTTCTTCACGAGCCTCACGGGCCATACGGGCATACATATCCGTCCATTCGGCATTCTCTCCGTTGGCGGCATCTTCCAAATTGACCGTTGTGTCGCTTACCTTTCCGCCGTTGAGGTACTTGTACCATATCTCGGCATGTTCTTTCTCGTTGGCAGCCGTATCCTCAAATATCTTGCTAATCTGTACATAACCGTCCTTCTTGGCTTTGGAAGCGAAGAAAGTGTATTTGTTGCGAGCCATCGACTCACCGGCAAAAGCCTCCTTGAGGTTTTGCTCTGTCTTTGTTCCTTTCAAGTCTTTCATAATGTGATGTTTTTATGGTTTTGGTGTTTTATAATACTGCTATTTTCTTTGTCAAGTTGAATTCAAACATATCCCATAATGAGGTTTGTTTTTTCTTTGGATTAAGCATCTTGACAGCGATGTCGTTTGCCTCATTATAACTGTTTTTCTCCGGCATGATACGCTGAATGTCATTAAACAGTCGTATTAGCGACCGACCTACTGCGTATGCTAAATTTACAGGTACGGCATTGCCTATCTGCTTGTATTGGTCTGACATATTGCCCGCGAATTGCCATTCATCGGGGAAAGTTTGAATTCGGGCATATTCGCGAATGGTCAGCGGGCGTGTTTCCAACGGATGACAACGTTCGGTCTGTTTCTGTGCAGGTGCGCAAGTAAGTGTAAGAGAAGGCTCATCCATAGCCAAACGCCGTGCCATACCGGTCTTACCACCCTCCAAGAGATAACTGCCGCCAAGATACTGTTTTTGTACCTCTATTGGTAAATCACGCCAATCACCGCCTTCCGGCACTTGTGCCATCACCTGCTGTTTCTTCAACGGATATTTCTGACCTTCTGACTGTGGCACATCGCAATCATACAATTCACCTTTATAAAAGGCATCGCGCAGGGTCATTACGCGCTCATAAGGATTGGGATAGTGAAATTCTACGTCGTTTGCCAAATCATTGCGTATAGCAATCAGTATCAGTCGTTCACGCTTCTGTGGTACTTGATACATAATGGCTTTCAGTACACGGGGTTCTACCAATGTGTAGCCCAATTCTTTGATTGCTTTTTTGATTATATCAAGTGTTCTGCCACCATCGTGTGAAAGTAATCCTTTGACATTCTCGCACATAAACACTTTCGGCTGAATCTCTTGTACTGCACGAGCCAACTCAAAAAACAATGTCCCGCGTGCATCTTCAAGTCCTTTGCCTTTTCCTGCGTATGAGAAAGCCTGACACGGGAAACCGCCTGAAAGAAAATCCACTTTACCCCGTAACGGTTTGAAATCCACATTATGAATATCCTCTTGGCATACATTCCAATATGGGCGGTTGCGTCGTAGTGTTTCTGCTGCCATCGGGTCAATCTCATTGAGCAGTATATGTTTGAATCCTGCTTTCTCCATTCCGAGAGCCAATCCGCCGGCACCGGCAAACAATTCAACGGATGTAAAATCACGTAGGGGTTTTATACTTATTTCCTCTGCCCATTTGCCATTATGCATTGCCTTGATTTCGGGAATATCTTGCAGTGTTTCCACATTAAACACAACACTGCCTTGGGGATTTGTCTCTGACTTGTAAGTGCCATTGATAATCCACTTTTGCACCGTAGCACGACTGACACCGAGAATGTCAGCCAAGTTATTCACTGATATGTAATTAGAATTGGTCAAAGCCATCGTATTACTTTTGCATCAAAGGTCAGTTTAATAGGGTCGATGACATTATGGTTAAACTGCTTTAGGTCTATGAATGTTTTATATTTCAAGACCGTATTCTTAACATGCTCATATATGTCTTGGTCGCTGATAAAACCTAAATTGTAGTTATTCATAATTTTTATGCCATTTTGCAAAAATTGATATTATATACTTATGGCAGCCATCTCTGTGAACATATACGCGATATGCGCAGCAGCGGCATTTCCATCCATAGTCTGGAATTTCTTAACTTTTTCTGCCATAGTTTGTGATGTTTTATGTTGTTAATACAATAGTTCGTTGTATATTCGAGCGCAAAGATACGACTTTTTTCGTGAATTACCAAAAGTTTTCTGCTTTTGCTGTGAATTTTGCAGGGATTTGGTTGCGGATGTGCGGGGAATGTTGTATCTTTGCGGTGTTATTTCAATAAACTTACACGTATGGCACAGGGATTTGGAAAGACTTGGTGGGGCAGTGAGTGGTTGCGGGCATTGTCGCATATTGACTACGCCAATCGCATTCCGCGCGGGGCAACCTACGCACGGCGCGGGGCTGTGGTCAAGATGGAAATTATAGGCAATACGATAAAAGCCAAAGTGAGCGGTAGCAGGCGGACTCCTTACAAGGTACAGATAGTAGTGCCGGCGTTTGATAAGAAAGGTGTTGACCAACTGATAGCGCAACTGATGGAGCAGCCCGCGCTGATTTCCAAATTGCTGAACAGAGAACTGTCGCCGGAGATAATGGATATATGCAAACGTATTGGGTTACAAGTCTTTCCGAAGCGTTGGGACGACCTTGAGATGTCGTGTTCGTGTCCGGATTGGGCTGTTCCGTGCAAGCATTTGGCAGCCGTGATTTATATGATGAGCCGCGAGATAGACAATGACCCGTTTCTTGTGTTCAAGATTCACGGAGTGGATTTATTGGAGGAGTTGAAGAAGCGAGGTATTGGTGAGGATAACGAGTCGCTCGTTGAGATACCGAGCACAGAGAGTTTGTTGGTTAAACTTGCGGCAAAAGATGCCAAGAGTTTGCAGATTGCTGACTTTCGCCGAGTGGATATGTCGAGATTGCAGGATATTGCCTTACCTTTGGCGGGAGTACTGAAACCTTCGCCGGTGTTCTACGGGAAGGGCGATTTTCAGGCTGTTTATAAGAAAGAGATAAGCCGTATTCAGAAGAATGCCCGCCGTATATTGGAAGGCAAAGACGAACTGCAACTCGGCTGTGCAGACTGAACAATAAAGAGTTGCGGGAGTTGTTTGAGTAGTTGCCTACTTGAAAAGCTATGTCAGAGATAATATGCACCTGCCCAACGCGCTCTTGGTACGCGGACGGCTTGTCCGCGATCCGCTCGTCCGCGATTTTGGTACGCAGACGGCACATGGGAGCGCATCATAAAGAAAGTGGATACCAAGAACCATACGGAGCTGGTGTTGGGATAAAGCACACTTATTTTTATAACGATAAATATGCCATAATTGCTGAATCGGATAATCCGTCAAAGTCTGTATCTGTTTGCCTCTATTTCACAAAATCTCGCGGATATACAAATTATTTGTATAAGTCGATTATTTTTTGTACCTTTGTGCGCAAATAGTAAACTATGGCGGATATTTTCAAAAAAAAACGATAAATGAAAGCAAGATCAATCATTTTATTTGCTGCTATGTGTTTAGTAACCATAGCAGGTGCGCAGACGGTGACGAATGTTGTTGCTCGGCAGGTCGGCAATACCGTTGAAGTGACCTACGACCTCGACAAACCCGCAGAGGTCTCACTACTCTTGTCGCAGGACGGAGGCGTAAACTATGCCGCTACACCTAAGTCCATGACCGGTGATGTGGGCAAAGGCGTTACTGCCGGACACAAAAAGATTGTCTGGAATCTCCTCAATGACCGCACCGACTGGGATATTACACGGGCGCGATTCAAGGTGGTAGCGGAGGATAAATCGAAGAAAACTTTCACCTTCAATGGCGTGTCCTTTACGATGATTGCGGTAGAAGGCGGCACGTTCACTATGGGGTGTATATCAGAACAGGGTTCTTATTGTTTTGATAATGAAAAACCGGCACATACCGTCACATTAAGTGATTACTATATCGGTCAGACAGAAGTGACTCAAGCACTGTGGATAGCGGTGATGGGGACGACCGTTAGTCAGCAGCGGGACAAGACTGACACAAGTTGGCCATTACGCGGTGATGGTGACAATTATCCGATGTACTATGTCAGTTGGGAAGACTGTCAAACCTTTGTCCAAAAGCTCAATTCACTGCTCTCTTCACAGTTAGGTGGCAAGCGTTTTGCTTTGCCGACTGAAGCTCAATGGGAGTATGCAGCGAGGGGCGGCAAGAAGAGCAATGGCTACAAGTACAGCGGCAGCAACACAATAGGCAATGTGGCATGGTACACGGATAACAGCGGTAGCAATACGCATCCTGTAGCGACCAAATCCCCGAATGAGTTAGGACTGTACGATATGACCGGCAATGTATTTGAGTGGTGCAAGGATTGGTATGGCAGTTATACCTCTTCCTCGCAGAGCAATCCGCAGGGTGCTTCCTCCGGCTCTAACCGTGTGAACCGTGGCGGCAGTTGTAGCTCCATCGCGGGGTTCAGTGGCGTGTTGTGCCGCCTCAGCAACATGCCCACGTACCGCTACAACGACCTCGGTTTTCGGTTAGTTTGTCTATAGTTTAATATCCACCATATTCCGGCGGTAAGATACACCTCAACGAGGTGTGAGGGACGAACACCGAGAATAGGTTCGTAGAAAAATATAGGGTATCCGGCGCATTGGGTCGCTGTGTGGGGACGCAACCGTCCTCGGCTGTGGCGGAGAGCAGTGGGATGCCGACAAAGAAAAAAGCAATAAGTGGTTGATTCTTTGATATTGGGAAAATCAATACAATTATAAGATATATGAAAAAACTAATTTTTATTTTAATCGCACTCTGCTTTGTGTGTACCATAACTGCGCAAAATAATGAGTCGAATATTATCACTATCTCGGCGCACAAGATTCTGTACTTCAGCGATTATGCCAAGCAGAGAGTGGAAAAAGCCATCAACGAATGGCAAGCCAAAGACGAGTTCGAAAAGACTACCGACTGGCAGAAACGTGTGAACGAGCAGACGCGCAATGCCAAAATCAAAGAACTTACCAAACAAGCGGAAGCAGATTATTTGAATAAATACACCGCCACGCTGAAGCTGAATGTTTCGTTAGCAGGTTTTTACGATGCTGACAACGAGGTGTTCCTCCTCTCTGACCCGCTGTTTGGTAATATGATTGTGGCGGTGCCTATCAGTGAAGCACGCGCCTTCAAGCAGAACTGGTCTTCCGCCAAACTGACACCTAAATACTTCATTGAGAACGATGTATTGGCACTGTCTTCTTTGGATATCTACATTCCTGCCACGCAGAAACATTATCTCTATTCCAATCAAGCCTCACTCAAGTACGAGACTGCACAAGTGGATTATAATTTTGATCCGATAGAGATAGCCGCCGGCGGAGCAACAACAACCACCAAAGGCGAACAGACCATCGGCGAGCGCAGGTTAGCCATCGGCAAATCGCAGGTGGACTTGCAAATACCTCAAACGAACGCCTCCAATGAGAATACTTTTGTGGTGATTATCGCCAACGAAGATTACAAATCAGTGGCTTCGGTTCCGTTTGCGCTCAACGACGGTCGCGTCCTCGCCAAGTACTGCCAGCGCACGCTCGGGATCCCGGCTGCGAACATCAAAGTGCACGAGAACGCCACGTACAACGACATCCGTTTGGCTATGGCATGGCTCAAGAATGTCTGCGAGAAATACGAGGGTGAAGCATCGGTGATATTCTATTACACCGGTCACGGCATACCCGATGAGTCGGACAAGTCGGCTTACCTGCTACCCGTGGACGGCGACGGACGGTATGTGGCTACAGGCTATAAGATGGATGACCTGTATCAGAAACTCGGCGATATGCCCACCAAATCCGTCACTGTGCTGTTAGATGCCTGCTTCTCCGGTGCAACGCGCAACGGCAATATGTTGGCGCAAGCCAAGGGCGTGGCAATCAAAGTAAAGAAAGGCGTTCCCCAAGGTAATACGGTAGTCTTCTCCGCTGCACAAGGTGACGAGACGGCAGGATTCAACGAAGCCGAAGGACACGGAATGTTTACCTATTACCTGCTCAAAAAACTGCAAGACACGCAAGGCGATGTGACACTCAATGACCTCTCGCAGTATGTCATCCGCGAGGTGGGACGCAAATCCGCTGTCACCGACAAACCCCAAACTCCCACTATTGTCCCCTCCGCTTCCCTTGGCAACGAATGGCAGACATGGACACTGAAATAGTGTTTATGACTGATATAGAAAATAACCAACTAAGCAACCGACCGCCTAACGACTCACCACCGAGACATAAAAAAGATGATAATGACATCTGACTTGTTACAAACCATAGCCCGCTATCGCCAATTAGGCATTGAGGAGCAGATTGATTACAAGAAATTCTACTTGTATTCTATCATCACACATTCTACCGCCATTGAAGGTTCTACCGTTACGGAGATTGAGAACCAACTGCTTTTCGATGAAGGTATCACGGCTCCGGGACGCACGTTGCAAGAGCAGATGATGAACCTTGATCTCAAGGCTGCGTATGAAGAGGCGCAAAAGTTAGCGGAGCAACACACTTCCTATAGCGTGGATATGCTCTGCCGTCTGTCATCTATCGTGATGAAAAACACCGGCAGCACGTACAACACACCGCTTGGCTCGTTCTCGGCTGCCGAAGGCGAGTTGCGCAAGGTGAATGTAACAGCCGGTTTTGGCGGACGTAGTTATTTGCCGCACGAGAAAGTACCTCGGGCTTTAGCGGATTTCTGCAAATGCCTCAATAATGAGCGCAAATCGTTGCCGGAGAAAGATATCCTTGCTGCCTATCGCCTTTCCTTTATAGCTCATTACCGCTTGGTAACTATCCATCCATGGGCAGACGGTAACGGACGAATGTCACGATTGGTGATGAATATGCTGCAATGGGAGTTCGGGCTCATTCCGGTCAAGGTTCTTAAAGAGCAGAAAGCCAAATATATCCAAGCACTCAATGATATGCGCGATAAAGAGGATGAATACATCTTCCCGAGTATTATGCTGCATCTGCATAACACCAACTTGCAAGCAGAGATTGATGCTTATGTGGCAAGCATGGAAACAGACACAAAAACTATAGGAAAGCCTATAGGAAAAACTATAGGAAAGAAACTCGGAAAAACTGCAGGAAAGATAGTAGAATTAATGCGCAACAATCCGCAAATTACCATTCCTGAGATTGCTGTTGCCGTGCAAACATCCGAGTCAAACGTGCTGCAGCATACGGCTAAACTGCAAAAGCAAGGTCTCCTCCGCCGTGTAAATGGTCGCAAAGAAGGCCATTGGGAAATTGTGTCGCAGTAAATGTCGTAAACATAATACTCCCACCTAATGGATACCGATACAATACTGAACGGATAGCAAAGAAAACGCCATAACTAAACCTGAAAACGCTTGACTCGTTTACTGAAAAGGTTTACTCCAAACCTAAGGATATTGACTTTATGAGATTATAAAGATAACACATAAGATTGCAAAATGTAAATTCATTTGCATATACGAAGATTTTAATGTAATTTTGTGGCATATTTTGTATAATGGATAATTGTAGCCTTATGTCAAGAAAACTGACCTATGTGAAAATCTAGACAGATAGAAAGGCTATTTTGCAAAGTTGTATATATCACATTTGCGGTTCTAATTTGGAATAGAGAACTGCTCACTTATAAATAACATTTTATGAAATGAGTTACTTTAAAAAGTCCTTTTGTCCAAAATCAGCATTTAAAAATCAATATGTTACAAGTTGAAAATCGCAATTTTTAGATTAATTAAAGAGGCCTCATGGAATATATAAATTTTGACAATATCGAGGTAAATCAGGATTGGGCATTTGATAATGTCCGTTCAACAGAGCAATGGACTCATGGCTATCATCGTTACCCCGCAAAGTTTCTTCCTAATGTGGTTAAGAAGATTGTCGAAGATTATGCTCCTGATTGTGAGACGATAGCAGACCCATTCGCTGGTTGTGGAACCACGTTGGTAGAAGCAAAGATTCACGGAAAAAAATCTATTGGAACAGATATCAATCCTGTAGCACAACTGATTACTAAGGTAAAAACAACCCCATTGGAGCCAAAACAAATACAATATGCCTATACTTCTCTGGTTGAACAGTTTGGTAGTTTTATTGAAGCTGACTTCGACACAATACAAAAGCATGAAAGAATTGATTATTGGTTTTATCCCAAACAAAAAGCCCAAATAGCATTCTTGTATAAGATTGTAGCCGATTTGGAAGCAGATGAACATTCAAAGGAGTTTTTCTATGTCTGCATATCACATATTTTGAAAAACTGCTCCCGTTGGCTTCAATCAAGTACTAAACCACAAATTGACCCCGAGAAAAAGATTCCTGACCCATTTGATGAGTTTAAGCGTCATTGTCAAAGGATGATTAAGAGTAATGAAGAGTTTTATACTAAGTTGTCAAAGGAAGGGCATTTACATACACCATGCAAGATTTTGTTAGAGGATGCACGGCGGACATCTATCATCTCCGAAAGTGTAGATATGATTATCACCTCACCACCTTATGTAACATCGTATGAATATGCAGACATTCATCAATTGACAGCCTATTGGATGGAGTATGTCTCTAACATACACGATTTCAGGAAACAATTTATAGGAACATCTTATTCGGGAAATCAAACACTGAATGTTAATGGTAGCGTGCAGGCTCAAGAAATTGTTAATGCATTAGTACCGCATGGAAAACATATAGCTCAAGATGTGGCTCAATATTTCAATGACATGTTTGATGTCGCAAAAGAAATATATCGGATTCTCAAGCCCAGTGGGCATGCATGTATTGTTATTGGAAATACGAAAATCAAGAATGTCCAAATAAATTCAGCAGAAGTCTTTTATGAATATTTACAGGATGTTGGAATGCATGAAATTTCTGTCATCAAGAGAAGTATTCCTCACAAATTGATGCCAACACTGCGGGATAATGTTACGGGTAAATTCACTAAATTGGATAACCCCAACTGCAAAAAAGTTTATCCCAACGAATATATAATAATAATGCAAAAATAATCAGAAATGGAACATACTTTTCAGATACGCCCTTATGCGCGGTTGCTAACTATGTTAGGTGAGCAATTGATAAGTAATGAACAGATAGCGTTGGCTGAACTTATAAAGAACGCTTATGACGCTGATGCAGACTGGGTAAAAATCAGTTTTGAGCATTTTGATACGATTGAGGGGACAGACGAATTCCGTTTGACTCCTCAATCCACAATTGTTATAGAAGATAACGGGTGTGGAATGACATTGGACACAATACAAAATAGTTGGATGAATCCCGCCACACCTAACAAAAAATCAAAAGATAACGTAGAGATTCGATATACCCCTAAGAAACATAGAATTATCCAAGGTGAGAAAGGGATAGGTCGTTTTGCAATCCTAAAATTGGGAAGAAATATCAAAATCATTACTCGTCCAGAAAGCACCAATAGCGAATACTATATTGATTACGACTTGTCTCAATATGATGATGATTTTCTGACAGAAAACGGGGAGCAAAGAGACCTTTATATTGATGACATCCGAATATCTGTATCCGATAGACAACCAGAAACTATTATAGACAGAAGTGTTATTGTTAATAGTAAAAAATTTGAGAAAGATAACAATCACGGAACACGCATAATTATCTCTAATCTAAAAGGATCGTGGAGTGAAGAAAAAATCAAAAAGGTGGGAGAAGAATCTCAAAAGTTGGAATCCATATTTGAAAAAATCACCAACAAAGACAATCCCACGCAAATAGAAATAGGTTTCGAGTGTAATGGAGGTAGAAGAAATTATACCAAAGAAGCAATAGACAAATTGGCATCACTATTGAAATTTTCTTCGGTACTCAAAATCACAGAAGGACTATATAATGAGAAAGAGGCAGCATTTACATATCATCTTAATGGAACGACCTACAAACTCCCGTTATCAAATGCGCAGATGTCTGGATTAAGGATGTTTAAGGAAAGATTCTGCATTAGCGATTTATTCGGGAACATCTCTGTAAGAAAATCAACTTGCGGAGATTTCAAATTCAACTTTTTCGTGTTTGACTTTGTTGCAGATAAGGAAACCCCCTATAGTCTGGACAGAAAGGATAAAGAGTTGATAAAAGAACATAGAATTTACTTGTACCGTGATGGAATACGGGTTGCTCCCTATGGAGACCCTGACAATGATTGGTTGGAAATTGACAAGCAAAGAGGTATAGGGCGTGCCGGAGACTATTTGAGCAATGATCAGGTCGTGGGATTTGTTGATATTTCCAAGCACGGCAATCCACGACTTAAGGACAAAACAAATAGGGAAGGACTTATTGAAGAAGGGAATGCGACAAGAGATTTTATTGTTCTGATTCATTCATTCCTTTTGTATATTCGTCAGCATGCCTATAAGCAATATCAGGAACGAATGAAACAGCAAAAGGAACAAAGGAATGCTAAACTTCATATCGTTGAAAATAAATTCAACGCATTGAAAGAAGTGATACAAGATAACCCTAAAGCAAAAGTTATTTATAAGGAATTGTTGGATTCTTATAAAATAGAACAGAAATTTTATGAGAACAGATTAGACAACACAGAAGATTTGGCTGCGGTCGGCTTGTCCGTAGAAACCGCCTCTCACGATATGTCAATGATGCTTAATAAAGGCATTGATGCCATTGACCAACTTGTAGAAGATATTGATGGAGGAATATTGACAGATGACCAGATAGAAAACGAGCTACATTCTATTCGTGGAATTTTCTCTTTCGTCAGAGATCGGATGGGGGATATTCAACTGCTTTTCAAGTCGTCTAAACAAAGACGGCGTAACATTCGCTTTACTGACTTATTGGAAAAGGTCGAAAAAATATATAGCCGCACATTAAAACGAGAGAACATTGAGTATAATGTTGTTAAAATAGGTTCTCCAATTATCGCCAACTGTACGGACGCTGTTATCCTGCAATTATTGATTAACTTGTTTGATAATGCGATATATTGGCTGGGCATGCCGAATATCACCGAAAAGAAAATTTCTATCACATTGGACGGAAACAATCAACAGGTAATATTCTCAGATAACGGTCCTGGCATTAGAGATGACGACAAGCCATTTATATTCGAGGCTTTCTATTCAGGCAAAGAAGACGGACGCGGTTTAGGTTTGTATATTGCACGCCAATTGCTGCAAAGAATGGGATATTCCATTGAATTAGCTGAAATCGAATCAGAAAAGATTCTTTCAGGCGCAAACTTCGTTATTAACTTTGTAAAATCTGAAGACAATGACTGATATTAAAAAACTTTTTTCGGGTGTAGGAGTTGTCATTGATGAAAAAATCAATGAGCCAACGAGAACGCCGAATAGCATTCAAAAAATTGTTTCATCTCTACAGGAAAATCATATTCCTTTGTTGAAATATCAGGAATTGCCAGATGAATTAATAAAGCAGTTCCATTCTATTAGTTTTCTCATATTAGATTGGAATTTAAGTGGGACTGACTATATCCCTGAGGCTACAATAAATGACAATATTGAATTTTTGAAAGGTTTGCATAATGTTTGCTATGTGCCTGTTTTTATTTTTAGTGATGAGAATATCCATGATATTGAAGTCGCACTTGAAACTCACAACATAAACATTGCCAAAGAACCTATTTTTATTAAAAAGAAAAATGAAGTAGATACATCAGATAAGTTGTTTGCTGAAATAACTAATTGGCTGAAGCGAACACCACCTGCATATCTATTAAAAGAATGGGAGAAAAATATCCGTGAAGCAAAAACCTCAATGCTTTGGTCATTAACCGAAGCTCATCCCGCATGGCCGCAGATTCTAAGAGAAAATATTGACAATGATGGTGGAGATAAAGATTATGACTTGCTAAATTTGTTACAAAATAATTTGTCATATCGCATAAATCCAATTAAATTTGATGATGATATTTTAGTTCCTGAAGTAGTTGGAGATATTACAAAAGAAGATTTGCGGAAAATATTAGAGTGTGAACGTTTTATTCCTAATGATAAGTTACCAGATTATCCTTTCGCAGGGGATATATACTTTAAAGATGGTGAACATTTTATAAACATTCGCCCCGATTGTGATATTATTCGAGAACAAAAGGATCTATACTTGTTGAAAGGAATTTTTATTGATGAAAGTAACATTAATAAGCAAGAAAGTGACAAGAACATTCCGTTTGTTAATGGTGAATTTATAGAAAAAAGAAATTGCAGTTACGTAGCATTCATACAGGGGAAAATAATGAAGTTTAATTACCGCAAATTAAGCATTGAAAAATGGAATAACATTAAAGCATACCGTTTAGGGCGTTTACTGCCCCCATATATTAGTAAAATTCAGCAACAATACGCAGCATACTTACAACGACAGGGATTACCAAGTATTCCAAAACAAGCTATAATATTCGATAATAATGCTTAATACATACGAACTAAATGACCAGCCAGCAGAACAAATGGACGCGTGAGGAGTTGATATTGACTTTGAGCGTATATTTCCAACTTCCGTTTGGACGGTTGAACCGTACCACACCGGAAGTGAAGGAGTTGGCGCGTCTTATCGGTCGTACGGATAACTCGGCAGCGTTAAGGCTTGTTAATTTTGCTGCCTGCGACCCATATATAACAGAATCCGGGCGAAAAGGGATGTCGGCAGGAAAAACTGTCTGCGACCCTATTTGGAATGAGTTTGCCAACGACAAAGAACGCCTGTTTTTAGAGGCACAGTAGATCAGCTGTCCGCTGCACTGCGGGAGTACGAAACATAGGATTATTTTGATGCATATTTCGGCAGCATTGCCGGACACAAGTTAATAATGCCAATAGAGCACACGCATAATCGCGACTATTTGCATACCATAGAGACAGAATTTTTAAAGGAATAAAAATAGTAATATGGCAAAGAACACAAATAAATCTCAAATTCTTGAACTTGACTTGTTCAGTGTACAAGCCGAGTATCCAAAGGATATTGTAAACAATCGAGAGATTGCGGAGCACTTTGACAACTTGGATTTGTCAAAGAATGTGCTTATCTGCAATGTTAAGAAAGACAATACACGGCATTTCTTGGACGGTTCGGCAAAAATATACTACACAGGCAAAAAGTTCCCTTCAACGGTTGCCCTTAATAAGTTGTACTATTTTATCCCTTATTTCGGAAAGCAGTGCGACCTTGGATTTACAGGTATCCGCGACCTCTATCTAATTAAGATAGCGAGGGTTGGGACGCGTAAAGAGGGTACGCCCGAAAACGACCCGAACGACTTGCGCCTTGTCTTTGAGTTGCAGTTTGTAAAGCGTTTATACGATGAGTACAAGCCGCATAAATTGCATATCTGGGACACATTTACGGACGCAACTTTAGAAACCCTGTCAAAAGATTATCAAGACCCTTCCGCAAACGATTCTACCATCTTTAACGAAGGAGATTTGAGACTGCAAGAGGGTAAACTGACGCATATTGATTGCTTTGCAGGTCCCGGTGGTATCTGCACAGGCTTACATGCAGCAGGATTGCAGACATTAGTTGCAATAGAGTACATCAAGAGTTGCTGCGAAACATACACGGCAAACCATCCCGAAGTACACGTTATTCATTCGGACATTCGCAAAGTAACGCCAGAACAGATATTACCATATATCCCCGAAAATGGCGTGGATTTGGTAACATCGGGTATGCCTTGCGAGACATTCTCAACAGCAGGTAATACTTCTCGCTCATTCTATGATGACCGCCAATTCTTATTCCGCGAAGGATTGCGAATAGCCCAAATAGCAAATGCCAAAATGATTCTCTTTGAGAATGTACCGGCTATTACATCCAAGCGCACTGAAAAGGAAAAAGGTGAGTTGATTGTAGATGTGCTAAAAAAAGAATTGAAAGCAGCCGGATACGGAAATTACATAGAGGTAGTCCTTGATTCGACTAAATTTGGAGTACCGCAGAAAAGAAATCGTTTCTTCATTCTTGCATGTCGTTTCCCCGAATGGAAACTGCAAGCACCAAAACCGACGGACAACCCGATAGTTACTGTGGGCGAAGCGTTGGCGGGGCTGCCGAATGTGATTGCGAATAGTGACACGGAAGGGAAACAATATACCGAAGAACATTCGGCATTTGAGCAATTGATGCGCGATGATGCTTTTTGGCATAGAGAAACGATGGCAACGCAAGAGGTATTGAACCACATGCCGATGAAGCACCGCGATTGCACGTTAAAGCGTTTCGCCCTATTACATCAAGGTGAGAGCCTGAAAACATTGTTTGACCGTTACCAAGGTGCAGAGCGTGAGCGTTTACAAAAAGAACGTATTTTGCCAAAGAAAATGTTCATCAAGCGTAACTACAGATTGATTCTTGACGAACCCTCACCTACGGTCACAAGCCATTGTCTGGATGAGTTTGTGCATCCTCAATATGACCGCGCTTTGACAGTCCGCGAATGTGCGCGTTTGCAGTCGTTCCCAGATTCGTACAATTTTGTAGGTGGTCCGTATATAGTGCCTCATATTGACCGTACTGTGCAAGATAAGTATGAGCAAATAGGTGATGCTGTACCACCACTCTTAGCGTATGCTTGGGGAGAAAAAATAAAACTACTCTTTGAAAATAATGATTAACCGATATGGAAAACAAGTACTACCAATACTGCCTTGATACATATCAAGCAGAGTATAACCGCCATTTTGAAGCATTAAAAGCAGAGCACAAAAACGGCAAAGTATCTGACAAATTATTAGATGAATTTGACCGCGAAGCACAAAAATCTGCTATCCGTTTGGCTATCACAAAAGCATTGCGCGAGTTTCCAAACGAACCAGTAGCGGAGTTGTGGAGTGCTATTTATCGTGCGCATCTATTCCGCAAATCGGGAATTTCTGACTTGGAGACTATCAATAAAGTAATTAGTGCCGACCAAAGTTGGAAGAAATCAAGCGGTCATGCCTTTGAGGAAATGGTCAAGGAATTGGCTTCACTCGCTTTGTATGGTACGGGTGTGGAAATTGTGCTGCAACGCGATTTGAATACGCTGATTAAAGCCAATGAACTGGCGAACGAACCGCGCGATATAGCATGGCTTGAAAAACAGATTCAAGGAAATATCTTTGACTTGTACGGCATACTGACGGTTGATGGCAAAAAGTATTGCTTCGGCTGTGTGCAAGCAAAAACAAGTATTCGTGACCGCATAACACGTGACCGTGAACCGTCCATTCATGCTATGCAATCGTTCTTCTGGAGTGTGGTCTTTGTATTGGATGGCGACTTCCTGCGCTTGCCGAAATTTGTCAGCATGATAAACGGCGGTTCGGAAGAGTTCCCTGAAAACGGTTGGCACGGAATGTATGTGCTTTCGGTCAAAGAGCCAAACCAACGTATCTATCCGCTCACAATGGATTTTGACATCTTCAAATCTCATGCACTCCAAGCCGCTGACCAGTGGATAAAACGCCGTCAGTGGTTCGACAGAACATGGATTGCGCAATAGATTGTAAATGTTTGCACACATCGACAAACACTACACCAACAAAAAATCCACACTTTCTACAAATACTAATTCTTATAAGTTTGAAGAATAGCTCCATATGCCCGATGTCCTCACACCTGCCCAACGCCACCGCTGCATGGCGCATATTCGCAGCAAGGCGACCAAGTAGGATATATGGGTTCGGAATTACACAACCTTTCCCCTCAAATCCCTCTATAATTCACTAAAACCCTCTAAACCCCGCCGAGCCCATTCAAGACCCACTGTGCCAAATAAAAATGTCGTATCTTTGCACTGCAAATAAATAATAGCCCAACCGGAATACTACAACCTCACCATACACTCAACCGCGACAATCGGACAACAGCACCCTTCTTCACCACTTGGTCAGAACTGATGGGGTGAAAGAGGAAAAAAGAATGCAAAACTCAAAAATAATATGAATGACCTTACTGTTTCTAATATTGAACGGCAAAATGTTCTGAACAACAAATATGCCATTGCCAATATTCAAAACAGCCTTGGCATTACCGGCATGCTGTTCGAAGAAGAATACCGCTTTACCAAAAAGATGGTAGCAGATTTCTATGAAGTGGACGAACGAACAATAGAGTGCTATATTGAACAATATGCAGAAGAATTATCAGCGAACGGATACATTTTATGCAAAGGTAAACGTCTGAAAGATTTGAAGTTACAATTTGGTCGCGTCATCAATGTCGGGAGCAAAACAACTCGACTCGGTCTATTCAATTTCCGTGCTTTCCTTAACATCGGCATGTTGCTTACCGAAAGCGAAAAAGCCAAACAAGTACGTAGCGTCATTTTGGATATCGTCATTGCTACCATCAACGAAAAAGCCGGAGGGGGAACAAAATATATCAACCGTCGCGACGTTAACTATCTTCCCGCTGCTATTACAGAAGAGAACTACAGGAAAAATCTCACATCTGCTATCAATCAGTATGTATCCGATCACCAGACGATGAAGTACGCGCAAGTAACAGATTTTATATATAAAGCCATCTTCCGTGAAAATGCCCGCGAGTACCGCAAGATACTGAAACTCCAAGAACAAGATATCATCCGCCACACGTTGTATGCAGAGGTACTGCTCGTAGTCTCTTCTTTCGAAAATGGTGTCGCTGCAGAAATAGAAAAGGCTTTCCGTAATAAGGGTAGCATGTTGTCCATTGCTGAAGTTGAGAATATCGTAGAAAAACTCGCAGAAGAACCGATGCAAAAACCATATCTCCACGATGCACGTACAAAAATGGCTTCGCATGACCTAAGTCTTCGCGATGCACTTCACAATAATCTGGCAGAGTATATACAAGCCATAACACCCGAAGAATTCGAGAAATTCATCGGGACTGAATCTATCGACTTCGATAAAATCCTTGAAGAAAATCAAGATGTGTTAATTCGTCTAAAACAAGCGGAAGAATGAATAAAGAAACAAAATATTTCTCTTTCGAAGAGGTTTTAGACGTCTATCGCAAAACGATTCATTATAGTGGTGGAGGATTCAGCGGAATACGCGACGAAGGCGGTATTCGTTCTATCATAGACTTCATACAGAACGATTGGTACTATCCTCGGTTTGTTGATAAACTGACCTATATCGTGTATAGTTTCTGTGCGGGGCATTACTTCACAGACGGAAATAAGCGTATCGCTCTTACGTTAGGAACCTACTTCCTACATAAGAATGCCTACTATTGGCAAGCGTGTGTTTTTATACGAAAGATGGAATCGTTTGTCTATCACGTTGCAGCTTCCAATATTGATAAAGATTTACTGCAACGAATTATTCAATGTATCATGAATGGAGCAGACTATGATGAAGAATTAAAAATCGATATTGCTAATGCTATACGTAAAAAATCCACCGATTTTCAAGAAGATGTATAATTTATGCCCGATATCCTGACACCTGCCCAACGACACCGCTGCATGTCCCATATATGCTCACCAAAGACTACTTTGAGAAGCAATTGGAGTGCAGGCAGCTCGCCTGCATGCGAAGCACGGGTGTGCTTCACTACGCACAGCCGCAAAGGAAAGAACAATATGAATATGCAACTATAAACCCTATAACTTATGCTACAGATTGGAGACAAGATGCCGCAGTTTAGCGTGCTTAATCAAGATGGGCAGGTCGTTACCGACAAGGACCTTATCGGCAAGCCGACCGTTCTTTATGTATATCCCAAGGACTCGACTCCGGGTTGCACCGCCGAGGCGTGCAACATCCGCGACAACTACCACTCGTTCCTTGCACGCGGGTATCAGGTGTATGGCGTGAGCAAGGACTCGCCTGCTTCGCATCAGCGGTTCATAGCCAAATACGACCTGCCGTTCCCGCTACTGAGCGACCCGATGACCGAACTGCTACAGGCACTCGGCGCGTGGGGTGAAAAGAAGCTCTACGGCAAGACAAGTATGGGCACGCTGCGCAAGACCTTTGTCTTTGCGGCAGACGGCACATTGGAGCGTATCATCGAGAAAGTAGATACCAAGAACCACGCAGAGCAGGTATTGGGGTGATTTGCCATACGATAAGTGCGTTCAAATTGCAAACTGTACATCGCGGACGAGCCGTCCGCGTCCCCGAGCCGCAAGAGGGGGAGAGGACATTACATGGTATTATCAAACACAAACAATAAACTATGACAGTAAAAGAAGTTTTTGAACTTCGCAAGCAAGGCAAGACGGGGGAGGCATATCAAGCCATTGTGCCGATGTACAAGGTGCATCACGGGCATTACACCACCATCTGTATGTTCTGGTGCGGAGCGGATATGGCTAAACTGCACCTTGAACGTAAGGAAACAAAAGAAGCAGAGCGTATATTGGCAAGTCTGCGCAGACTCTACCCCAATCTTGATGACAAAGACAACTCTGCTCGTCAGACTATGCTCAATATCGCTATGCAGATAGCCGCAGCAAACGCTGATGGTTTTTCTTTTGCCGAGTTCGTCAGTTGGTGGGGTGTAGAAAACCTGACCGATGATGATTGGAAAGCAGGTGAGAGCAACGGACACCCCCTGCCTGCACGTGGGCAGAAGATTGCAACTTTGTTGTTTCATGAAGCGCGTCAAACAGAATCACAAGATGTCAAGCAGCAGGCACTGACATTTATTAACACCGCTTTGCAGCATCTTCCGCGCAATCGCAACCTGCAACGCGCTAAAGCATGGCTATTGGCAGCCGTTGGTGATAAAGAGCAGGCTGTCAGCGAGTATCGCCGTTTGGCAAGGTACGGCAAGGAAGCATACATCTTCAGCGAGTTGGCGGAACTGACAGACGATATGTTGGAGAAGATTGCGCTGACAGTCAGAGCCGTACAGTTGCAGCGCAGCGAGGCTTTTCGTCAGAAAGACCGTTTGCGACTTGCCCTGTTGCTTGCGGATAAACGACCGCAATATGCTCGCTATGAGTTGGATCAAGTGTTGGTTCAACGCCAACGCGCAGGTCAGCATAACAGCCGCGTTATTAACGATTTACTACGCAGGCTTCAGACAGCGACTCCCGCCACGAGCCAACAGCAACAAGAATTCTATGGCAAAGCCGTCAAATATATGAAGTTGTAAAGTTGATACTGATGCGGAAAATCCGTCAAAGGTACGCACATAATTGTATATGATTCCGGTGCGGAAAACTTCTTTGGGTGAATATGATAAAGGCACTTCACGAGGGAGTGCCTTTATTGTGATAGTGGTAACCATCCGATAAAGTGCAGGTTGTATAGATTTAGGGCTGTAACCGGTTGTGGTTACAGCCCTAATGATTGCAGGTGTAAATTAAAGATTATTGGTAACCATCCGATAAAGTAGTAACCATCCGATAAAGTGCAGGTTGTATAGATTTAGGGCTGTAACCGGTTGTGGTTACAGCCCTAATGATTGCAGGTGTAAATTAAAGATTATTGTGGCATCGA
>FLNX01000148.1_pt1 | contig 33664 bp, 22 predicted proteins | sample 1140341 | NCBI WGS metagenome assembly FLNX01 (sample SAMEA3878208, study PRJEB12797) | bioreactor metagenome | biome: Moose rumen | place: Sweden | collected 2011-10 | reverse complement strand
AGGTACTTGAAACCGTAGTCGGTGTAGGGGTTAATGTAGCGGCCTGCGATCATATTGGTGCAAAGATAAGGAAAAAGAATGAAACCACCAAGCATTTCATCGAAAAAGATGCTCCGTGGCATCGGAAAAGATATGCCAAACTATCCGAAAACAGGCTCCATAGCGCGATTATGGAGCCTGTTTCGAGGGTACAATGGAGCATCTTTTCCGATGAAATGGAGCCTGTTTTCAGATGCTGCGGAGCATCTTTTCAAAGTGTCCGGCATATTGTTCTCACTCGCGCGAGCGCGTACCTTTAATTTATTATTATTCCCATTTTTGCTATTTCGAGTTAACAAAGATACAAAGAATTGGGCACAAAACGAGGCGATTAACACAGATTAAGACTAAAAAGTGGGGGAGTTGCGGCTTTTTTATTATCTTTGCAGCACTTTTGATAAATCAAGTAATTAAAATAATCGAATTATGGCATTAACAAACGAGAAATTGACCATCGTCGGCGCAGCCGGTATGATTGGTTCTAACATGGCTCAGACCGCCCTGATGATGGGTCTGACAACGGAAATCTGTCTTTATGATGTATTCTCTCCCGAGGGTGTGGCCGAGGAAATGCGCCAGAGCGGCTTCGACGATGTGAACATCGTGGCTACCACCGACGCTGAGGAGGCCTTCAAGAACGCCAAGTACATCATCTCTTCTGGCGGTGCTCCCCGTAAGGCTGGTATGACCCGCGAGGACCTGCTCGCCGGCAACTGCAAGATCGCCGAGGAACTGGGCCAGAACATCAAGAAGTACTGCCCCGACGTGAAGCACGTGGTCATCATCTTCAACCCCGCTGACCTGACTGGTCTGGTGACACTGCTCTACTCTGGTCTGAAGCCCGGACAGGTGACGACCCTCGCCGGTCTCGACACCACCCGTCTGCAGTCGGCCCTGGCCAAGAAGTTCGGTGTGATGCAGAATCAGATCACGGGTTGCGCTACCTACGGTGGCCACGGTGAGCAGATGGCCGTCTTCGGCAGCCACGTGGAGATCGCAGGCCGCAAGTTGACCGATATCATCGGCACCGCCGAGTTCCCCGCCGAGGAGTGGGAGCAGATGAAGGTCGATGTCACCAAGGGGGGTGCCAAGATCATCGAACTCCGCGGACGTAGTTCGTTCCAGAGCCCGGCCTATCTCTCAGTTGAGATGATCCGTGCCGCTATGGGTGGTGAGCCGTTCCGCTTCCCCGTAGGTACCTATGTGAAGACCGACAAGTACGACCACATCATGATGGCGATGAATACCACGATGGACAAGGACGGTGCCCACTTTGAGGTGCCCCAGGGTCTGCCCGAGGAGAACGCCAAGTTGGATCAGAGTTACGAGCACCTCTGCAAGATGCGCGACGAACTGGTGACGCTGAACATCGTGCCGCCCATCTCTGAGTGGAGCAAAATCAATCCCAATTTGTAATGGCCCTCATAAAGAGTTACAAAGGTCTCGCTCCCAAGTGGGGGCGAGACTGCTATTTCAGTGAGAACGCCACAATCGTGGGCGACGTGACGATGGGCGACGAGTGCTCGGTGTGGTTCAATGCGGTGGTGCGCGGCGACGTGGCTCCCATCACTATCGGCAACTGTACGAACGTGCAGGACGGCAGTTGCGTGCACGTGACCTTTGATACGGGTCCCACGCATATCGGCAACTACGTGACCATCGGGCACAACGTGACCGTCCACGCCTGCACCATCCACGACCACGCCCTCATCGGCATGGGCTCCACCCTGCTCGATGGCTGCGAGATCGGCGAGGGCAGCATCGTGGCAGCGGGCGCACTGGTGCTGCAGAACACGAAGATTCCCGCCGGCGAAATCTGGGGCGGCGTGCCTGCGAAGTACATCAAGCCCGTACGGCCCGGACAGACGGACAACGCGGAGCACTACGTGGCATACTCGAAGATATACTTGAGTGAGAAGTAAGAAGTGAGAAGTGAGAGGTAAGAGGTGAGAGAATACTCTGCTATCATAAGATTCATTAAGGACTGGACATTGCCGGTGGCGATGGGGACAGGCGCAGTAGCCTACCTCATCTTCGCCTTTACGCCATCGCTCGACGGGGCAGCGGACTTCTTCGCCCCCATCTTCGAGACGATCCTGCCGATGTTTATGTTCCTGGTGCTCTTCGTCACGTTCTGCAAGGTCGACTTCAGGAAGTTGCGCCCCGTGCCCTGGCACTTCTGGGTGGGGCTGTTCCAGATTCTGTTCATCGCAGTGCTGATGGGCCTGATGCTGGGATTCGCGATGACGGGCGACAGCCTGATCCTGATGGAGGCCATCCTGATGTGCGTCATCTCGCCCTGCGCCACAGCGGCAGCCGTGGTCACGCAGAAACTGGGCGGCTCGCTGGAGCAGATGACCACCTACACCTTTCTCTCCAACTTCATCACGGCCCTGCTCGTGCCCGTCTGTTTCCCGCTCATCGAGAAGGGCGCCGACATGACCTTCTGGGCCGCCTTCATCAAAATCCTCCACGAGGTGTTCATCGTGCTGATTGTGCCGATGCTCCTGGCCTACATCGTGAAGCACCACCTGCACCGCCTGCACGAGAAGATCATCAGTGTGCGCGACCTGAGTTACTATCTCTGGGCCTGTTCGCTGATGATCGTGACGGGCACCACAGTGAAGAACATCGTACACGCCGACACCACCGTCGTCCTGCTGCTGGCCATCGCCCTGCTGGGACTGGTGATGTGCGTCGTGCAGTTTGCCGTAGGCCGCTTCATCGGCCACTATTTCAACCACACGCAGGAGTCGGGCCAGGCCCTCGGCCAGAAGAATACGGCCTTCGCCATCTGGATGGCCTATACCTATCTGAACCCGCTCTCGTCGGTGGGTCCGGGCTGCTACATTCTCTGGCAGAACATCATCAACTCGATAGAGATCTGGCAGAAACGGAAGGAAAACATTCAAGACACAACGCGATATGCTCAATAGACTGATCAAGTATTTCCTGGAGAACAGGATCATCACGGCATTCCTGCTGATAGCCGTCCTCTTAGGCGGACTGGCTACAGCACCCTTCAACTGGCACGGCGGACTGATCCCCCGTGACCCGATTGCCGTGGATGCCATCCCCGACATCGGCGACAACCAGCAGATTGTGGCCACCGAATGGATGGGCCGTTCGCCCAAGGACATCCAGGAACAGATCACCTATCCGCTCTCCACCTCACTGCTCGGCATACCTGGCGTGAAGACCATCCGCTCGACCTCGATGTTTGGTATGTCGTTCATCTACATTATATTCAATGACGACGTGGAGTTCTACTGGAGCCGTTCGCGCATCTTAGAGAAACTGAACTCACTTCCCCCCGACCTGCTGCCCGACGGCGTGCAGCCAACGCTCGGCCCCGACGCCACAGCCCTCGGACAGATATTCTGGTACACCCTCGAAGGCCGCGACCCGAAAACCGGCAAGCCGACAGGTGGCTGGGATCCGCAGGAACTGCGCACGATACAGGACTACTACGTCAGATACGGCCTGAATGCGGCCGACGGCGTGTCGGAAGTGGCGTCCGTGGGCGGCTATATCAAGGAATACCAGGTGGACATCGACCCCGACGCAATGCGCTCTCACGGCGTGAACATTATGCAGGTGATGCTGGCTGTCAAGAACTCCAACATCGACGTGGGCGCCGGCACGATGGAGGTCAACAAGGCCGAATACCTGATCCGTGGCCTCGGCTACATCAAGCAACTGGAAGACCTGGAGAATGCGGCCATCACCTCGCGCAACGGCATTCCCGTCAGGGTGAAGGACGTAGCGAAGGTGAACTTTGGCCCCGGTGACCGTCGGGGCGGCCTCGACAAGGAAGGCCAGGAGGCGGTGGGCGGTGTGGTCGTGGCCTGCTACGGCTCGAACCCGATGGACGTTATCAACAATGTCAAGGCCAAGATTGAAGAGATGCAGAACGGCATGCCGGAGAAGACGCTGAAGGACGGCACGGTGTCGAAGGTGACCGTCGTGCCTTTCTACGACCGTACCCAACTGATCCGTGAGACCATCGGCACCTTGGAGGAAGCCCTGACCCACGAGGTGCTGATCTGCATCATCGTGGTGCTGATCCTCGTGATGAACCTTAGGGCCTCAGCCGTCATCGCCGCGATGCTGCCCTTAGCCGTCATCTGCACCTTCATCGTGATGAAGATGGTGGGCGTAGAGGCCAATATCGTGGCCCTCTCAGGCATCGCCATCGCCATCGGCGTGATGGTGGATGTCGGCGTGGTGATGATGGAGAATGTGGTGAAGAAATTAGAGGTCAGTCCCCAGATGGCGGTCAAGGGCAAGGAACTCGAGGCGCTGATCTATGATGGCGTGAGCGAGGTGTCGTCGGCTATCCTCACGGCGATGGCGACGACGGTGGTCAGTTTCATCCCCGTCTTCGCGATGCAGGCCCAGGAGGGCAAGATGTTCCATCCGCTGGCCTTTACCAAGACCTTTGCGCTGATGTCGGCCCTGATACTGGGATTCCTGGTGCTGCCGACGCTGGCTTATTGGGTGCTGTCGATCCCTAGATTTTCTAGCATTTCTAGATTGACTAGCCTATCTAGATGGACTAGCACTTCTAGATTGACTAGCCTATCTAGAGGGGCTAGTAGATCTAGACTGGCTAGCATATTTAGATATAGGAAATATATACTAATCGGGATTATCGTGCTGCTGGCCATCTATCTGCTGGCTGATATGTGGCTGCCGTTAGGGCCGGACAATGGGATGATACTCAATACGCTGTTTGTGGCAGCGATTATCGGCATCGTGCTGGCATTGCTCTGGCTGCTCGTCATCTTCTACGAACGCATCCTGCGCTGGTGCCTCAGCCATCGGCTGCTGTTTATGTCCATTCCGCTGGCCACGCTCGTCTGCGGCATCCTGATCTGGCGGCAATGCGGTCAGGAGTTTATGCCGACGCTCGACGAAGGCTCGTTTATGCTGATGCCGACGAGTATGCCCCACACCGGCGTGGAAGAGAATATCCGCTACTGCAAGATCCTGGATCGAAGGATCAAGTCCATCCCCGAGATAGAGTCTGTCGTGGGCAAGTGGGGACGCGTGAATTCTGCCCTCGACCCCGCCCCCATCCAGATGTACGAGACCGTCATCAACTATAAGCCAGAGTACGAACTCGACGAGAATGGCCATCGCAAGCGCTTCAACGACGGCTACCACCGTCTGTGGCGCCCCGAGATACGAACGCAGGACGACATCTGGGAGGCCATTGTCGAGGTGACACGCATCCCCGGGGTGACCGGCTCGCCGAAACTACAGCCGATCGCCACTCGTCAGGTAATGCTCTCCACGGGTCTGAAGGCACCGATGGGACTGAAGATCTACGGCCCCGACCTCGAATCCATCGAGGCGGCGGGTCTGCAGATGGAGAAAACGATGCGCAATATTCCTGAGGTGAACCGCGCCTCCGTCTATTACGACCGTTCGTCTGGTGCACCCTATATCGAAATCAAACTCGACCGCGAGAAACTGGCCCGCTACGGCATTCAGGTGGGCGACGTGCAGAGCATACTCTCTACAGCCATCGGCGGTATGAGCGAGGGCAACACGGTGGAAGGCCGTGAGCGGTTCCCCATCCGGGTACGCTATGCCCGTGAACTGCGCGATGCCCCGGATGTCTTGGACCATGTACTCATCCCCGCAATGGACGGCACACAGATCCCGTTGGGACAGGTGGCCGAGGTACAGTTCACCCGTGGTGCCACGATGATCAACAGCGAGAACACCTTCCTGGTGGGCTACATCACTTTTGACAAGGCGGGCTCGCTGGCAGAGGTCGACGTGGTAAACGAGTGCAAGCGGGTGCTTGATGAACAGGTGAAGTCGGGTAAGATCAAGTTGCCGAAGGGCGTCAGTTACGCCTTCACCGGCACCTATGCGCAGCAGGAGCACGCCGCCAAGCGGCTGAAGATCGTCATCCCCGTAGCCCTGATGATCATCCTGCTCATCCTCTATTTCCAGTTCCGCTCCGTCACGGCCTCGCTCATCCACTTCTCGGGTGTGTTCGTTGCCTTTGCGGGCGGTTTCATCCTTATCTGGCTCTACGGACAACCCTGGTTTATGGACTTCTCCATCGCTGGCATCAATATGCGGACGCTCTTCGGCATGGGCACCATCAATCTCAGCGTGGCCGTCTGGGTGGGCTTCATCGCCCTCTTCGGCATCGCCACCGACGACGGCGTGCTGATGGGCACCTATATCCACCAGACCTTCCTGACCCGACAGCCACAGACCCGCCACGACATCATCGAGGCAGTGGTCGAGGCCGGCAAGAAGCGTGTGCGTCCTGCCGCGATGACCACGGCCACCACGCTCATCGCCCTGTTGCCCGTGCTGTCATCGACGGGTAAGGGTGCCGACGTGATGGTGCCGATGTCCATCCCCACCTTCGGCGGTATGCTCATCCAGACGATGACGATGTTCGTGGTGCCGGTGCTGCAATGCTGGTGGCGAGAAAACGCGCTAAAAAAGAAACAATCATGAGAAAGTACGTTATAATCATAGCACTCCTGGCTGCTGCCGCAAGCCATGCGCAGGACAGCCTTCAGACCTACATCCAGGCAGCCCTGTGGGAAAATCCGGAGGTGATGGCCAAATGGCACGCCTACGAAGCGGCCATCGAGGCCGTCTGTCCGGCAGGCACGCTCGGCGACCCGGAACTGTCGCTCAACATCTACCCCAAGCCAATGACGCAGGTCAATGGCCGTCAGGTGATGTCGGTCTCACTGATGCAGATGTTCCCCTGGTTCGGGGCTATGAAGGCCGCCAAGCACGAGAAGGCCTGGCAGGCCGAGACCGTGTGGCAGAAATACCGTGAGGGCGGTATCCAACTGGCCTACGAGATGGAGCAGCAGTGGTATCGGCTGCTGGTGACCCGCGAGAAACTGGCCACCACCCGGAAGCACCTGCAACTCTTCCAAGACATCAGCGATGTGGCACTCTATAAGTACAAGAACTCCACTAACGGTATGAAAGGTACGCGTATGAGCGACCAATACCGACTGAAGGCCGAGCAACTGAAACTGCAAGAACAGATAGAGAGTCTGGAGTCGCAACTGACACTGCAGCAACAGCAACTGAACCTGCTGATGCACCGCTCGCCCGACTCCCCACTGGTACTGCCCGACAGCATCGTGCTCTCCCAGATGCCCATCGTGGAATGGGGTGAGATCGAGAGCCGTTCCCCTGAACTCCTGTCGCTGAAGGCCCAGGGCGAACAATTCACCGCCCAGGAAGACAAGGCCCGCCGTATGGGGCTCCCGATGGTGGGCATCGGCGTACAGTATATGCTCAACAAGAAGCGCGATATGCTCTCCGACGGGGCGATGGCCGATATGAACGGTATGGACATGTGGATGGGTATGCTGAAGGTGACCCTCCCCATCTACCGTCACAAGATCAAGGCCCAGCGACGCGCCGCCGAACTGATGAAGCAGACCGCCGACGAGACCTATCAGCGGAAGGTAGACCAACTGCGGGCCCAACTGCTATCCGTCAGCCAGCGTGCCGACGACGTGCAGCGTAAGATGCGCCTCTACCGCCAGGATATGGACATCCTCGACGGCACCCTCGAACTGATGAAGGGGGAATATGCCACCGGCGCCACCTCGCTGAGCGACATCCTGCAGACCGAGCGCGAACAACTGAACTACGCCTTCAGTCACGCCGAGGCCCGTGCCCAGTACAATATGATTGTGGCCGAGTTTGAGAAATTAGCATCCATCCAAGATTACAGTAAACGATAACGATATGAAGCATCTACTGACTGAAAAGCCCTGGCTGGGCTATACGCTGGCTCTCCTGACAGGTCTGCTGTTGGGCGCCATCCTGTTTCGTGGCTGTGGCCACGCCACACCGTCGGCTGAAGGCGACGGCGGCGAGGAGAACGCCGTCTGGACCTGCTCGATGGATCCGCAGGTGAAGCAGCCGAATCCCGGCAAATGTCCTATCTGCGGTATGGATCTGATCAAGGTCAAGCAGGGAGAGACGCCCACGTCAGACATCGACCCGAATGCCGTGATGCTCTCTGACGAGGCCCTCGCACTGGCCAACATCGAGACGGAGGTGGTGGGTGCCCCCAGCGGTCACAAGGAAATACGTCTCTTTGGCAAGATAGAACCGGATCAGCGGCTGCAACAGTCGCAGTCAGCCTACGTCGGCGGACGCATCGAGCGACTGCTAATCAACGCGGTAGGCGATCCCGTGGCCAAGGGACAGACGCTGGCCGTCATCTACTCGCCGGAACTCTATACCGCTGAGCAGGAACTGGTGTCGGCCCTCAACTATCCCGGTGAGTCGCAGCGTCAGCCGCTCATCGATGCCGCCACGGAGAAACTGCGTCTGCTCAACATCCCACAGGCGCAGATCGACGAGGTCATCAGCAGCCGCAAGGCATCGCCCTACGTATCGCTGAAGGCCAACACCTCAGGTACCGTCGTCCGTAAACTCGCAGAACAGGGCAACTACGTGCGCCAGGGTGAGCCGTTGCTGCAGATTGCCAACCTGGGCCGCGTCTGGGCCATCTTCCAAGCCTACGAAACGGACCTGCCGTTCCTCCACAAAGGCCAGCAGGTGGAGTTCTCGGCCGAGGCCCTGCCCGGCGAGACCTTCACGGGCCGCATCGTCTTTATCGACCCTATCCTGAACGGTCAGACCCGTACAGCCGGTGTCCGTGTGGAACTGGCCAATGGCGGGGGGAAGTTCAAACCGGAGATGCTGCTTGTAGGCAACGTGGCAGCGTCGATGCAGAAGTATGCCGACGAAGGTGTCATCATTCCGAAGTCGGCCGTTCTCTGGACGGGTAAGCGTTCGGTGGTCTACGTGAAGGATGACGTGGAAGAACAACCCATGTTCCTGCTCCGACAGATCACGCTCGGCCCTGCCCTGCCAGACGGCTACGTGGTGCTCGACGGTCTGGCTGAAGGTGAGGAGATCGTCACCAACGGCGTATTCGCCATCGATGCCGCCGCCCAACTCGACGGCAAGCGATCGATGATGTCGCAGTGAGCAGACTCGATATGAAACATCAATAGTGAAATAATAACAATTAAATCAAGAGAACAATGAAGAAAGTATTTTTAACCCTGGCAGCCGTGCTTATGGTTTGCGGTGCCAGTGCCAAGACCGTCAAGACGACATTCGAAGTAAAGGGTAACTGCGGTATGTGCCAGAAGCGCATCGAGGCAACAGCCAAGGGCGTGAAGGGCGTGACTTCAGCCCGCTGGAACAAGGAGACAGGCGAACTCTCGCTTGTCTACGACAACAAGCAGACCTCACCCGAGAAGGTGCAGAAGGCCCTCGCTGAGGTAGGACACGATACCGGCAAGTTCAAGGCCGACGATGCCGTCTACAGCAAACTGCCCGGCTGCTGCAAGTATCGCGACAACGCCAAGAAGCACTAAGCAATTAAACTTTTTCCCTCCTGCTGCGTCTAATAGACAGTATGAAGAGAAAGAAATTATCCTCAATAGGCATGGCGATTATGGCATGCCTTCTTGTCGTTTCTTGCAACGAGAGCAAGGAAAAGGCCGGCGACAAGGCCCACTACAAGACGATGGTAGTGGGTGCCGGCGATGTGACACTCAACCAGCAATACAGTGCCCGCCTGACGGGACGGCAGATTGTGGAGGTTCGTCCGCAGGTGTCTGGCAACATCACCCGCATCTGCATCAACGAGGGCGACCAGGTTCGTCAGGGACAGACGCTGTTCATCATCGACCAGGTGCCCTATCAGGCAGCCCTACAGGTAGCCGTTGCTGCCCGCAAGAGTGCCGAGGCCAAGTTGGCAACGGCCAAGATGAACTATGACAGTGAACGACAGTTGCAGGAAGGCAAGGTCGTTTCCGACTTCTCCGTGGCAACAACCCGCAACGCCCTGCTGGAGGCTGAGGCGGCCGTGGCACAGGCCAGGGCCCAGGAGACGAATGCCCGCAACAGCCTATCGTATACCACAGTGAAGAGTCCCGTCAACGGCGTGGCCTCCATGATTCCCTGGCACGTGGGGTCGCTGGTCAGCAGCAGTATCAGCGAGCCGCTGGTCACCGTTGCCGATGACCACGAGGTGTATGCCTATTTCTCCATGACTGAAAACCAGACACTCGACCTCATCGAGCGTTACGGCTCCGTGGCAGGGTTCATCAAGCAAGCCCCGGCGGTCAGCCTCCAGATGAGCAACGGCAAGACCTACGCCCACGCCGGACGTATCGATGCCGTCAGCGGCACGGTGGATGAGCAGACGGGAGCCGTCACGCTCCGTGCCACGTTCCCTAACCCAGACCGTCTGCTGCACAACGGCGGTATGGCAACCATCGTCGTACCCACGCACCGCGAGCACTGTATCGTGATTCCACAGAGTGCCACCTACGAACTGCAGAACCGCACATTTGTCTATAAGGTGGTGGACGGCAAGACCAAGGCCACGCCTGTAGAGTTGTTCCGACAGAACAACGGACGGGAGTACATCGTAGAGCAAGGGCTGAGCGTGGGCGACACGATCATCGCAGAGGGTGCAGGACTGCTGAAAGAAGGAGTAGCATTATGAACGTCAAGACTTTCATAGACCGGCCTATCCTCTCGGGTGTCATCTCGGTACTCATCGTGCTGGTGGGACTTATCGGCCTGTCGCGCCTGGCCCTGGAGCAGTTTCCTGAGATCGCGCCGCCAACGGTTCGCCTGAACGCCACCTATACGGGCGCCAATGCCGAGACGGTACAGAAGAGCGTCATCGTGCCATTGGAAGAGGCCATCAACGGCGTGGAGGGGATGATGTATATGTCGTCAACCGCCTCAAACACCGGCAACGCCTCCATCAGCGTCTTCTTCCGTCAGGGCACCGACCCCGATATGGCGATGGTGAACGTACAGAACCGCGCTGCCACCGTGCAGGGCCGACTGCCGAGCGACGTGGTGAAGGGTGGTCTGACGGTGCGCAAGCGCCAGACGAGCAATATCAAACAATTGACCATCTACAGTCCCGACGACTCTTTCGACCGCACCTTCCTGGCCAACTATACGAAGATCAACATCGAGCCGCGCCTGAGCCGCATCCCCGGTGTGGGCGAGGTCAACGTCATCGGCGCCGACTACTCGATGCGCATCTGGCTCGACCCGCTGAAGATGGCCCGCTACGGACTGACCCCCGACGATATCAGCAAGGTGCTCGACGAGCAGAACGTAGAGAAGGCTACGGGTACGCTGGGCCAGGACTCGGAGAACACCTTCCAGTATGTGCTGCGCTACCGAGGCCGCTTCGAGGAGGAGAAGGAATACGAGCAGATGGTGATCCGCGCCTTACCCAGCGGCGACGTGCTGCACATCGGCGACGTGGCCCAGGTGGAACTCGGCTCGCAGAACTACAACTACATCGGTGAGACCAACGGCCATCCCGGCGTGAACATTATAATCAACCAGATCAGTGGTTCGAATGCCAACGAGATTATCAAGCAGATAGACCGTGAGGTAGAGGACATCCGGGGAGACCTGCCATCGGGCATCACCATCGAGGACCTGGAGTCGAAGAAGGACTTCCTCGATGCCTCTATTGCCAGTGTGCTGAAGACCCTCTTCGAGGCCCTGCTGCTGGTCATCCTCGTGGTCTACATCTTCCTGCAGAACTTCCGCTCGACGCTGATTCCCGCCATGGCCATCGTCGTATCGCTGATAGGTACATTAGCCGCCATCTACGCCATCGGCTTCTCACTCAATATGCTGACGCTCTTTGCCCTGGTGCTGGTCATCGGAACGGTGGTGGATGATGCCATCGTCGTGGTCGAGGCCGTACAGGCCAAGTTCGACGAGGGCTACAAGTCCGCCTATCAGGCCACCGTCGATGCGATGCACGGCATCACCTCGGCCCTGGTCACGACGACACTCGTCTTTATGGCCGTCTTCGTGCCTGTCAGTTTCATCAGCGGCGTCACCGGCACCTTCTATACACAGTTCGGCCTGACGATGGCCATCGCCGTGGCCATCTCGCTGTTCAATGCCCTGACACTCTCACCCGCCCTCTGTGCCCTCATAATGACGCCCCACGCCGATGTCAGCAATGGTGAGAAACTCAGTTTCTCGTCGCGTTTCCACATGGCTTTCGACACGGCCTTCCATCGGATTGTCACCAAGTACAAGGGAGCCGTCAGCGTCTTCTTCCGTCGCCGCTGGGTGGCTGCTGTGCTGGTGGTCATTGCCATTGTCGGGTTGGGATGGCTGATGAAGTCCACCAAGACGGGACTCGTACCCAGCGAGGATATGGGCACCGTCTTCATCAACGTGCAGGCCTCGCCCGGCTCCACCCTGAAAGAGACTTACGGCATTATGCAGGAAGTGGAGCGTCGCATCAAGGACCTGCCACAGTTGCGTACCTATTCATTAGTGGCGGGCAACAGCGTCGGCTTCGAACAGTCGGCCTCGAACGGTAACTTCACGCTGAAACTGAAGAAGTGGGATCAGCGCCAGGGAAAGGACGATGACGTGCAGGCCGTGATGGAGGCCATCTACCAGCGCACGGCGGATATCGCCAACGCCAAGATTCAGGTGAACACACAGGCGATGATTCCCGGCTTCGGCCGCATCAACGGCTTCGAACTGTACGTGCAGGACAAGAAGGGCGGCACAATGGAAGACCTGCTCCAGTACACCAACCAACTGATAGCCGCCCTGAACGAACGGCCTGAGATCAGCCGTGCCTTCACGAACTTCTCGATGAAATACCCGCAGTACCGGGTCGATGTGGATGCCGTGCTCTGCAAGCGCCACGGCGTGTCGCCCTCCGATGTACTCAGTGCCCTCAGTGGCTATGTCGGCGGCTCCTACGCCTCCAACTTCGTGCGCTTCACCAAACTCTACCGTGTGATGGTGCAGGCCTCGCCGGAGTACCGCCTCGACACGGAGTCGCTCAACAACATCTTCGTTAAGAACAGTCAGGGACAGATGTCGCCCATCGGCCAGTATCTGAAGTTGACACGTGTCTATGGCTCAGAGACCCTGTCGCGCTTCAACCTCTTCCCCAGCATCAGCGTCAGCGGTACGCCAGCCGACGGCTACTCGACAGGCCAGGCCATCCAGGCCATCCGCGAGGTGGCGGCAGAGCAGTTGCCCGAGGGCTATGGCTATGAGTTCGGCGGTATGACCCGTGAGGAGGCGTCGGCAGAGAACACCACCGCCGTGGTCTTCGTCATCTGCATCGTCTTCATTTATCTCATACTCTGCGCCCTCTACGAGAGTCTGTTCATCCCGCTGGCCGTCATCCTGAGCGTGCCCTTCGGTCTGGCCGGTTCATTCATCTTCGCCAGCCTGTGGGGACTGGAGAACAACATCTATATGCAGACGGGCCTCATCATGCTCATCGGCCTGCTGGCCAAGACGGCCATCCTGCTGACAGAGTATGCCTCTGAGCGTCGCCGTCAGGGGATGGGCATCATCGAGGCGGCACTTGATGCCGCTGCCGTGCGACTGCGCCCCATCCTGATGACTTCGATGACGATGGTCTTCGGCCTGCTCCCCCTCGCCTTTGCTACAGGTGTCGGTGCCAACGGCAACCGCTCATTGGGCGTAGGCACCATCGGCGGTATGTTCATCGGCACCATCGCCCTCCTCTTCATCGTCCCCGCCCTCTTCGTCGTGTTCCAGGGAATCGAGGAGAAGTTGCTGAAGAGGAAATAAAAAACTCGCGCGTACATATAAAGAAATACGTACGCGCGAGAATATTATACCATCAATTTTTTACTTCACCGTGAACTCTGTGGTCACGAAGGCATTGTCGCCTGTGAAGAGAGGCAGGGCCTCGTTGGTCATCACACCGTGTACCTTCTCCTCCTGAGCCTTAACGAACTTGAACTTACCAGGAGCAGTCACCTCGTAGTCGGTACCCTCGGCGAGTTCAGTACCACTGGCAGTCACGAAACTGTAAGCGGTGGTCTTGGCCTCGGCCTCGATACCAACGGCGGTCAACTGAGCGCTCAGATCCAGTTCAGCCACCTCGGCGGGAACCTCAAGGGCAGCCTGAGGCGCATAGGTGAAACGCTTGGTCTTAGCAGAAGAACTCAGGCCGGCGGGCTTAGCGGGCAGCGTGGCCAGTGTCAGTTGGTTATTCTCCAGTTTGCAGGAATAAGAAGCGTCGACAATGCTCACGCTTTTCAGTTTGTTGTTCTGTGCCTCCAGGTTGTAGGCAGCCACGGGAATCGTGAGTTCTTCCAGCAGGTTATTGCTCACGTAGACGTTATTGCGGCTGGCAGCCACCATCTTCGAGAGGTCGATGCTGCTCAACTGGTTGTTGTTGATCTGGATGTTCTTCAGACTGCCCAGGACAGAGAGGTCAACCGAAGTGAGTTGGTTGTTGTCGAGGCTGAGTTGGTTCACATCAGCACCGGCGGGGAGTTTGGCCGTAGTCAACTTGTTGTTCGACACGACGATGGTCTCGAGGGCTGTGTTAGCAGAGAGGTCGATGCTGGTGAGTTGTCCCTGCTTGTAGAAACTAGAGCCCAGTGTCACTGAGGTCAACTTGGTATTCTTACTCAGGTCGATGCTGGTCAACTGAGGCTCGTAGGCCGAGATGCTGGTGCAGACGATGCTGAGGCTGGTCAGTTCAGGATTGCCAGCCAGGTTGATACTGCGGAGCGGGGTATTGCTGACGTTGAGGCTCTTTAGGCTCTCCAGTCCGTTCAGGTCGAGCGATTCGATATTGGCCCCCGAGATGCTCAAGTTACTGATGTTCTTCACCTTCTCCTCCGTAAAGGACGTGGGCATGGCCTCGCCGCTGATGCCGAGCATCCAAAGGTCGCTTTGACCATAGATGAGGATACGGCCCTCACCGGCAACGGTACCCTTGAAGATGGTGGCACTCTGATGGGTGGTGCCCTCTACTGTCAGGCCTTCCTCGTCGCGGAGGCCGCCGTTCTCGAAGCAGACGGTATCGGTGACGATGACGCCGTCACCGAAGTCGACACCATAGATGTCATAACGGTCATAGACGCCCAGCGTCAGGCTCAACTCTGTGCCAGGGGTACCCGTCAGTGTGGCAACAGAACCCACGCGATACTTCTGTCCGTCGAGTTCGATGGTTGTCAAGCCGTCGTCTACTACCACTGCGGCGTTGTCTACATTTGTACAAGAGTAATTCACTGCAACTGCTGAGAGCAGCAATGCAAGCATACCAGATTGTTTCTTCATTTTCTTTTCTGTTTAAGTTAAAATAATGTGGGGCAAAGGTACAAATAATTAGTAACATTTTGCAGTTTTCCTTTGCCGTTTTATGTTTTTTTTGTACTTTTGCAACCGAAACACTGACAAGTTGTAAGAAACATGAGGAAATACTTAATCACTATCGCACTCCTTTTGATAACCGTACTACAGGTATCAGCACAAAAGACCGTCACTGGTCTCGTCACCGACAACAAGGGGGAGCCACTGCTGGGTGTCACCGTCTCAGTGAAGAATGGCAAGCAGAATGCAGTGACCGACATCAACGGCAAATACAGCATCCGCCTGGATGACGAGGGAGCCATCCTGGTGTTCCGCTATCTGGGTATGGAGCCTTATCAGGCCGTCGTGAAGGGGCAGACCACGGTCAACGTGAAACTCAATGAGCAGACCACGCAGTTGGCCGAGACCGTTGTTGTGTCAACGGGTTACCAGCGCCTGAGCCGAGAACGCTCCACCGCCGCCTTCGGTTTCGTGGACTCCACGAAACTGAACCGCGTGATGCACAAGGACATCGTGTCGGCACTCGAAGGCCAGGTGGCGGGTCTGGCGATGACCATCAATCCCAATACGGGCGAAGGCTCACCGGTGCTCCGAGGCATCGGCACGTTCTCCAGTTCCGTGGGCACAACCCCGCTGATCGTGGTCGACGATATGGCCACCGACCTGGAGTTGTCGGAGATCAATCCCTATGACGTGGAGTCGGTGACGGTGCTGAAGGATGCCGCAGCAGCCAGCATCTACGGTGCCCTGGCAGCCAACGGCGTGATCGTCATCACCACCAAGCAGGCCAAGGCCGAGAAGACGCAGGTGAGCGTGAATGCCGACTGGTTCATCTCGACGAAGCCCAACTTCGACAATATGCACTACGCCTCGACGAGCGACGTGATCGATTACGAGACCAATGTATATAATGCGCGCGTGCAGAACAGCGGCAGTTATCAGACCCTGTTCCAGACCTACGCCACCAACTACTACTCGCCGCTCTATCAACTCTACCGCGACCAGGCCGACGGCAAGATCTCGCAGCCGGAAGTAGACAAGACACTGGGTCGCTGGCGCCAGAACGACTTCTACGAGCAGTATCGCGACAAGGCGTGGCGCACCTCGCTGACGCAACGCTACAACGTGTCGCTGTCGCAGAAGTCGATGCGCGGCAACCACTTCGCCTCGTTCAACTACGAGCACGACAAGAACCGGATCATCAACGACAACTCGAATGCCTTCTCCATCTATTGGAAGAGCACCTTCAAGATAGCCAAGTGGCTGAATGCCAAGGTGGGCATCGACGCACGCTTCTATAATTCCACCAGCCCCGACAACTACTACACCAGTTATACGATGCAGGAACGCTACGCCCAGATTACCGACGAACAGGGCAATCTGGTGTACACGCCCAACATCAGCGTCGGCGGCTTTGCCGGCAGCGGCATCAACGGCACACGGCTGAGCGAGGTGGCCGACACCCCGGGGCTGAAGTCGTATCGCTTCAACGTGCTGGAGTCGCTCGACGAGGGACTGACCAAGAGCAAGACCGCCCGTATGCGCCCCTTCATCAACCTGGAGGCCAAGTTCCTGAAGTGGTTCCGCTACAATGTGATGTTCCAGTACGAGTGGTCGGAGAACCGCAGCGAGCGTTACGACGACACGGACTCCTACCAGATGCGTGTCACCCACAATGCCTTCATCGACAAGAACGGCGAGAGCCTGCTGCCCGAAGGCGGCCGTTACAAGCAGCAGTCGAACAACGCCTACCGCTATACGTTCCGCAACCAACTCAACTTCGACAAGAGTTTCCTGGAATCGAAGCATAACGTCAATGCCATTATGGGTCTGGAACTGCGCGAGAACCGCAGCGGAAGGATCATAGACCAGGTGATGTACGGCTACAACCAGCAGGCCCTGACCTCCGTCCGGATGAACTGGCTGTCGCTGGCCAACGAGGGCTGGGAGAGCCTGGTCTACGACGGCACGCAGCGCTTCTCCAGCGGCCCCGTCAACAGCCAGAGCGAGCCGTTCCACCGCTATGCCTCCTTCTACGCCAACGTGGGCTATAACTACCTCTACCGCTACAACCTGACGGGCAGCATCCGCTGGGACGAGGCTGACCTCTTCGGACTCGACACCCGCGACCAGCACCATCCCCTCTGGTCTGTCGGCGGCGGCTGGAACATCACCGAGGAGCAATGGATGAAGAACGTCCACTGGCTCGACTTCCTGAAACTGCGTCTGACCTACGGCGTCAACGGTAACGTAGACCAGAGCAGCACCACCTACTTCGTGGCCCGCTACCGTATGCTGAGCCAGGATCCCACCAACACGCAGTACCTGAACTACTCGGACGACAACCTGCCCAACCCGAAACTGCGCTGGGAGAAGACCTCAACATTCAACATCGGACTGGACTACCGCCTGCTGAACAACCTGCTGAGCGGCTCACTGGAATTCTACAACCGCATCAGCGACGACCTGCTGGTCAGGAAGTACCTCGACTCCACGCTCGGCGCCACCCAGCGCGTCATCAACAACGGTAAGATCCGCAACCGGGGCATCGAACTCACGGTCAACGCCAACCTGCTGCGCAAGGGCGACTGGAACCTGTCAGCCGGACTGAACCTGGCGTGGAACGAGAACAAGATGCTGCGCGTGGAGCACGCCTCGACCGACGTGGCCTCGAACTTCATCACCTCACCCGCCAACTACTTCATCGAGAATACCGGCTACAACACGCTGTGGGCCTACCGCCTGAGCCGCGTGGTCAACGGCTACCCCGTCATCCTCGATGCCGACGGCAACGAGATGGCCACCTTCGACGAGCAGGGCAACCTGACGAGCATCACCGTCTCGTCGACCCTCCACGGCACCGATGCCCTGGTGAACATGGGTTCCGTCACCCCGAAGTACAACGGCTCGCTCTCACTCAACCTGCGCTGGAAGGAACTGGAACTGAACACGATGCTCATCTTCGCAGGCGGCAACAAACTGCGCAAGGACGTGACCGACATGAACTCCTACACGATGAACACCATCCACGTGAACGACCACTCCGTGAAGCACTTCTACGAGATGCCCAACGAGATACAGCAGTATGCCGGCACCTTCTCTGAATGGTGGCGCTACTGCGACCAGCAGGTGGTGGCTGCCGACTATATGAAACTGCGCAGCATCAACCTGGCCTACCATCTGCCAGACAACATCATCAAGCGTCTGCACATCGGACAGACCCGTCTGACGCTGCAGGTGAACAACCTCTTTACCTGGTGCGCTGCCGGCGACGACATCGACCCCGAGAGTTATTCGCTCAACGCGGCCAGCCGCACGCTGACACAGCCCAAGACCATCTCCATCGGTTTCTCAACTAATCTGTAAGTGAATATGAAGAAGATATTTCAAATAGCCTTCGTTGCCGGTGCCCTGCTGAGCACCACAACCAGTTGCGACAACTATATCGACATCACGCCCAAAGGCTCCATCACCGTCGACTCCGCCTATCAGTACTACGAACTGGTGGTCAACCCGATGCGCTCCTACTACCCCACCTCGTTTATGCTGCTCAGCGACAACCAGTGGACCAAAGAATCGAACATCATCGGTATGGAGAACATCTCTGCCGACGGTATGAACTTCACGTTCAACGAGACCGCCGACCGCACCCTGCTGTCAGACAACAACCTCTATGAGAATATGTACAACTTCATCCTGCGCTCCAACCTGATCATCGACAATATCGATGCCGCAGAGGGCTCGCAGGAACTGAAGACCCTGACCAAGGCCGAGGCCCGCGTGTTCCGTGCCTGGGATCACTTCCTGGCCGTCAACACCTACGCCAAGGCGTACGTCCCCGAGACGGCAGCCCAGGACGGCGGTGTCTGCATCGTGGAGCACTACGACCTGGAAGCCACGCCCCAGAAGGCCACCGTGGCACAGGTCTACGACTTCATCATCCGGGAACTGGAAGAGGCCGTCCCCCTGTTGCAGGAGAAGCCCGTGAACATCTACCACCCCAACCGCGCCTTCGGCTATGCGCTGCTGGCCAAGGCCTATCTCTTCCACCGCGACTGGGAGAAGGCCAGGCAGGCCGCCGAGGCATCGCTTGCCTTGAACAACGCCTTGGTCGACTACAACGAGATCAACAGCGTCAGGGGCAACCTGCTCCGATACGGCGGGCTCTACGGCAACGACAAGAATCCCGAGACGCTCAGTTACCTGTGGATGGGCAGCGGCTGGAACTTCGAGGTCATCGTGCTCTACAGTTATGGTATGATCAGCCCCGAACTGGTGCAACTCTTCGAGCCCAACGACCTGCGCTACACGATGTTCTTCATGCACACCAGTCAACCCGCCAACTACTTCGATGCCGGATCGGGTGCCGACCTCTGGATCCAGACGCTCGACAACTCGAAGTTTATGTACCCCACGGTGGGTATGAAGACGGCTGAGGTTTATCTGATGATGGCTGAGGCGAACGCCCGCCTGGGCAATCTGCCTGAGGCTGCCCGCTACGTCAACCTGCTGCGTGCCAAGCGTCTGAGCGGCGGCAATACCGACATCGACACACCCGCCTCGCAGAAGGAGATGGTGCGCCTGATCATCGACGAGCGTCGCAAGGAACTGCTCTTCGGCTTCAACCGCTTCTTCGACCTGAAGCGCTTCAACACCGAGACGGCCTATCAGAAGACCATCACCCGCACCTTCCCCATCGTGACGAAGACCGTGCCGCAGAAGACCTACACCCTGAAGCCCGACTCCCGACTCTACGTCATCCCGTTCCCCCACTCGGCTACGGACAAGAATCCCAACCTGACGCAGAACTGAAATAGTAAAATCTAAAAATTGATAGTGATATGAGAAAACTTTACGCAACAATGCTTATGGCCTTCGTGGCCTTGACTGCCAGCGCACAGCAGCAGGACTCCACCTATGTGCGCGTAGACTTCAATCTGAACCCCTGGCAACTGCCCGTCAGCATCCCCAACCGCGACCTGCCCGGCGGTAAAGGGAACTGGTCCGTGGTGGACGATGAGACCGGATGGATCGGAGAAACCCACACCTTCGACTGGCCGGTAGGCGACGAGACCCTTCAGATCGTACTCACGCCCTCCAACTATATGCTGACCGACTACGACAACGCGATGGTCTACACCCACAACCTGAACGAGACCGACGAGCCTTTCGAGACGATGCTCTGGACCCGTCGTGGTTCCACTATGACCTTCAAGGCCCCTGCCAGTTACTGGTTTGCCAAGGTAGCCTTCGAGATCTATCGCAACTGGAGCAGCGGATCGCTCTATTCCGGCGACGACACTAACAATATGCACATCTGGGGCAAGGACAGTCTGAAGAACAAGGTCTGGGAGGCTACAGGCGACATCCTGCCCTGCTGGAGTGGCGACAGCGTGGAGTGGAGTCTGCCCGAGTGTACCGGCAACACATACTTCCGCTACATCGACTTCTGGCTGCTGCCCCGTGAGAGCAGCGGCATCACCACGCAGCGTACGGAAGCCCGCCGTGGTCAGGTGCTCTCCATCGACGGCATCCTCCTGCGCCGCGACGGCAACCTCGAAGGACTGCGCAAGGGCATCTACATCGTCGGCGGCAAGAAGCGCGTCGTCAGGTAACGCCTGCTTGTGAAAGAAACCTAAATAAAAGGCCGATGTTTCCGAATGTCGGTCTTTTGTTGTATCTTTGCACCTATGAAAACTATTATCAACCCACGTCTGGTCAGAATCTTTCTGATCGCCACGCTGCTCAGTGTCGGGCAGTCGATGGCTTTTGCAGCCGACGGCGACTCCGTGACCGTCATCAGGCACGACTGCTGTGCCGACTCCACCGTTGAAGACCATACCACGCCCTACCACAAGATTGTCAAGGAGGGCGGCAGTATGCGCGAAGGACTTTTTACCGTGCGCCACATCAAGGACGCCTGGTACCTGGAGGTGCCCGACTCCCTGTTAGGGCGGCTCCTGCTGGCCGTGACCCGCTTCACCAGCGTGCCCCAGGACTTCCGCCTGCTGAGCGGCGAGGAGGTGAACCGCTCTGCGGTCTATCTTGAGCAGTACGGCGAGAAGTCGCTCTTTATGCGCGAGTATGTGCAGTCGAAGTTCGCCAAGCCCGGCGAGAAGATCGGCGAGGCCCTGCAACAGTCCACCATCGACCCGATCGTCTATAAGTTTGACGTCATCGGGCGCAACCCTGACACGCAGGCACAACTCATCGACATCACCAAACTGTTGCTATCCGACAACAAGATTATGAGTTTCTCCAATGAGGACCGCAGCCAGTTGGGCATCGGTACCGTGCAGTCCGACCGCACCTTCATCGACACCATCAAGACCTACCCCATCAACCTGGAGATCACCACCCTGCGCACCTACGGGATGAACCCCGGCAAGGTGCCCGCCTCCAAGACCGGCTCGGCCACGCTCAGCCTGAACACCAGCATCGTGCTTCTGCCCCGCAATCCGATGCGGCCCCGGCTCTTCGACGAGCGCGTGGGATTCTTTAATAACAAGGTGACCCATTTCTCTGATGACGAGTCGCCCGAACACGATGCCATCGTCTCCCGCTACCGTCTGGAGCCGAAGGATCCAAAGGCCTACCGCGCCGGAAAACTGACGGAGCCAAAGAAGCAGATCGTCTACTACATCGACCCCGCCACGCCCCGTAAGTGGGTACCCTACCTGAAGGCCGGCATCAACGACTGGAACAAGGCCTTCGAGGCTGCCGGCTTCAAGAATGCCATCGTCGCCAAGGACTGGCCCAACGATCCCAATATGTCGCTCGACGATGCCCGCTTCTCCGTGTTGCGCTACCTGCCCTCCGAGACCGAGAATGCCTACGGCCCGCGTATCGTCGACCCCCGCTCCGGCGAGATCATCGAGGCCCACATCTGCTGGTACCACAACGTGATGAACCTGGTGCGCAAGTGGTATATGACCCAGTGCGGCCCCCTCGACAAGCGGGCACAGAAAATGGACTTCCCCGATGAACTGATGGGCCAGTTGATCCGCTTTGTCTCCAGCCACGAGGTAGGCCACACGTTAGGCCTGCGCCACAATATGGGTTCCAGTTCGCAGACCCCCGTAGAGAAACTGCGCGACAAGGCGTGGGTGGAGAAGCACGGCCACACGGCCTCGATTATGGACTATGCCCGCTTCAACTACGTGGCACAGCCTGAGGACAAGATCGGTGAGAAGGGACTCTTCCCCCGCATCAACGACTACGACCTCTGGGCCATCAAGTGGGGCTACCAGTACCGTCCTGAGTTCAAGGATGCCTTTGCCGAGAAGAAGGTCCTGCGCCACGAGGTGACCGCCACGCTGCAGCAGAACCCACGCCTCTGGTGGGTGGGCGACGAAGGCAAGGGTCCCGATCCCCGTTCACAGGCTGAAGACCTGGGCGACGACAATGTGAAGGCCTCCGACTACGGCATCAAAAACCTCAAGCGGGTGATGGAGCATATCCTCGACTGGACAGCCCAGCCCGACGGACAGTACGACGACCTCTCCACCATCCACCGTCAGGTGCGCGCCCAGTTTATGCGCTATATGGGCCACGTGCAGAAGAACCTCGCCGGCAAGTACGTCGACAACCGCCCCGGCTTTGCCCCCTACTCCTACGTTCCCCGTGAGCGTCAGAAGGCCGCCGTCGACTGGCTGGGCCGCAACGTGCTCACTGCGCCCCTCTGGCTCTATCCGCAGGAGGTGGTCAGCCGCCTGGGCATCGATGACGTCGACGAGATCCAGAACCGCCAGCACACGCTGCTTGCCCTCCTGCTCGCTCCCGGTATGGTCAACAACCTCTACAACGTCTCGCTCCGCTCCGCCAATGCCTATCCGGTCGAAGAATACCTCGATGATGTCTTCGCCACCGTGTGGAAGCCGCTCAACGACAAGAACGAGCAGATCAACAATTACCGCCGTCAGCAGCAGCGCACCTACATCTACTTCCTGGGCCGTGCACTGAATCCCGTCACCGGTGAGAAGGACGCCACGAGCAACAACACCTCCACGCTGCGCTCCGATGCCATCCTCTTTATGGAGAAGCACTTAGACAAGGTGGAGAACTATCTGAAACAACAAAATGCCGACGGCCTGAACCGTCAGCATTATGACAACCTGCTCTTGCAAATCAAGAAGATACGGGAGAAATATACCTCAGCAGACAAGTAAATTACTTGTTCTTCTGATAGTACTCGAGGCCCTTGTTGACATTCTCAATGAGGGCCTTCGACGTGAAGGTGGCACCCGTCACGGCATCGGGCTGAGTGGCCTGTGCCTTCTTCACGGTCAGGCCGTCCCAGGCATTGAGCAGGGCCTTCTTCACCTTGGCCATATATTTGGGGCCTTCCTGATTCTTCAGTACCTCGATCTTCTCCACCTTGTTCTTCTTGATGTAGATCTTCACGGGCACGGGGCCGTTATAGCCCTCTACGTCCTTGGCGATGGTGGTCGTATTTACGACGGTCATACCGTCTTCCTTGGTGATGACGTCATCACCCTTCTTGCCGGCGCTCATCAGCACCAGGGCAACTAATGCTAATCCTAAAATCTTTTTCATATCACTTGTGTCTAATGGTTGCTACTACATATTCCGACTGGGTGCCGATGCGGAACTTACCGCCCCAGATGCCGATGCCGGAAGAAACATAATACTGCGTCTCGCCCCGCTGATGACGGCCCCACGACTTCTCGTAGACGGCATCGGTGATCCAGGAGATGGGCCAGACCTGTCCACGGTGGGTGTGACCGCTCAACTGGAAGTCGACACCTGCCTGCTCCGTGCGCTCGAGGTTGTAGGGCTGATGGTCGAGGACAATGGAGAGGTAAGAGGTATGAGGTGAGACGTGAGAGGATTTCATCAGGTCGGCGATGGGCTTGCGGCGCATGTTCGTGCGGTCATCGCGGCCGATGATGACGATGGCGCTGTCAATGACGGCAGCCTCATCGATCAGCAGGTGGATGCCCGCATCACGATAGAACTGCTGAGCCTCGGGCGTACCGGCGTAATACTCGTGGTTGCCGAGACAGGCATAGACGGGAGCCTTCAGGCGACGGAACTCCTCGGCCATATTCTCCTCGAGCAACGGACGCATGCTGCCGTCGATGATATCACCCGCTATCAGGATGAAGTCGGGCTGCTCGGCATTGATCATATCCACCCAGCGGGCAAACTCCTTGCGGGGATTATGGTAGCCCAGGTGCAGGTCGGAAGCCATCACCACCTTATAGTCCTTGGGCAGAGGCTTGGAGGTCTGCAGATCGAGCGGCACGCGTACCTTATTATAATAATGGAGATTGCCATAGAGGAAGATGACGAAGAGCACTGCGAAGATGCCTATGGCCGACTGCCAGTTACTATAGAGCAGCGAGCGGGGCACGAGGTGCACCAGCCGCCCCAGGTCGAGTACCAGGAAGAGCATCACCATATAGAGCAGGACGATCAGTGAGGACGTACCCACTTCATAACAGATCTGTGCCACCGACAGCGGCAGGCTGTCGAACCGTCGGGCAACGCTCATAAACAGCATCGAGAAGCAGAGCACGCCCAAAAGGATCAGCACGGCCTTATAGACAGCGGGGACAGGCAACAGCACCCAGACGTGCCAGCACACGTAGACGATAGCCAGCAGCGGGAGCACCATAAATATAAGCATCCACATAAATCGCATCGATTTTTCTGTTTCGGACGGCAAAGTTAGTAAAAAGTTTAATAATACTGTACCTGCATTAAGATTTTTTTTGTATCTTTGCACCCGTCATTATCAACTTTAAGATTTTTATGAAGACTATACTATTGACACTGGCCCTCACGCTGGCACTGGCGGCCAACGGTCAGAAAAAGGAGATTCACATACTGGCAACCAATGATATGCACGCCACCATCGGCGTGTTCCCACAGTTGGCGGCACTCATCGACAGCCTGCGGGCTGAAGACCCCTCGCTACTCGTCTTCTCGGCTGGCGACAACCGGACGGGCAACCCACTGAACGACAAATATGAGATATCGAGTTACCCGATGGTGACGCTGATGAATATGGTGGGCTTCAACGGCTCGACCTTGGGCAACCACGAGTTCGACGTCCACTCCCTGCCGCGCCTCATCGGCCTCTCCAACTTCCGCTATATCTGTGCCAACATCTTCCCGTCCGACTCCGTCAACATCAAGACGATTCCCTATCAGGTGTTCGACGTGGAGGGTCTGAAGGTAGGTGTCGTGGGTGCCATCCAACTGAGTCCGCAGGGCATCCCGAGCACCCATCCCGACAACGTCAGGGGCATCAGTTTCAAGCCCGCCAAGGAGGTTATCCCACAATACGAATGGCTCAGCCGTGCGTGCGACGTCACCATCCTGCTGTCGCACTTAGGCTATCCTGACGATCAGGAGATGGCAAAGGCCTTCCCCTGGTTCGACCTGATCATCGGCGGCCATACGCACACCCAACTGAAGGGCAACGAGGTGGAGAACGGCATCCTGATCACGCAGAACAAGAACAAGTTCGGTCGCGTGACCTACATCACCCTGACCGTGGACAGCGGCAAGGTGGTGGATAAGAAGGCAGAATATATCGACATCAAGAAATATCCGAAGAGGAACAAGGTGGTGCAGGCGGTGGTGGATCACTTCAGCGACAATCCAGCCTTCCGCCGCGTGGTGGCCATTGCCGACACACCCTTCGAAGCCAGGGAGGAACTGGGCTGTATGATGTGCGACGCCTATATGGCTGAATGCCACGCCGACCTGGCCGTGGAGAATCCCGGCGGCGTGCGCATCGACAGTCATCCGGCGGGCGACATCACCGTGCTCGACGTGCTTGAGATGGATCCCTTCGACAACCACGCCGTGGTGCTGGAACTGACGGGCGAGGAACTGGTGACGATGATGCGCACCTACTGCAGCGACAAACTCTACAGTTTCCCCTTCGTCGGCGGATTCAAGTGCGAACTGACCACGGAGCGCAACAATCCCGGCAAGATCAAGAGCGTGAAACTGCTGACGCTTGACGGCAAGAAACTGAATATGAAGAAGATATACCGCGTGGCCACGAACAGTTACGTGCCTGCCACCAGTAAGATACCTGAGGGGTCAGACCACATGCTGAACGTTCAGACCACCGACCTGCTGATCCGCTATCTGGAGCGGGAAAAGACCGTCAATTACAAAGGCGTAAGACGGCTGACGATACTTAATCAGTGATATCAGAGGGTGGCGGCCATCACCTTTTCCGTCGCCCCAGCCTTGCCCTTGACAAAGTGGCCGGCCTTCTGGCCCTGCTGCTGCAAGTAGGCAGGATCTGTGGCGAAGCGGTTCATCTGCGCCTCGAAGTCCTCATAATTGTTGATCTCGAAGCCACCGCTCTGCTTCAGACCCTGCGCCTCCTGGAACTTCTGGTTATTGGGGCCGAAGAACACGGGCACGTCCCAGACGGCTGCCTCCAGCAGATTGTGGATGCCCACGCCGAAGCCACCGCCCACGTAGGCCACGCAGCCATAGTGGTAGATGCTCGACAGGAGGCCGAAGCAGTCGATGATAAGCACTTCGTATGAGGTAAGAGGTGAGGGGTGAGAGGTAAAAGATTTCTCTGCCTCGGTATAGCGGACAACCTTGCGGCCTTCCAGCAACTTCTCGATCTGCTTCAGGTGATCCTCGCCGATGACGTGCGGGGCGATGATCAACTTCCAGTCCTTATGCGCATTGAAATAGCGGATGAATATCTCCTCATCGGGGGGCCAACTGCTGCCTACCACAAACACTTCCGGCGCATCTTGCACGAACGCCTCAACGATAGGCAACTGCTTGGCCGCCTCCTTGATCTGGAGTACACGGTCGAAGCGGGTGTCGCCCACGACGGTCACGTCGGTGATGCCGATCTTGGCAAGGAGTTCCTTGCTGACCTCGTTCTGCACGAAGAAATGGGTGAAGCAGTTCAGCACCCGGCCATACTGCCGACCGTACCACTTGAAGAACACCTGGTCAGGACGGAAGATGCTCGACACCGAATAGACGGGCACGCCACGGTGCTTCAGGATATGCAGGTAGTTGTACCAGAACTCGTACTTGATGAAATAGGCCTTCACGGGGCGGATGGTCCGCAGGAACCTGCGCGCATTGGTGATCGTATCGAGCGGCAGGTAGGTGATGATGTCGGCACCCTCATAGTTCTTACGCACCTCATAACCCGAGGGCGAGAAGAACGTCAGCAGGATCTTATACTCCGGATGCTCCCGACGCAGACGTTCCATCAGCGGACGCCCCTGCTCGAACTCGCCGAGCGAGGCGGCGTGGAACCACACGTACTGGGCGTTGGGATCCACCTTCTCCCGCAGAATACGGAAAGCATCGCGCTCGCCGCGCCACATCTTCCGCACCTTCTCATTGAAGCGGCTGTAGACGGCGACACCCAGGAGATAGAGATATATGACGAGGTTGTACATTATCCCAGTTCCTTGATGGCCCGTTTCATTCTGCGGATGGTTTCTTCCTTACCGAGGAAGGCCGAGATGTCGAACATGCCCGGGCCCTTGCCCTCGCCTACGAGTGTCAGTCGCCAGGCATTCATCACGTTGCCCAACTTGTATTCCTTCTCCTCTACCCAGGCATGCACGATCTGCTCCTGGTTCTCCAGCGAGAAGTCGTCGATGCCCTCGAGCACGCCGATCAGTTCGGTCATCACCTGGGCGCTATCCTCTTTCCAGCGCTTCTTCACCGTCTTCTCGTCGTAGGTCGTAGGCGCCTCGAAGAAGAACGAGCAGAGGGGCCAGAGTTCCTTGACGAACGAGACGCGGTCCTTCATCATCGCCGTGACAGCCACGACACGCTCCAGCGTCTCATCAGGACAGTGCTCCTTGACGATGGGGAAGAACAACTCGGCGATCTCTTCAGCCGACTTCATCAGGATATATTCGTGGTTGAACCAGATACCCTTGTCGTAGGCAAACTTGGCACCGGCCTTCGAACACTTGGAGATGTCGAACAGGGGCACCAACTCGTCGAGCGAGAAGATCTCCTGCTCCGTGCCCGGATTCCAGCCCAGCAGGGCGAGGAAGTTGATGACGGCCTCGGGGAAATAGCCGTCCTCGCGATAGCCACGGCTGACATCGCCCGTCTTCGGGTCGTGCCACTCCAGGGGGAACACGGGGAAGCCGAGGCGGTCGCCGTCGCGCTTCGAGAGTTTACCCTTGCCGTCGGGCTTCAGCAGCAGCGGCAGATGGGCGAACTGCGGCATTGTGTCCTCCCAGCCAAAGGCCTGATAGAGCAACACGTGGAGCGGTGCCGAGGGCAGCCACTCCTCACCACGGATCACGTGGCTGATCTCCATCAGATGGTCGTCGACGATATTGGCCAGGTGATAGGTGGGCAACTGGTCGGCACTCTTGAAGAGCACCTTGTCGTCGAGGATATCGCTCTTCACCCGCACCTCGCCGCGGATCAGGTCGTTGACCAGCACTTCCTGTCCGGCCTCGATCTTGAAGCGCACCACATACTGCTTGCCGTCGGCTATCAACTGCTCCACCTCCTCTTTCGGGAGGGTCAGCGAGTTGCGCATCTGGCTGCGGGTGTGGCAGTCGTACTGGAAATTCTGGATCTCCTGACGCTTCTGCTCCAACTCCTCCGGCGTGTCGAAGGCGATGTAGGCCTTGTCGGCATCCAGCAGTTGCTGCACATATTTCTTATAGATATCGCGACGCTCACTCTGACGGTACGGACCCTTGTCGCCACCGAACGAGACGCCCTCGTCGAACTGGATGCCCAGCCACTTGAACGACTCGATGATGTATTCTTCGGCACCCGGCACGAAACGCGTGGAATCCGTGTCCTCGATACGGAACACAAGGTCGCCGCCGTGCTGACGGGCAAACAGGTAATTATACAAGGCAGTGCGCACACCGCCGATATGCAAGGCTCCCGTGGGACTGGGTGCAAAACGCACCCTAACTCTTCTTTCTGACATAACAATAAACGAATTTGGGTGCAAAAGTACGAAAAAAAAGCCACAGATTACACTGATTAACACTGATTAATGATTATTTTCCTTAAAAACTGTGTCATCTGTGGCCAAAAATGATTAAATTTGCACCAAAAATATATCGAGATGATCAATTTCAACCTCAAAACAGACATTACGTGGCGCGATTTCCTGATTCGTGCCGGACTGATTATCGGCACCGTCACCATCATCGCCTGGACGCTGCCACGCGACACCCATACCAACTACAAGATAGAAAAAGGCAAGCCCTGGATCTACGCCGACCTGAAGGCCCCCTTCGACTTCCCCATCTACAAGAGCGAAGAGGCCGTGAAGAAGGAGCGCGACAGCCTGCTGAAGCAATACGAGCCTTACTTCAATTATAATAAAGAGGTGGAGGCACAGCAGATCAAGCAGTTCGCCAAGGACTACGACCTGGGCATCCCCGGACTGCCGGGCCAGTACGTGAACACCGTCGTCAACCGCCTGCACAACATCTACCGACAGGGCATTATGAGCACCTCCGACTATGCGATGGTCAACAAGGACACCACCCGACTGGTGCGCATCGTCAGCGGAAAGACGGCCACCAGCGAGCAGATCACCAGGATCTACTCCACGGTCTCGGCCTATGAGAACATCTTTCTGGATCCGGCACTGGAGGAATACCGCGAGGTGCTGCAGAAGTGCAACCTCAACGACTACATCACGCCCAACCTCAGTTACGACAAGGAGCGCAGCGAGGCCAGCCTGAGCGACCTGAACAACAGCATCCCGCTGGCCAGCGGCATCGCCCAGCGGGGGCAGAAGATCATCGAGAGGGGCGACATCGTGGACTCGCAGTCCTACAACGTCCTGCAGTCGTATCTGAAGGAGGTGGAACGCCGTGAGAGCAACGAGCAGAAGATCAGCATCACCATTATGGGCCAGATCCTCTATATCTTCATCCTCGTGGCCTGCTTCACGGTCTACCTGTCGCTCTTCCGCAAGGACTACTTCGAGAAGACGCGCTCCATCGCGATGCTCTACTCGCTGATCATCATCTTCACCGTCATCTCGTCGGTGATGGTCAGCCACAACGTGCTCCACGTCTACATCATCCCCTTCGTGATGGTGCCGATCTTCATCCGCGTGTTTATGGACTCGCGGACGGCCTTTATGGCCCATATTATGATGGTCATGATGTGTGCCTGCGTCTTGCAGCATCCGCTGGAGTTCATCGCCGTGGAGACCGTGGCCGGCATCGTCGCCATCTTCTCCCTGCGCGAACTGTCGAGCCGCTCCCAGTTGTTCTGGACGGCCGTGCTCGTCACCCTCTCGGCCATCCTCACGAACATCGCCATCGACTGGATCCACAACGATGACATCGCGACGACGGACTACAGCGAGTTCAACTACCTCATCATCAACGGCCTGCTGCTCTTCTGCTCCTACCCGTTGCTCTACCTGATCGAGAAGATCTTCGGCTTCACGTCGAACATCACGCTCATCGAGTTGTCGGATATGAACAAGGATCTGCTGCGGCGTATGAGCGAGGTGGCTCCCGGCACCTTCCAGCACTCCATCCAGGTGGGCAACCTGGCGGCTGAGATTGCCAACAAGATCGGCGCCAAAAGCCAACTCGTCAGGACGGGTGCCCTCTACCACGACATCGGCAAGATACAGAACCCCATCTACTTCACCGAGAACCAGTCGGGCGTGAATCCCCACGAGAGCATGACCTACATCGACAGTGCCCAGATGATCATCGGCCACGTGACGGAGGGCCTGAAACTGGCCGAGAAATACAACCTGCCCGACGTCATCAAGGACTTCATTGCCACCCACCACGGCCAGGGCAAGGCCAAGTATTTCTATGTACAGCAGAAGAATGCCTTCCCCGACGAGCCTATCGACGACCTGCTCTTCACCTATCCTGGGCCTAACCCCTTCACCAAGGAACAGGCCATCCTGATGATGGCCGACGCCGTGGAGGCTGCCTCGCGCTCCCTGCCCGACTATACGGAGAAGAGCATCAAGGAACTGGTGAACCGCCTGATTGACACCCAGGTGGCTGAAGGCTACTTCAAGGAGTGCCCCATCACCTTCCGCGACATCGCCTACGCCAAGACCGTGCTCATCGAAAAACTGAAGATGATCTATCACACCCGCATCAGTTATCCGGAACTGAAGAAATAGTGCACACTTTGGCCCCGAAGTGTGCAAAAACCTGCACAAAATTGCACATTTGTGCAGGTTTTTGTGCACATTCCGTTAAACTTCGTTAACTTTGTGTACGCAAACAGGAATAATCCAATCAATAGATATACCTTTGCAGCCGATTTTTTAAGATGTTTTTAGGATTATGAACAAAATTAATGTAATTCTGGCCAGCGTGATGCTGGCAGCAACCGCCACAAACGCCACGGCTGGTGGCATCCTGACCAACACGAATCAGAGTATCGACTTCCTGCGCAATCCCGCACGTGATGGCGCCATCGGTCTCGATGGCGTATACAGCAATCCCGCTGGTGTGGCCTTCCTCCCCGAAGGTTTCCACCTCGGCTTCAACTGGCAGTACGCCCACCAGACGCGTACCATCGAGTCTACCAATCCCTATTTCGCCCTGGGCCGCAAGAACGGCGGCAATGCCACGAAGACCTTCGAGGGTGTGGCCGATGCCCCCTGCATCCCCTCCGTCCAGGCTGCCTATAACAAAGGTGACTGGAGCGTGCAGTTCAACTTCTCCGTCCCCGGTGGCGGCGGTAAGTGTGAGTTTGCCGACGGTCTCGGCTCTTTCGAGAGCGTCGTGGGCGGCATCGCCAATTCACTCAGGGGCCTCGACCAGATAGCCACGGCTCTCGGACAGCCCACTCCCGGCGTGGAGGGCTACGATATGGACGGCTATATGCAGGGCCGCCAGTATTATTTCGGCTTCCAACTCGGTGCTGCCTATAAGATCAATCCCAACCTCTCCGTCTATGGAGGTCTGCGACTGCTCTACGGTACGGCCACCTACAAGGCCAAGATCAGCAACATCCAGGTGAAGACGGCCGCCGGCTATGTCGACTTCGGCAGTTTTATGCAGTCAGCCACGGCGCTGGTTGACGGCGGACTCACCACTGTCAACAACGGCCTGACGCAGGTGAATGCCGGACTGGAGCAGATCAATGCAGGCATCGCCCAGTATAACGCTGCCGGTGCACCCATCCCTGCCGAGTTATCCGCCCAGCAGGCTCAACTCACGGCCACCAAGGCCCAACTCGAGGGCTCAGCCGCCACGCTTCAGGGAACCAGCCAGAGCCTCAACGCCCTGCAGAAGTACTCACAGGGCGTGAACCTGCTCTGCAACCAGTCGAGCGTGGGCATCGCCCCCGTCATCGGTGTCGACTACAGGTTCGGCAAGTTCAACCTGGCTGCCAAGTATGAGTTCAAGACCCAGATTCACATGAAGAACGAGTCGACGGTCAACGAGGCCAGCGAGATAGCCGCCGTCAACAAGTTCCGCGACGGTGAGAAGATCGACGAGGACTCTCCCGCCCAACTCGCCATCGGTGCGATGTGGAACATCAGCGACGACGTGCGCCTCAACCTCGGCTATCACCACTTCTACGACACCAATGTCAACTGGTACAACAATACGCAGGACCTGCTCGGCGGTGGCACCAATGAGTACCTCGCCGGCGTGGAGTGGGATGTCACCGACCGTCTGACCATCAGCGGCGGCGGACAGTTGACCCGCTACCAACTGACTGATGCCTATATGAACGATATGTCGTTCGTGGTCAACAGTTACAGTGTCGGCTTCGGCTTCAAGTACAAGGCATCCGAGAAGATTTCCCTCAGTGCCGCCTACTTCCAGACCAACTACGAGCACTACAAGAAGACCATTTCCACCGAGCCCCTGGTTTGCGACGACTTCACCCGCACCAACCGCGTCCTCGGCCTCGGCTGCGAGATCAGCCTCTAATGGGAACCGAAAAAGCACCCAGGCAAGGATTTTGCAAAATCCTTGCCTGGGCAGAGGTCGTGGTGACCGATGATCTTGAGAGTTTAGAGCAGCGTGCGGGTGCAACTGCTGACGAAGAAGGTGGTGATGACCAGGGTGATGAGGGATCCGATGAACTTCAGGATCTTGCCGATGAGTGAACGATTGATTTTCATTTTGTTGAAGAATTGATTGTTGATTAATTATTGGCACGATTCAGTTGATTAGTCGCCGCTGTTCGGGCCGTCATTGCCGCCAGTCGGCTCTGTGCCGGAGGAGGAGGCTGAGGCGGTTTGCTCGGCAATCCAGTCGGCCAGCGGGGTGACCTTCTTGATGATGACCTTCTTCGACTTGTCGGACTCGTCGGGCATCAGGTCGACCTTCTCCTCGACGCCGATGGTGGCCAGGGCACACTGGTCCTTGAAGTTGCGCGAGGTGATGTCATCGTCGCCGCAGCCCTCGGGACGGAAGCGGATGTGGATGGCCTTCAC
>FLNX01002739.1_pt1 | contig 33818 bp, 33 predicted proteins | sample 1140341 | NCBI WGS metagenome assembly FLNX01 (sample SAMEA3878208, study PRJEB12797) | bioreactor metagenome | biome: Moose rumen | place: Sweden | collected 2011-10 | reverse complement strand
ATTCTTTAATTTGTTGGGAAACATTGCGTTACGGAACTCGCCTTACGTGGCATAGTTCAAGTTGTTGTTTTCCTTTTGCAAAGGTAATACATTTCCAACAAAAAACCAAGTTTTCAGGGAAATTATTTATTACGAATTCTATCGTTTCACAGCCAGAAAATGCCCTCGGGGCCCATGTTGAACAGGAGGTCGAGGATGCTGAGGTTCGGCAGAAAGCCGTGCTTATGGGCGAAGACTTGGTAGTAGGGAGCCCCCTTCGACTTTTGACCTTCGACCTTTGACCCCTGTTTCCACTCCGTCGTTTCGGCTATGTCGGGATGGAGGTCGAGCAGTTCACACATCTTCTGCATGATGCTGTAGTTGAAGTCGTAAAGGAACTCATAGTCACGGTCAAAGAAGGGACGGATGTCGTCAGCGTAGTACTCGAAGAAGGGGCTCTCGCTGTAGGCTGACTGCAGGGCATTCCAGTGCTGGCGGCGCCAGGAGCCGTGCTGGCTGATACGGATGTCACGTATGAGTCGGCTGCCGCCGTGTTCTACGGGCACGGTGAGTGCCTGCGGGCCGTTGGCTGTGGCAATGATGCAGCGGTTGCGGTAGGTCTGCTTGATGTACGACTCGCAGGCCTCAAGCAGCACGCGGTCGCTGCGGTTGAGCTGCCGGTACCAGTCAATGGGTCCGAAGTATGTGGTGGTAAGAAGGGTCATGGAATAAGAAAGAGACGGTCAGAACGCCAGCCATCCCATAACGGCTGGTTGGGGTCATGGCTATATATAATAAGGAACGCGCGACCTATGATGTGGTCTTCGGGAATAAGAGACAGTCCCCCGAGCCCCCTCCAAGCCTCCCCGAGGGGATACTTTTGGCGCAGCGGCTTTCCCCCTTCGGGGGATGATATTGGTTCCATGAGGTAATAGTCCATGTCGGCACAGGAATAGCGGCCGGGCACTTGATAGGTCTTTCCTCCCTGGCTGACGTTATCACCAGGCACGTGCCTGCAGCGTAAGAACAACACTCGACGCTCGTCAACGGCAAGCAGGGAGTCGGTGGGGTCGTTAACGGCCACTATGTCGCCACGCATAACGGGCTTGCGCCACAAGCGGTTATAGCTCAACATGCCAGACCCGCCAACACGCAACCCGTAGCTCCAACGGTTCACCATGACTCTGTCACCATTCACGAACACAGGTTGCCAAGCATCACCCTCAACGCTGCAAACGGTCACGACCACCGTCCTGACCAATAGCATAACGAAAAGTGCTACGGCCAGGGCGGCGATTGATTTCAGCAGTTGATGACAGGGTTTTAGCTTTTGGCTTTTCATAACGGGTCAGCAGTTTCCCCCCAAGGGGGGACGGAAGGGGGGCTTACTTAATATTGTCAACAAAGCGGAAGAGGCGGCTCCACCGTATGCCCGAGAATCCTCCACGGTCGGGGTCAGAGCTCCACCAGATGAAGATGGGCTTGCCCACGATGTGGTCTTCAGGCACGAAGCCCCAGTAGCGGGAGTCGGCCGAGTTGTGACGGTTGTCACCCATCATCCAGTAGTAGTCCATCTTAAACGTGTATCGGTCAGTCAGCTTGTCGTTGATGTAGATCTTTCCGTTCTTCACCTCCAGCTTATTGCCCTCGTAGGCACGTATGCAGCGTTCGTAGATGGGCAGGATGTCGAGGTTCAGCATAAGCGTCTCGCCCTTGTTGGGTATCCAGACGGGACCGTAGTTGTCGCGCGTCCAGTGCTTGTTGCCGTTCAGCGGATAGATGTCCCACTCGTCAGCCTCGGTGTTCACCTCTAAGCTCTCCACGATGTCCTTTCGCTTGGAAAGCTCAGCCACCGTACGCTGCGTCATGGGCATGTAACCCGTGGCACGCAGAATGCCGATTTCCTCGTTGGTGATGCCCAGCTCCTCAATCAGGTCCTCAGGGAACTGTGCACTCTGCGGCTTCACCCAGTAGGTGTATTGCACGTTGTCGGGTTCCTTGTTAGGCTTGCCGTCCAGATACACCACGCGGTTCTTGATTTCGAGCGTCTGGCCGGGCAGTCCCACACAACGCTTGACGTAATTCTCGCGGCGGTCAGTAGGACGGGTCATGATGCTGCCATAGATGCCGGGGTTCTGCTCTATCTGCTGACGCCCCAGGTGATAGACCTGCTGATAGAACTTCAGACGCTCCTCAGGGCTGAGCGTGTTGGGATTGGGACGGTTAGGATAGGCCTGATAGCCCAGTCCGTAGCACAGGCGGTAGAAGTCGTCTGCCTGATAGGCCGGATTAGAGCAGAGCGTATCACCCGAAGGATAGTTGAACACCACGATGTCGTTCAGCTCCACTTTACCAAAGCCCTTCACACGGCGATAGTCCCAGTGTGGCCACTCAATGTAGCTCTTGCACTCAATGACGGGCAGCGTGTGCTGTGTCAGGGGCATGGTGAGGGGTGTCTCTGGAATACGCGGCCCGTATGACACCTTCGACACGAAGAGGTAGTCGCCCGTCAGCAACGACTTCTCCAAAGAGCTGGAGGGAATGACGTAGTTCTGGAAGAAGAACAGGTTGATGAAATAGACGGCAACCAGTGCAAACACCAGTGCATCGACCCACGACATGACGAAGCGCACAGGGCCTTCCGACTCACGCCACCACTGCCACTTGATTTTCTTTGTGATATAGATGTCGAAGATGAAGGGCACCACCAACAGTCCCCACCATGACTTCACCCAAAAGAGAAACAGCAGATAAAGCACGAGGACGATGATGAACTTCGTCCATTGCTTCTTCATATTCAATTCATTCTTTACTTGCATGACTTAAAATTTAAACATGTCACTAATGGTTAGTAATCCCTGATGCTGCGCTGTATATTCGGCAGCCAAGACGGCACCCAGTGCAAATCCCTTGCGCGAGTGGGCATCGTGAGTAATAGTGATGAGGTCGGCCTCCGAGTCGTAACGCACCGTATGGATGCCTGGCACCTCGCCACGACGAATGTGGTCAATGCGCAGCAACTGAGGGTCGGTAGTATCCTCAGCCCAGCCAGTCTTACGGTCAAGGTTTTCCACAATTTCCTCTGCCAGCGTAATGGCCGTGCCACTGGGGTGGTCGAGCTTATGTACATGGTGCGTTTCCTCCATCTCCACGTCGTACTGGGGAAACTCATTCATAATCTTTGCCAGGTAACGATTGACGGCAGAGAAAATGGCGACGCCGATGGAGAAGTTAGAAGCCCAGAAGAGGGTGGAGGGCTGAGGGTTGAGCTCCGAGGGGGTACAGGCCTTGCGCACGTCGTCGCCGTGTTCCTTCATCCAGCCCGTCGAGCCGCTGACCACCTTCACGCCCTTGGCCCATGCCTTCAGGTAGTTGCCATAGGCTGCCTGCGGTGCGGTGAACTCAATGGCCACATCGGCCGATGCAAAGGCCGGGCTGTCGAAGTCCTGCTGGTTGTCAATATCAATAATACTCACAATTTCATGGCCTCGGTCAAGGGCAATCTGCTCTATCATCTTGCCCATCTTACCGTAACCGATTAATGCTATCTTCATGTCTTTTACGTTTTAAACGCTGCAAAGGTATAAAGAATTTACGATTTACGATTTACAAATTACGATTTATTAGGTTTTATCTACCTATTTTCGAAAGGTCGTTGAGCAGCCAAACGTCCATTTTGCCTGCCCCGCGGTGGTTCCAGGCATAATAGGGAATCAGTTTTATGCGCGTGTCCTTCATGCTTAACTGTCCGCTGGGCATGCGGCTCACTGACTGTCCGACCGCAGTAATGGCATTGAACGTCATGTGTGGGGTGTCGAGCGTGAAGGGCTCAACCTGGAACTGTGGCTTGTCGCTCAGCACGAAGCTGAACAGGTCGAACGACTGGTCGAACGACTCGGCACAATAGACCAGCGGGCCACGCTCTACTGCCAAGCGTCCACGGTCGGCAGCCACATGGTCGTTGGCCTTGACGGTGCGCACGGGCATAGCAAAGTGAATGGTTACTATGTCGCCCTTCTTCCACTGTCGGTTGATGACTAAGTAGCCTTTATCCATCTGGCCCTGAGCCAGTTCGCCGTTGACCTTCACCATGCATGACTGGGCATCGTCGGCCTCATTGGCAAACTCATAAAGGTCACTGGGCACTGGCTCCTTCAGCCAACCGGGAATACGGATGGCCAAGTTGAAGGCCTTGGCCTTGTTCTTCAGCACACGGATAGCAATGTCACCATCCCACGGATAATTCGTTACCTGCTCCAGTTCCACGTCCTTGCCGCCCACCTGTATGGTTGCGGTGTTGCCGGCGAAGAGGTTCACATACACCTTACTGTCCTTCACGGCATACATGTAGCCAGGGAACGAAGGGATGAAACGGCATAAGTTCGACGGACAGCAGGCACAGCCGAACCACGGCTGGCGCGTGTTGGTATTGTCGGCATTGAACTTGTACTCGCCGTCGGCACTCAGCGGATTGGGATAGAAGAAACGGCCGCCGTCAATGGACATGCCGCTGATGACTCCGTTATAGAGCGTGCGCTCCATGCAGTCAATATACTTGGCATCACCGTGCAGCAGGAACATGCGCTGGAAGAGATAGACCATCGAGATGGCGGCGCACGTCTCGTTGTAGGCCGTCAGGTTCGGCAGCTCATAGTCGGCACCGAAGGCCTCGCCCTCATGGCGTGCCCCGACACCGCCTGTGATGTAATATTTCCGGGAAATAATGTTCTCCGTAATCTTGTCGATGGCCTTGATGTACGACGAGTCACCCGTCAGCGCAGCCACATCGGCCATTCCGGCATACATATAACCGGCACGTACGGCGTGACCCCATGCCTCAGTCTGCTCAATGACGGGCTTGTCGCTCTGCGAATAAATATCACGACGGCCCGTCTTGCCACGATAGTCCAGCAGGAACTTGGCCTCATCCAAATATTTCTTCTCACCCGTCAGCACGGAGAGGCGTGCCAGTGCCATCTCGGCAATCTGGTGACCGGGCACGATGCAGGCCTGACCGGCATTGGGGCCTACCTCACGGATGACACAGTCGGCATAGCGTTTGGCAATGTTCAGGAACTTGTCGGAACCCGTAGCCTGATAGTGTGCACAGGCGGCATCCACCATGTGGCCCAGGTTATACAGCTCGTGGCTCAGGAAGTCTTCCGACACCCATCGCTTCGGGCCTGCCCAGTTGTGCGGATGGTTGGGGTTGATGGTACGGGCGGTATAGAGGTAGCCATCTGGCTCCTGGGCAGCACCCACCACGTTGAGCACGGAGTCGATATAGGCCACCAGCTTCTCGTCATTATAGGTCTGCAGCACGTAGCTGGCACCTTCTATGGTCTTATAGACGTCGGTATCGTCGAACGAGAAGCCCATGAACTTCGAGACGTCCCACTCCGGCGTATCCAGTCCGGCATGTCCCGGGTGCTGCAGCGTGTAGGCTGCCATTTCGAAGTTCTTGTAACGGTGCTCACTCTCACACTTCGAGAAAGCCAGCGGAATGGTCACCTCGCGGGCAGCCTTGATGCGGTCGCCCCAGAAGGTGTTGGGCGTTACTTTCACTGACGTGAACGGCACTTGGGTAATCGGATAGCCCGTCTGTGCCACTACATGGCTGAATGAGCCAAGGAAAATGAAAACTGATAAAATCAATACTTGTCGTTTCATATTGTATGTGTTTAATGTTTCATGTTAAAACCAGTGCATCAGCGTGCGCAGGTAAGCCGTCAGCTCAGCAGCCATCTTCTGGTGCTGCCACAGCGAGGGATGCCACGAGGCTCCGTAATAAAGGTCGCCATTCTGAGGCGTGAAGTCGAAGCGATAAACTTCCTTGTCCCCGTCCTTGTGGGCTTCCTCCACCACTTCGTTGAGCGTCTTCTTGGCAATGTCGAGTTCCTTTCCGTTCAGCATGGAACCACAGAGATAGACAATCTTTGCCTGCGAGTTATGACTGCGCACCTGCTTGAGGAACTGCTTGTAGGCCTGCTTCAGCAGCTTCACGTCGTAGTTGTTTGTGGAAAGGTCGTTCGTCCCTAAGTTGATGCACACCACCTGCGGCTGGTAGCGCGAGAAGTCCCAGCGCTCCGAACGGTCATACAGGTTAGTGTATTCATACTCCGTGGTCATCACGTTTTCCGGCGTTCCTTTCTTCGGACCATCGTACGAGCGATAGACGCCAATGCCGCTGCGGGCCACCACATGAGCCATCGCCTCCAGGTTGCGGGTAGTCAACTGGGCATAGGTATAGTAGTGGTTCTCCGTCTCGTATTCGAAGGGGTCGGTCATCTCGATACTCTCGTTGCCATAGCCACAGGTAATGCTGTTGCCGATGAATTCTATGCGGCGTTCGGGCAGTGCAGGAGCATCAAGCAGCTCACCGTCCTTGTCAAGCACAAAGCCACGGAAGTCAGGTTTCAGCTCGTAGCCCTCAATGATGTACATGACACGTACCAAGTGCTCACCCTTCGTCAGGGCGACAGCCAACGTGGCCACCGAGTCGCGCTCACCGCGGAAGGCCACCTTGAACGGTTCTGCCTCGTCAATACGCACCATGAAGTAGCCGCTCTGGGGCTTGCACAGCATCTTCAGCGACGTGCCGGTGAAGCGGGCGTTAATCTGCACACCGGGGAAGGTGAACCGTGGCTGCTTGGGGTTGTCGAAGCAAATACGGCCCACATACTGAATGTTGGGGTTATCTGCCGGAATCACTTTTCCCTGTATGGGCAGGGTGGTTGAAGCACTACCTGTTAAAGGCAAAAAGGTAAATAAGTAAAAAGGCAGAAGCCCTTTTAGCAAACGAAATACTGTCTGTTTCATATTTTCACATTTTCACGTTTTCACATTTTCACGTTTTCACGTTTTCACGTCAACTCAAGGTGCAAGGAGCAAGGCTGCCCATCCACCGCCACTGCTCAGCTGGAGCGTCAAGGTGTCGGCCGACGAGAGCGTTTCCTCGCTGCGCCGATAGTCTGAGGCATCCTTCGCTGCATTGATGCCGTCGCAGAAGATGACGGCACGGTGCTCACCGGAACCGAGGAACGTCAGCGGCAGGGTGAGCTGTCGCGGTGTCCAGTCGGTCAGGGCGGCCACGTACCACGTCGTTCCCTTGCGGCGGGCAATGACGAGATACTCGCCCAGCTGTCCGTCAATGACCACCGTCTCGTCGAACGTGGTGGGAATGCGGGCTATAAAGTCGGTGCACTCCTGGTTACGCTCATACTGGGTCGGAGCATCGGCCAGCATCTGCAGCGGAGCCTCGAAGGCAACGTACATAGCCATCTGGTGCACACGGGTGCCCTGACTCATGGGGTGGTCGTTGTTGCCGAAGAAATTGTCACGCATGGCATTGGTCATCGCGCCGGGGGTATAGTCCATCGGACCGCAGAGCATACGCAGATAAGGTGCCGTCACGTCGTAGCGCGGCTGGTTATGCAGCGGACCGTCACCCACGCGCGGCTCCCACTTGGAGTTCTCCAAGCCCTTCACGCCCTCAAAGTTCACGACGTTAGGATAGGCCCGCTGAATGCCAAAGGGCTTCAGGCCATGCAGGTCGAGCAACAAGTGGTGCTGGGCGGCACACTCGGCAATCTCGTAGGCCGAACTGATAACCTGCTGGTCGTCGCGGTCGAAGAAATCCACCTTAAAGCCCTTGATGCCCATCGCGGCATAGTGCTGGAAGATGGGTTGAGCGTGGAGCGTTGAGCATTGAGTGTCATTGCCAATCAGGTTACGCCAGCTGGACCACAGGATGATGTCCACGCCGCGCTCCTTGCCGTACGCAATCAGCTCCTTCAGGTCAATGTCGGGGTTCAGCTGTTCCATCAATGACTCTTTGCCGCTCCAGCCCTCATCAATGATGATGTATTCCAAATGGTTCTTCGCAGCAAAGTCAATGTAATATTTATAGGTCGGCGTGTTCATGCCCGTCTTGAAATCCACACCCGTCAGGTTCAGGTTGTTCCACCAGTCCCAAGCCACCTTGCCGGGCTTGATCCACGACGTGTCACTGATGCGGCACGCCGGAGCCAGCCGTTGCGCCATGTCGCAGTTCAGGATGTCCGCATCGCGGGTGGTAACCACCACGGCTCGCCAAGGCAACGACCGCGGACCACAGAGCTTCGCAATGTACGACTCGCGCTCCGTCGGCACGAGGTTCAGACGGTCGTAGCCTCCAACAACGGCCGTTTTCGGATAAGGCGCAAACTCCGCCGTAAGGCCATGCTGACCGTTCTTCTTGAGCATCATGCCGGGATAGTCCTCCACGCCGGCATCCATCACAATGGCCTTCAGCCCGTTCTGCTCGCAGACGGCCAACGGGGTAATGGCTAACGAGTCGGCATACATCCGGCTCAGGGGCACCTCGTCATAATAGCTCTCGAAGGAGTAGCAGTAACGCTCACCGCCCCGGTTGTCGTTCACGTAGGGAATAAACGCCTGATAGTCCTGGTTAAAGTTAAACTCCGCCTTTTCCTGATCTACCAGTTTAGCCTTTTTATTGACTAAGAAGCGATAGGCCGCCCCGTCATTATAGGCCCGGAACTCCACATCGACACCATTCTTAAAGCGAAGCACCATACGGCGATAGTGGTCAGTCACCTGTGCTTTCTTATAAAAAGGAGTAGCAAACGAGGTGTTGACCACCTCCTCCTTCACCTTTTTGCTGATGCCCTTCAGCGGCTGACCGTCAATGGTGACGTTCAGCTCCGACGGCGCAAGAACGGTCACGCCGTCATAAGCCACTTCCCAGGTAGTCCGGTCGGCGTCACAATTCATCACATTGACTTTCAACTTCCCGTCTGGCGACGAGATTTGCCAGTTCTTCGCTACACTCAGGGCCTGCATGCTTGTACACATCACACCCAGCAATAAGGCCAATGCCCATAGTCTCTTCTTGCTCATCATGCCTGTATTCGTAATAAGTAATTTTAGATTTTCCGTGCAAAATTACAAAATAATTATCAATTATCAGCTGCCAATTGTCAATTATTTTGTACCTTTGCCCACATGAACGAAGACTTTGACATCAGACAAGAGCAGATTTCTGCTTCGGAACGGGACTTTGAGAATGCGCTGCGCCCTTTGAGTTTCCGCGATTTCAGCGGACAAAAGAAGGTGGTAGAAAACCTCGAAGTATTCGTAGAAGCTGCGAAATATCGCGGCGAACCGCTTGACCACACGCTGCTGCACGGCCCTCCGGGACTGGGAAAGACAACGCTGTCGAACATCATTGCCAACGAGCTGGGCGTGGGTTTTAAGATTACCAGTGGCCCTGTGCTCGACAAGCCAGGCGACCTGGCGGGCATTCTGACGTCGTTAGAAAAGAACGACGTGCTGTTCATTGACGAGATACACCGTCTGTCGCCGGTGGTGGAAGAGTACCTGTACTCGGCCATGGAGGACTACCGCATCGACATCATGATTGACAAGGGCCCGTCGGCACGTAGCATCCAGATAGACCTCAACCCGTTTACGCTGGTGGGCGCCACCACGCGCAGTGGTCTGCTGACGGCCCCGCTCCGCGCCCGTTTCGGCATCAACATGCACCTGCAGTACTACGAGCCTGAGACACTTCAGAAGATTATCAAGCGCTCGGCTGCCATCCTGGCCGTTCCCATCAGCGACGAGGCAGCCATCGAGATTGCCCGCCGCAGTCGTGGCACGCCCCGTATTGCCAATGCGCTGCTGCGACGTGTGCGTGACTTCGCCCAGGTGAAGGGCAACGGCAGCATCAACATCGACATCACGAAGCTGTCACTGACGGCCCTGAACATTGACCAATACGGTCTGGATGAGATAGACAACAAGATTCTGCTGACCATCATTGACAAGTTCAAGGGTGGCCCCGTGGGTATCACCACCATTGCCACAGCTATTGGCGAGGATGCCGGCACCGTGGAGGAGGTCTATGAGCCGTTCCTCATCATGGAGGGCTTTATTAAGCGCACCCCCCGAGGCCGCATGGTGACGGAGCTCGCCTACAAGCATTTCGGGCGTAATCCCTATAGTGGTAACATCATGGAACCTAATTTGTTTGGATAGATGAGAACAGGAATATTTGTCGGAAGCTTTAACCCCTTCACCGTGGGTCATGACTCCATCGTGACCAGAGCCCTTCCACTCTTCGACCGACTGGTCATCGGCGTGGTGGGCGACCAAGTAAACAAACCCGGCATGCCGACTGCCGAAGAGCGCATGGCGCCCATCAAAGCACTCTACCAGGACGAGCCGCGCATTGAGGTGAAGCCCTACTACGGACTGGCCGTTGACTTTGCCAAAGCCGAAGGTGCCCATTATATTATAAAAGGTGTACGCTCGGTCAAAGACTTTGAATATGAGCGCGAGCAGGCCGACATCAACCGCCAGATAAGCGGCGGCATAGAGACGCTGCTCCTCTTTGCCGAGCCTCAACTGGCCAGCATCAGCAGCAGCATGGTGCGCGAACTGCAGCACTTCGGCCAGGATGTCAGCGCCTTTCTGCCAAATAAGGGGCAGTAAGCCCCATAAGTCATATAAGCCCTATAAGCCCTATGATAACATACCATGCGGAAAATGTCCGCTTCCCCAACATCAAACGCCGCGAAACAACGGCATGGATACGTCGCGTTGCAGCCACCTACGGCAAGAAGGTCGGCGAGGTGGGCTACCTGTTTTGCGACGATGAGCACATTCTCGAAGTGAACCGTGAGTACCTCGGACACGACTACTACACCGACATCATTACCTTCGACTATGATGAGGGCAACCAGATTAATGGTGACCTCGTCATCTCTTTGGACACAGTGCGCTCTAACGCCGAACTATTCAAAAAAGACTACGACGAGGAGCTGCACCGCGTCATTATTCACGGAATCCTGCATCTCTGCGGCCTCAACGACAAAGGGCCCGGCGAACGGGAACTGATGGAAGCAGCAGAAAATAAGGCATTAGCGTTGCGCTAATGCCTTATTTGTTTTCTTCTTCAGTATTTACTCCAGCAGTTTCACCGCTTCCCGAACGATGGGGTTACTCTCGTTCATGATAGCAAAGTACTCGTCCATGCCCCATAGGTCGCGGGCCACTAACGCCTTGAGCTGCTGTTTCAGGTAAGGCAGGGTTCTCTCCAACTCCTCATTGTCTTTTGGCTTGATGTCCTGACGCTCTCCTTCTGCCACGATGGTGTCAATGAGCGACTGGGGAATCTCGAAGGTCTTCTGATAAACAGTAAAACTGTTGAAACGCTGCTTCAGCTCACTGCGGTGCTCATCGACATAGCGCAAATTGGCATTCAGCACAATGCTCTTGGCCTGCAGCGCCCGGTGAAAACGGGTGAAGAGCGTAGTGTCCAGGGGGACGAAATGGTCGGGCATGATACCGCCGCCGCCATATACCACGCGATGCTTACGCAGGGTATAGTAGCGCAGGGAGTCGGCAAAATGTATGCTGTCGGCATTGGTCAGCTCACCACTTAATAAGCGGTTCTGCATATCCATGGCATAGTCCTCGCCCTTGCCTTTCTCGTAGGGCTTCTGGATGCAGCGGCCTGCAGGTGTATAGTAGTGGGCTATGGTGAGCCGTATCATCGACGTGTCGGGCAGCGTAATCTGACGCTGGACCAGCCCCTTGCCAAAGGTGCGGCGTCCCACCACGACACCACGGTCCTGGTCTTGAATGGCTCCTGTAACGATTTCTGAGGCAGAGGCAGAGTAACCGTCAACGAGCACGATAACCTGTCCCTTCAGAAAACGTCCGTTGCCCCTGGCGCGGTACTCACTGCGGTCACGACCGTCGGTATAGACAATGAGGTCACCCTTCTGCAGGAATTCATTGGCTATCTCAACGGCTGCCGACAGCAGGCCGCCTCCGTTCTCCTGCAGGTCAAGCACCAAACTCTTCATGCCTTCCTTCAGCAGCTTGTCCATGCTGCTGGCAAATTCGTCGTGCGTGGTAGCACCGAAACTGCTGATGCGGATATAGCCGACACCAGGCCGCAACATATAACTGGCTGCTACGGTCTTAACAGGAATCTTGTCACGTGTTACACGGAACGACAGTTGTTCACTGATACCTTGACGGACGACACCCAGCACCACCTTGGTACCTTTAGGCCCACGCAGACGACGCATAATCTCTTCCTTTGACTTCTTGACACCGGCAATAGGGTCGCCATCGACGCTGACAATACGGTCGCCGGGCTGTATGCCGACCTTCTCCGACGGGCCTCCCATGACGGGCTGTATCACCAGCAGCGTATCGTCGATGATGTTAAACTCCACGCCAATGCCTTCGAAGTTGCCGACAAGCGACTCCTGCATGGCCTTCACCTCTTCCTTAGTGGCATACGACGAATGAGGGTCAAGACTTTTCAGCATACCACGGATGCCCTCTTCCACCAGTTTGTTCTCGTCAACACTATCCACATACATGTTCATGATGGCCATTTCGGCATTCACCAGCTTCTGCATGGGAGCGTTACGCCCAAGGTTCATCCTGATTTGTGCCCCTGCCGGACTATATGACAAATGGCAAATGATGGCCGACAGAACCATCAGCATCATCCATCTCCCTTTCATGATATTTCTTGTCTTTCTTTCCATGATCAATTAATTATCAATTAGCACACCGTGCTCGCCTACTCCTCTTCCTCGGGCCGGTCTTCCTCAATCACCAGATTATCAATGATGAAGTTCTGGCGCTCCATCGTGTTCTTGCCCATGTAGTACTCCAGCAGCTTCTGCACCTGGTCGGTCTTGTGCAGCGTCACCTGCTCTAACCGCATGTCGGGACCGATGAAACCGGCAAATTCCTCGGGCGATATCTCACCAAGTCCCTTGAACCGGGTAATCTCCGGGTCGGGTCCCAGTTCCTGTATGGCCTTCAGGCGTTCCTCGTCGCTGTAGCAGTAACGGGTGACGAAATCACCCTTCTTGCCGTCATTGAGCATTTGCTTGTTCTTAATCTTGGTCCTACGGTTCCTGACACGGAACAGCGGAGTCTGCAACACATAGACATGTCCCTTCTTGATGAGGTCGGGGAAGAACTGCAGGAAGAACGTAATGATGAGCAGACGGATGTGCATGCCATCGACATCGGCATCGGTAGCCACGATGACCTTGTTGTAGCGCAGCGTGTCCAGTCCTTCCTCAATGTCGAGGGCTGCCTGCAAGAGGTTGAACTCTTCGTTCTCATAGACCACCTTCTTGGTCAGCCCAAACGTGTTAAGGGGCTTTCCCCTCAAAGAGAAGACGGCCTGCGTGTTCACATCACGGCTCTTGGTGATGCTTCCGCTGGCTGAGTCACCCTCGGTAATGAAGATGCTCGACTCCTCCTTGCGCTCGTTCTTCGAATCGCTGAAGTGAATGCGGCAGTCGCGCAGCTTGCGGTTGTGCAGGTTGGCCTTCTTGGCACGCTCGCGGGCCAGCTTGGTCACACCGGCCATGGCCTTGCGCTCGCGTTCGCTCTCCTTGACTTTCTGCTCAATGACCTCTGCCACGTCCTGATGAATGTGCAGGTAGTTATCCACTTGCTGCTTGATGAAGTCACCCACATATTTATTAATGGTATCACCACCGGGTGCCATCACCGTTGAGCCAAGCTTGATCTTCGTCTGACTCTCGAAGACCGGCTCCTCCACATTGATGGCAATAGCTGCCACGATACCCGTACGGATGTCACCATACTCGTATTTGCCAAAGAACTCCTTGATGGTCTTGGCTATGTGTTCCTTAAAGGCACTCTGGTGGGTGCCGCCCTGCGTGGTGTGCTGACCGTTGACGAACGAATAATATTCCTCACCATACTGGTTGGCATGCGTAAAGGCCACCTCAATGTCCTCGCCCTTCAGGTGGATAATGGGATAGAGGGCATCGTTGGTCATGCGGTCGCTCAGCAGGTCTTCCAGTCCGTGGCGCGAAAGGATGCGCCGGCCGTTGTACATGATGGTAAGACCGGTGTTCAGGTAGGTATAGTTGCGCAGCATGACCTCCACAATGTCGTCATGGAACTGATAGTTCTGGAACAGCGTGTTGTCAGGTTCAAAATATATGTACGTGCCGTTCTCGTCGGTGGTGTTTTCGGTCACGTCACTCTTCATGATGCCTTGCTCGAAGGCTGCCTTGCGCACCTTACCGTCGCGGAACGAGCGTACCTCGAAATGAGCGCTCAGCGCGTTTACGGCCTTCACGCCCACGCCGTTCAGTCCGACGCTCTTCTTAAAGGCCTTCGAGTCATACTTACCGCCGGTGTTCAGCACGCTGACCGCCTCAATGAGTTTTCCCTGGGGAATGCCTCGGCCATAGTCACGCACGCTGACCCTCAAGTTGTCTTCAACGGTTATCTCAATACGGTCACCGGCCTTCATCTTAAACTCGTCAATGGAGTTGTCAATGACTTCTTTCAACAACACATAAATGCCGTCCTCAGGCAGTGAGCCGTCGCCCAACCTACCAATATACATGCCTGGTCGGGTTCTGACATGCTCCATGTCCGACAAGTGCCGGATGTTGTCGTCGGTATAATCAGGGGTGATGGGTGATGGGTGTTGGGTGTTGGATGTTAGTTCTTCCATATTCTTCTATTCCTTTTCTGACATTGTAGAACGAAGTTTTGCTATTTGCCGTACAATGACTAAAATGAGAGCATCAAAACGTTCCAAATCTTCTTCTGTTATATAACCAAATTTTTCAGCTAACTCTAATTCACTGGAAACCTCCATTGCTGAACCATTAGCAATGTCCAAAAATCGTATTCTTTCTTTATTTGAGTATCTACCAAATCCTTCTGCAATATTAAACATAATTGAGGTTGATGCTCTTCGAAGTTGATCCTCAAGAGCATAACGTTCCTCTTGAAGAAATTTCTGCAAAATCTCCTTTATATTTATTGCCAACTGCCTGGCATTCTTATAAACATCTAACCTTCTATAATAAAATAACTCCATTTTCTATTAACTATTAACTATCACCCATCACCTAACACCCATCACCTATCACCTAACACCCATCACCTAACACCCATCACCTAACACCTTTTTGTAACATCTTCTTCTCTTATGTTGGATGTGTTCCAGGTATTGCCACTGGCTTTGTACTTTCTCGTTGGTTTCCATTTCCACATTGGTCTCACCCCACTTGAAGCCGAACTTCTGATACCAGGGGATGAGGTCGTAGAACAGCAGCGCATTGACACCCTTCTGCTGATACTCGGGCAGCACGCCAATGAGCATCAGGTCCAGGCACTCGGCCTTATGGAACTTCAAGGCGCGCAGACAGTGCCACCAGCCAAAGGGCCACAGGCGCCCGTTACGGCATTTCTGCAGGGCACGCGTCATGTTGGTGATGCTGATGCCAACGGCTATGACATCGTGGTCGGGCGTGTTCCAGTCTTCAATGAGACAGAGCATGTCCATGTCGAGCATGGGGAAATACATCTTTAGGTACTCGTCAATCTGCCGCTCCGTCATCTGCGAATAGCCATACAGGTTGCCAAACGACTTGTTCACCACGTTGAGCACCTTACGGCCGTACTGCTCCTTACCAAGCACCTGCCGGCGCTTGGGGTGTATAGGGTGCAGGTTGTAGCGCTTCATGACGAGCTCAGACACCTTCCTGTACTTCTCGGGCATGCCGTCCTTGGGCACAATGAGCTTGTACTCCACATAGTCGTTATCCTTCTCCCAGCCACCCAGCTGCTCCATGTGCTTCGGGTAATAGGGGTAATTATAGATGGTGGCCATGGTGCCTAACTCCTCAAAGCCTTCAATGAGCATGCCCTCGGGGTCCATATCGGTGAAGCCCAACGGACCGATAATCTCCGTCATCTCCTTGGAACGGCCCCAGTCTTCAACGGCCTCAAACAGCGCCCGTGAGACCTCCAGGTCATCCACAAAGTCCAGCCAGCCGAAGCGAACGCTCTTGCGCTGCCAGGCCTCGTTGGCCCGCTTATTGATGATGCCGGCTATGCGACCCGCCACCTTTCCGTCCTTATAGGCAAGGAAATACTCGGCTTCACAGAACTCAAAAGCGGCATTCTTGTCCTTGCTCAGCGTGTGGACTTCGTCGCTGTGCAGGTTAGGAGCATCATACTTGTTCCCCCTGTACAAGTCGTAATGAAACTGGATGAAAGCCTCCAGACCCTTCTTGTCGGTGACTCTCCTGATTTCTACTGATGACATCTGTTTAAGAGTTTAAAGCTTTAATACCGTGCAAAAATAATAAAAATAGGCAGAACGACAAAAAAACTAATGGTTTTTTAAGCTATTTTGCTATTTTGCGACAAATAAAAAGCTGACGGCTGCCATCGGCTGTGGTGGTGGCAAAGATATAGACGTCACCGCCGTCCTTCAGGCGGAGCCGCTGACGTAGTGCTTCCACGCTCATGGGAAAGTTCCTCACGCTGATGTTGGCACGGTCAATGTCCTGCAACGCCTGCTTCAGCTCCTTCTTGTTTAGCGACGTGGTGCGCTCTATGCGGAAGCTGCGCCCGGGGAAGTCGCTGACGAGCCTGTCAGACACAAAGAGGTGGGAGTTGGCCGAGAGTTCACCCACTTGGTAATAATCGGCGAGTTCATCGAAGCAACCGGCCTTCATGATGCTGGCATTCGGCTCGTAGAGATAGAGAGTCCCCTCCAACCTCCCCCAACTGGGGGAGGCTTTACGCTGGGGCACCTGCCATACCTGGTCATCGTTCACGCAGAAAAGCCCACTCCAACCTCCCCCGACTGGGGGAGGCTCTACCACGCCCAACACCAGCAACAGCTCCTTACACTCGTTCCCCACACTGACGATGTGGACTTCGCGGCTGATAGCGTTAAGGTTAGCGTTAAGGTTGACGTTAGCGTTAAGGTTGACGTTGACGTTATCGTTGACGTTATCGTTGACGTTGACGTTATCGTTGACGTTGACGTTAAGATCAAGACAATGCCAGTCGAGCATGGGCGAGAGCTTGATGATGATGCGGTCAGCCTTCTGGCACAAGAGGGGCAACAGCTCAAGCACGTTGGGGGTACAGTCTTCGAGTGCGTAGGTACGGCCACCGTGCTCGTCGCGGCGGGCTGGGTCTAAGTAGATGCAGGCGGCGTGGCCGATGCGCTGCAGCACGTCAGCGGCAGTGCCGCAGACCACCGAACACTCCAGGCCGAGGACCTGGAAGTTATGGCGGGCTATCTCGCACAGCTCCGGGTTCTGCTCTACGTAGAGGGACGGCCTATTGGCCCCATGGGCCATAAAGTAGAAGTCAACGCCAAAGCCGCCCGTCAGGTCAACCAGTCCCCACTCACCCTCGGTAAGTCCCCCCTCGGGGGGATTTAGGGGGGGCCTTGCTGCTATTCGGGCCTTATACCTTGCCGTCTGCTCGCTGGAGCATTGCTCCATGTTCAGGTGGGGCGGATAGAGAATGCCGTCAACGGCGGCCCACGTCGGCAGTTTCTTACGGGCGGTCTGCCACCCGGCTATCTGCTGCAGCGCCAGCGGCATATCAACGTCAGCACGGCCCGCCCCTTTCAGGGCGAGCCGCCTGACATCGTCTTCCCGATGTCGAAGAATAAACTCCCTTGTCGCTTCGTTCATCGTCTCACCCACACTTTCTTCACCGTACCGTTCTTCATGCGGATGATGTTCAGACCGGGCTGCAGCGTGTCATACTGACGGCCATCAATGCCGTAAATGGCCTCCTGCCCGTTCTGCGGGTCACGCTGTACCAGCTCTATGTCGGTAGCGTCGCCTACTTCCACATGGGCCTTCGAAATCTGGACATGGCCGTTACCCTCGGTTACCGTAAACTGTACCTCGTGGGCATTACCCGTCCAGGTGTTGCCCTCCATAGTGCCCGTCGAGGGGATGAACTCCTTTCCGCTGTCGTTCTTCACCACGGTGAACGTGATGCTGGTCATTTCGTTCGCATCAGTGCGGAAGGTCAGCGTGTTGTACTTATACAGACGTATCTGCGAGTCGTTGGCATACATGTTCTGGCCCTCTATGCCATAGTTGTAGGTTACGGTGACGCCGTTCTTCTCTGTCATCAGCGGGTAACGCTCCCAGTAGCTGCGGGTGTTCTTCGGGTTGTTACCCGTCCAGTCAACGCCAAAGGTACTCTTGTTCAGACTGATGTCACCCGACGTGGCCACTACCGGCTCCAAGTCGGCAGGAGCACCGCTGCCCAAGTAGCTGAAGTCAACCTCCGACAGGTCGCCCCACAGGTAGTCCTCCAGTCCCGGGTAGTCAACAAACGGGTTACGGTTGCCCTGCAGGCGCCAAATGGCTTCGTTACGCAACAGCTCCTTCTCGCTGACGGGGTCGTCGGCCGCCCATTGCAACAGCATGGGGAAGCACCACGAGGCAAAAGGCTGATAGGCATTGCCGCCAAGCATGTCGGTCTTTTTAAGACTGATCCAGCCGGGCATGAGCGACTCGTAACAGGTAGCCATGTAGAAATAGATGCGGGCCAGGTCACCCTTCCACTCATCGGCCGGCTCAAACACATTCTTCGAGTAGCCTTCAATGGAGCACTTGCCCACCTTACTATAATAAGGAGGACCGTCAACGCCAGCCTCCATCTTAGAACCCTTGAAGGGAGCGTCCGTCTCGCCGTAGGGCAGGTCACTGCGCATGTTGTTGATATAGCCGTCAGTAGGAATGACATGCACCAAGTCGCTGTAGGCTGGTTTCACCTCGGCGAACCAGCTCTTCGGAAACGAGTGCTCACGGTTCAGGCCGCTACCCTCGTAGCTGTTCTTGTGGGGACTCTCCGGCGTGTAGGCCGTAATGTTGGAGTAAATGTCCCAGATGAGCGTCTGGCCCTCTACTTCGTGTACGTCGGAGATGGCGTAGGCATCCCACAGGTCGTTATACGTCAGTACCGACGGGTTCTTAATAATCTCGTAGAAGGCTGTCTTCAGCTCCTCACCGTGCTTGCCGTTAGCACGGCTGTAGTAGTTCTCTGTCCCGTTGGGACCTTGCGCCTGTGCTGCCACCGCCACGGTCAGCAGCCAAGCCAAATGGAGTAATGATCTTTTCATAGGCTCTTTTTATTATGGTTTTTAACTTTGGGTACAAAGGGTTAAAGTGCCGCAGCACATGCTTTTTTTATGTCTATCAACCTTGCCAAAAGGGGTTTCTTTTGTCTTGCTACAGACATGTTATAGCGCATTTGCATGTTAATGAGCAGTTCTGGATTGATGCCAAGAGCTGCCTCCATCATGAGAGCAAAGTCTGTCGTTACTGGGCGTTTGCCATTCAGTATTTCATTGAGCTGGGTGTAAGGAATAGAAAGAACTTCGGAGAATTTCTTTTGTGAAATGCCTCTTGCCTCCAGTTCCTCCTTCAGTACATCTCCAGGGTGTGTAGTTGTTCTGTTCGTCATTTCTATTATTTATTGATAATGGTTTGTAATGTCTGTTATTGTGCAAATAGTAAGGACAGGTTCTGCCTCTTTCTGCCTTATTTTAAACTCTAATCTATAATGATAGTCTATACGAATAGAGTAGTAGCCATTGTCAAGTGCTTCAAAATTGAGGGAATTGAACACAAACAAATCTTCCATGCGAGTTGCTGCCATCAGTGTATCAATACGCTTTTGATATTTTGTAACAATGGGCTTTTGAAAACGGTATTTCTTATTTGAGCATTTACCGTTGTTGTAAAGTTCTTCCAGATAGTCTTTTTCGTATTCTATAATCATACAATTCTTAAGTTGTGTGCAAAGGTAAGGATTCTTTTTGGAATTCACAAATTTAGTGAATGTTTTTTTTGAAAAGTTACATAAAAGGCGCCGTAAGCAGCAAAGCCTACGGCGCCCATGATAGCATGTTTTAATTTTTTACCTTTTTACTTTTTTACCTTTTTACCTTTTTACCTTTTTACTTTTTAATGACCTTGCGGGTCGTTCCGTCGCTCATGCGGATGATGTTCACACCCGGCTGCAGCTCGTCAACCTGGCGGCCCTGAGCGTCGAAGATGTTCTCCACCTCAGCATTCTGGTCCATCTCGATGCCCATGATGCCGGTAGCGTCCTTGTCGGCGAAGACGATGCCTGTGGCTTTACCGCTACCAGTAGTAACATACTTGTTGGTATTGTCGTACCAAGCTCCCTCAGGCTCCAGCAACTTCGAGCCGTTACGGAACGTGATGTCGGTGAAATCATAGACGCTGCCTGCTACCTCCACGCGCTTGCCTGCTGCCAAGTCGATATACAGATAGTTGTCGCCGGCTGATGTGTAACCCTTCAGGTCACCTGCAATAGACATATTGATATCCTTCAGGGTGAGTGAACCGCCGCTTACGCTGAAACAGTAACTTGGATCGTTGATATAATCAACGGTCAACTTACCTGCACCAGTGATGGTAGTGTTCTTATTAGTGTAGAAGCCTCCCCAACTATCTACTCTTGACTCGAGCCGACTGTCGGAAGCAACATTGATGGTCAGGCCATCAACACTCACATTACGAATACAGTTGATATTTGAACCGCCTTCAGTATTAATGGTCGCACCGTTCAGCGTCAGCGTCTTGCTGGTATTGTTATAGGTCACAGCCGTGCCACCGCCTGCGGTGATGTACTTTGAGCCGACACCTTGACTGTTGCATTTAGTAACCTCCACACCACCAACTTTAATGCCGTAGCGGTCAGAACTACCGAGCTGATAGAAGTTCACCACGTTATCACCCTTTACCGTTGCACCACCGTTCTGGCGGACATAACCTCCATCGAAATAACAGCCAGGAGTACCGTCAGAGCCTGACCAGAAGTCCATATCAGTCAGTTTCAGGTCGGAAACTTCATAGACTGCACCGTGGCTGGTTCCCTTGAAATAATAGTCAGAATTATCACCTGCCTTCTTCAACACCAGGTCGCTGGTGTGACCAGAGTGACCCCAGATGCCTCGGGTGGCTCCAAGGAACTTCACCGTATTGTTAACGTTCAGCGTCAGCGTACAATTGTCGCTGTATTGAGTCATGCTGATACCTGAGCTCTCAGTAGATGTGGCAATCAGTGAACCGCTACCCTCAATGGTGACGTCACCGTAAAGATCGAAAGCTGTGCCTTTTGTTGTAACAGCATTGTCGCCTGTCAATGTAATGGTTTCAACAGCATGATATTTTGATTCAACGCCTACACTCTCTACTCCTTCCGGAGCTGTCAGCGCAATGCCGTTCAGCGTCAGCTTCTTGCTGCTGTTGTCATAGCTGATTTTACCTGCTGTTAATCCATCAACAAGGACATTCGTAGCATTAAGACTAGTTATACTGTTATCAAGTACTTTCACATCATATGTCGTTGAAGGCACGCCTATAAGAACATTCGTGGCTATTGTACCACTGATGTCAGTAAAGCCATGCGCGGAGGCATTGAAAAAACAGGTGTCTCCGTAGTATTTACGCAACAGTTTGATATGTCCACGGCTTTTATGCGACCCATAGCGCAAATAGAACCAGTAACCTTCATATCGGCATACTTGAAAGTCAGAGTTGTCTGTTCCGATTGTGTTCCGTTGCCATCAATACCATAACCTCCGGTAACCTCCATCATAGTAACACCGTCAAATGTGAGAGCGGCTTCGGCAGTCATCGGATAGATGGCAGTAGAACCAGAATTCGAAGCCTCAATCTTCACTGAATTGCAGCTAGAAAACCTTGTTGCCTTGTAAAGTACAAAAGCACTTGTGTTAGTTGCTTTATAAGTATAACCGTCGGCACATTTAATATTTAAGCCGTCAATACCAAAATTGGATACAACAGGATAACCAGAGGTAGTTAATCCAGCCGTTAATTCAAGCGTCTTGGAAGATTTTGTCCATTTGGCTACACCCTCTGAAAAGGTGGTTGAATTAGTGCGTATTATCTTCTGACCCACCATGAGGAACGGGCGAACTTCCAATGTTGTTGCCAACGAACCGCTGGCATCAACCACACCGACACCAGAACTATAGGTTGCACCTTCAGTGAAGATTTGGCAGTCGTCGGTGATATCTACACTCTTAAATCTTTCAATAGCACCAGCATCACCTTTAATAGTTCCATAGACACGAATCATTTGGAGCTTACCAGAACTGGAGCTTCCATAGAAACCAGATCCTGCACCAGCTTTAAAATCAATAATCGTATTCCAAATCTGCAAGTATCCGCCTTCGATGTCAAAGGCGCAATAGTTAGAATTTGTATTAGCAGAAAAATCAATAGTAAACTTGTTACCATTTCCTTGAATCTGTACATTTGAATTGTCAAAACGGACATAGTCATTAGTAGATGGTGTAATCTTACAATCTCCATCGAGATTAATGTAAATCTGGTCGAAATCTCTTCCACTTAAGCAGTTAGTACCAGAAATCACCGCATTATTTAATGTAAGCGTTTTACTGCTTGCATCGTAATATACGCTGCCACTGGTTATGCCACCACCAGAATAAGTAGCACTTGACGACAGATTGATGGATTTTCCACCCACATACAAATGTTGTTCTGCATGAACCGCCATCACTCCCGCCATGAGGAGGATTAACGAGGTAAATAGTTTTTTCATAATCTTAATTTTTTAATTGTTAAACTTATATGAATGAATAAATATGTTTCGTCAAGTATGATTGTCGGTGCAAAGATACGAAGATTATTTGACATGGTTGTTGACAATTTCTAACAAAATGCAGGGTCGCATGTAAGAAATTGCCAGATTTTAGTTAAAAAAACATAAATTGGGGCGTTTGTCTGCCTTTTGAGTAGTTTTAGCAACGGACGACAGGACTTAAAACACAATTATCTTATTAAACAACGAATTTAACGAATTTCACTAATTAATGCTACGCGCAGCAATTCGTGTAATTCGTTAAATTCGTTGTCAAAAAAAGGATTGTATAAACTAATTATGAGTAGTTACTTACCACATAATTAATCATATAATGACTACGCGCAGCAATTAATGGATAATTCAAGATTCTATGTAGTTTTGTCTCGCGCAGAGCCGCAGAGTAGAAAGAGTTTTTTCCCTACGCGTCTTTTGACTGCGCATGATTGGTGGAGAACGCAGAGAGAGCGGCCCTTGGCAATCCAACCATTTTGCAGGGGCTTTCCTTGCTCATCTGCGTGCTTTTTTATCTTGTTGGACGATAGTTTGTTATAAGTTTTCCCGAGATTGTTATATATTTTTCCCGAGATTCTTATATGTTTTTCCCGAGATTGTGGGTGAGAATCTCGGGAAAAAGTAACTTAAATCTCGGGAAAAACTTATAGCAATCTCGGGAAAATGATACACGATTCATGTGCGAACTTGGTATAAAAGTTCGCTGAAGGTGTAGGAAACGGCCATATTTCTCATTTAAATCACCAAAGATACACACATTATACATCAATGTATAATACATCCATGTATAATTTGTGTTGTTTTAAGATTCTTCCGTTTGCTGTTCCTCGGCTTCCTGCGCAGCTTCAGCTGGCTGGTACTGGGTAGGAGCCACGCCGTAGATGCGCTTGAAGGTGCGGGTGAAGCTCGACGGGTCGATGAAACCGCACTTTTCGGCCACTTCATTGACAGAAAGGCTGCCCTGCTGGAGCAGCGAGACGGCCTTCTGCATCTGTATGGCCGTGAAGTAGGCCTTGGGCTTCTCGCCCGTCACTTGCTGCAGCCGTCGGCGCAAGGTAGCGGGCGAGAGGCTCATCTTGCCGGCAATGCTCTCCACGCTGAACGTACCTTGCTGCATGGCCTCGTTGACATTGGTAATGACATCAATGAGGAACTGCTGGTCGGTGAAATCGGGCTTTTTGGGTTCTGCTGCCAGTTTGATGTCGGCCACCTGCTGGTGTATGCGTGTTATCTCGTCGGTCAGCTCCGTCATGCGTCGCTGATAGCGGTGCTGCCGCCTGTAGCTGAAGACCCAAGTGGCAACAGCCAAGATGGCCACCACGGCAAAAGCCAGATAGAGGTTACGGCGGTGCTGGTTTCGCAGTTCGTCTTTCTCGGCCTGCAGATGCTCATTGTCCAACTGGGCAGAATACTGGCTGAGCAGCATGCCGGTCTCGTTGTCGAAGATGGAGTCGCGCAGCTGGTTGTAACGGTCGTTATGCGCCATAGCCTGCTCCGGGTCAGTCTGTCGCAGAGCCTCATAGAGCCCGCGCCGGCTGCGGCTCTCGTTGAAGATGTCCTTTTGGTCGAGGAATATCTGCAGGGCCTCGTCGAAGTAGAGGGCAGCCCCGCTGTTGTCACCATCGTGCAGCAGCAGGCGCCCCATCTGGTTGCAGGCAATGCCTAAGGAGTGGCGGTTGCCGTTCTGCCGCAGCTCAGGAATGCACTGCAACAGCAGCTGCCTGGCCTCGCTGAAACGGTCTAACCCCATGAGCGACTCGGCCATCTGCGACTGGCGCACGGCAATCTTCTCACTGCGCTGCAGCTTCTGCTCGAGTGCTAATGCCTGCTCAGCGTAAGGCAGGGCTACGTCATATTGTCCCTTGTTGTTATACACCTCGCAGGCCATGCCCAAGAGGATGGCACGACGCTGCGGGTTATTGGCCTTCTGACTGAAGTCCAGACCGCGGAGTATGCACTTCTCGGCCTCATCATACTGGCGCGCACTGACGAAGATGGCGGTCATAAGGTTGAACGACGAGGAAATGTTGTCAGGGTTGCCCACGCGCTGGTCGAGCTCGTTGCAACGCTTGGCATAGCTGATGGCGTGCTCGAAGTCGCCCATGCGGAAATAGCTGATGGCGACGGCCGTCAGACAGTCGCCCTCTATGTCGGTGCTCTGCACGGAAAGGGGCAGCGCCTTCAGTCCGTAGGCCACGCTTTGCTCGTAGTTCTGGTGAGCCAGGTAATACTCGGCAGCCCAGTACCACACCTGCTGCTTCAGCGTGTCGGGGTGGGTATTGGTAGTGGCGTGAAGCTGCTCGTCGCTCAGCTCCTCGTCATTGAAGATGTTGAAAAGACGGTTAGCCGTCTGCACGCTGCGCTGCCTGTCAAAGACAGTCAGGAGCGAGTCAACGACACGGGTTGCAGTCTGTGCGTGCATGCACACTGCCACGAGCAATGCCAATACGGCTAAGCAGTTTCTCTTCATCATCGGTTATTTGTATTTGGCACAAAATGTTACGTATTCATCGCAGAGGGTGACGTACTGACTGATGCTGGAACCGTTCTGCCGCTCAAACTCTGCCAGACGGGCCAGTGCCTTATACTGCCGGGTGTTGGGCATGGGAATGCGCACTACCTCGTTGGCCGCGTCGTTCCACTCCTCGGTGAACCAACGGTCAGGATTCAGATAGACGTACGACTCAGCAAAGAGCACGCGCTCCTTGAGCTTGCGGTCCTTGGTGGCCTCGGCCTCACGGAGGTAGTAGTTGGCTTTCTGGGCAAAATCCACCTCGTTGGGAGTCTCGCCGATGTAGGCACTCTTCGACCTACGCGTCAGATACCAGCAGTCACCCTCGTAGTGGGCCTGGGCATAGCGGACGGCCAGGTCGTAGCAGCGCTGATAGCGCGCCTGACCGGAGAGCACGCTGAGCTCGCCTTCCATTTTCTGCATCTGGCGTGCGAAGTCGGCCTTGGGGTTGGTGGTGAGGGTGTATTGCTGTGCGTAGTCAGCATCCTTGAGCCACTGGCGCTTGACCCAAGGCTCCACATCGACACGGCGCTTCTTGACATAGACGGCATAGCTGGCATTGCGGTAGAAAAGCTGCGGCACCTTCTGGAACCAGTCTATGGCCTTCTGCCACTCGCAGAGTCGCAGGTACTTGGTGCCGATGAGGTCGGTCAACGCCGCCTCGTCAGCAACAGCCTGGCGCTTCAGGTAGTTGTCGAACGCGCTGTTGTGGTTGGCAGCAGGATAGTCCAGGAAGCTGATGAGCTTCTCCACGCGCATGGTGTCAATCATGTCGTCATACTGATAGGCATTGACCGAGCGGTAAAGGGCGAGCACGGTGCTTTCGCGTCCGGCCTGCCGGTACTTCGGCACCAGCACCTGGTGGACGAGACGGTCCTTGGCGAAGTATCGCCCATCGGCACTGAGCCAGTCGAACTCGTCAGCAAGCCAGGCCTCGAAGTTCTTGCTAACGGGCGTCACGTCGGACTTGATGTAGATGCTGATGATGCGTGCCACGTCCTTCGACTGCTGGGTGCCGTCGAGCGAAAGGGCCTCAGTAATGTCGCTGAGTGCCTGGCGCCTGTTGCCGAAGAGGTATTCCAACCAGGCCTGTGCCGACTTCCAGAGGGCGGGGTCGTTGGTCTTGCCGTCGCGCACCACCTGTCCGGCAAACTGCCACATCTGCTCTGCCTCGCTGCGCTTGATGTCACGAATGAAGAGCTTGCCGCCGAAGCCTCCTTCATGCTCGTCAGAGCCGTCAATGGCCTCCTGGGCATTGTTGACAAAGTCCTGCAGCAGGAAGGGCAGCACGGCGGAGTTGGGGTCGCGCTGGTACTCATGGCGAATGGCGGCAAAGGAACGCTTCTTGTAGTACTGCGTCATCAGGCTGTTCCAGTCAGCCTGCCGGGCAAAGATGCGTCCGGCCTCATCGAGTCGGCCTGACTTATAAAGTGCACCGGCATAGATGTTCAGCATCATGTCCTTATAGACGGTCTCTATGTACTGGCTGGCGGTCTGCTCCCAGAAGGTGATGTTCTCCTGGTGGCGGCCCATGATCATGTTACAGCGCATGAAGAGCAGGGCGTGCTGACTGCGCAGCTTGGTCTTCAGCTTGCTCTGGGCATAGGAGCGAATGACGCCGAGCTTCTGGTTGCGCTCCTGTATATCTTCCTTGGTGGGATAGTCCCACACCTCGTAGCGTACTTGACGTGCACAGTCAAGATAGTCCTTCAGGTGATTGACATAACTGACCATGAGGTTGTCGCCGTGCGAACTGGCATACTTAATGACTTCCTCGGCATCAAACCACCAGTAGTCTTTGGTAACGCCCAAGTAGGCCTTCCAGTTGTTGATGGTGATTTTGTCCATGCGGGAACTGAAATCCTCGTCGTTGCAGACGCGGAAGAGGTAAGAGTTGTGGTTGTCAATCCAGATGCAGCCCATCATGGGCAGCACGGTAATGGCCATGAGGCTAATGATGATAAATCGCTTCATAGGTTTCTGTGTTATAACGGTTAATATTCTCATTGTCTAAATGATAAGTCAGAATGGTATGGCGCAGCTCGGGCCGCTGATGCTCAACAGCCTTCTTTACGCGCAGAATCTCGTCGGCTGTCACCTCGTGCTCAATGCGCACGCCGTTGATTTCGCGCTGCCAGAGAAAGACGGGATAGGCCGCCGCCAAGGGCAGCTCGTAGTCATCGAGACGGCTGAGGTAGGGCTGCACATCGCGGAAGTCGAGCACGGGGTTGCGTTCCACGAAGTTGCGGGGGCTGCCCGTGTTATAAAGCATGAGCACGCCGTAGTCGGCAGGTGGTGGCGGCATGGACAGCTGGTGCAGGCGAATGGTGGTGGAAAGGCGCAGTCCCTGGCTTTCGGCCTCACGGCGCACTTCGCTGAGGAAGTCGTAATACGTCGCCCGGCTGCGGTCGGTATAGTCGCAGTCTATCTGTATCTCGCTGACTCCCTCAATGTCGTTTGTCTCGTTCATCTGCAACACGCGGCGCACCAGCTTCCGGGCCAGTCCCGGATGGGGCTCGTGCATGCAGTCTTCGGTGATATAGACGGTAGGAATGAGGTGTTGGGCAACGGGTGACGGGTTTTCACCAAAGGTGATGGTGGCGTTGGGCATGGGGCCGTCGTCGGTCATCACCACATCGAAGTAACGGCAATAGACCTTATGAATGTCATACTGCTGCAGGAATGCCACCTCGATGGAATCGAGCCGCCACTCCGTACGCCAGTAATAGACGGCATTCTCGTCGTCCATTACCGTCGCAGGCTGACGGCACCCTGCCAACAGTAGGCATAAGAGTAACAACAGGTACAACTGAGGTCTCATGCGCACGTTCCTTATATAAATATATAATATTATTTTGAGTGCAAAGATAACATTTTTTTGTATAAAAATAAAAACTTCGTGTATTTATTTTGTATTTCACTCAGTTTGCACTATCTTTGCACATGAAATGAATAAGACAAAAAAACTTTTCCTGGTAGCCTTGGTGCTTCTGACAGCAATGGCTACTGCACGTGCCCAGGGCAACGTGCCGACAGCGACTCCTGAACTCGAGTTTATGATGCAGCTGAAGGTAACACTCGGCCAGACATACACCGTCGGTGAGACACCCCACGGACGGCGCATCGTCATACCCATAACGGGCGGAACATTCGAAGGGCCACGGTTACGCGGAACCATTCTGAACGGAGGTGCCGACTACCAGCTGGCCAGTGCCGACGGCAGCCGCACGGAGCTGGAAGCCATCTACAGCATACAGACTGACGACGGCACCTACATCCACGTGCGCAACCGAGGCATCATCTGCAACGGCAAGGACGCTCAGGGTAATGCGGAGTTCTACTTCAAGGCGGCTCCACAGTTCGAGGCACCGGCTGACAGCCCCTATGCCTGGGTCAACAACGCCATCTATGTCTGCCAGCCTGACTGGACGCAGCACTTCGATGGAATCGTGCTAAACGTGTGGAAAGTGAAATAAATAAACGCTATTAATGTCTAACCTAAAACAATATTGGAATTAGTATGGAAACAACGCTTGTATTACTGAAGCCCAGTTGTGTTCAGCGCCAGCTTATTGGCGAAGTATTAACCCGTTTTGAGCGTCGCGGACTGCGCATCTCAGGCATGAAGATGATGCAACTGAGCGACGAGATTCTGCGTGAGCACTATGCTCATCTGGCTGACAAGCCTTTCTTCCCCTCGCTGGCTGCTTCGATGCAGGCTTCGCCTGTGGTGGCTCTGGCCCTGAGCGGTGTTGATGCCGTCAAAGTGGTACGTGCTATGGCCGGTGTCACCAATGGTCGTGAGGCTGCTCCCGGCACTATTCGTGGTGATTTCTCCATGAGCAACCAGCAGAACATTGTACACGCCTCCGACTCGGTGGAGAACGCTGCCATCGAGCTGCGCCGCTTCTTCCGTCCTGAGGAAATCTTCGACTACCAGAGCGGTGCCTTCACCTACGTCTATGGTGACGGTGAGTGCAAGTGATTTTTTTAATCTTCCTTAATCTTTATCTGACCATCGTCGAGCGACTCAATGATGGCCAGCGACTCGATGCGGCGGATGCCTTCTTTCTGCAACAACTCCTGACCGTGCTGGAACTCCTTCTCTATAATAAAGCCCATGCCTTCAATCGTTGCGCCAGCCTGTTGGCACAGGTCAATGATGCCCTTGCCGGCATTGCCGAAAGCCAGGAAGTCGTCAATGAACAGCACGTGGTCGTCGGCCGTCAGGTATTCCTTGTTGATGATGACGTTATAAGACCGTTGCTTGGTAAACGAGCGCACGCTGGCCTGATAGAAATACTCCATCGTAGAGGGCACCTTCTTCTTCACAAAGACCACAGGCAACTCCATCAGGTAGCCTAACATCACCGCAGGCGCTATGCCCGAAGCCTCGATGGTAAGAATCTTGTTCACCTTCAAGTCGGCAAACCGACGAATAAACTCAATAGCTATTTGCTTCATCAGGTAGGGATCCATCTGATGATTCACAAAGCGGTCCACCTTCAGAATGCCGCCTTCCATAAGCCGCCCTTCTTGCAGGATGCGGTCTGATAATACTTTTAAAGCCATAAAATATATTCTTTCTGTTGTATCAATCTTTATAGGATTTGTTGATTTAACACTACAAAAATACATTTTTTTCTTGAATTAAGCAAGTATCTACCGAAAATGTTGTATCTTTGCACCAAAGCATATGATGAGAAGAAAACAAGATAAACATAAAGAAAATAAGATGATGAAACAATTTGTTTTAATTTTCGCCCTTTCCATGTTTACATGGATGGGCTATGCTCAGGACATTAAGGGAAAGTGGCTCACCGAAGCCGGTGATGCCCAAGTGGAAATCTATGAGTCGAACGGCACAGTAAACGGCAAGATTGTCTGGCTGGCAAAGGGTCCTGACACGAAGGACATACACAACAAGGACGAGAAATTGCGCAGCCGGAAACTGATGGGGGTCAACATCCTCTCGGGCCTGACCAAGAAAAAAGACAAGTGGGAGGGTGGCCGCATCTATAACCCCAAGAACGGCAAGGACTACAAATGCTCCATCTGGTTAGAGGGAGACAAGCTGAAGGTGCGTGGCTACATAGGATTCCTCTACGAGACACAAAACTGGAAAAGAAAATGAGCAAGCGGTATGCGCTCTTTTTCGATATAATGGTACGCTGGTCAGTTTCAAAACGCACGAGATACCACCGTCTTCCATCTTTGCTCTGACACAGGCAAAGGCTAACGGACATCGGGTGTATATCGCCACTGGCAGACCACCTGTTATTATTACGAACCTTGGAGCCATCGAACATCTCATTGACGGTTACATCACAACCAATGGAGCCTTGTGCTACGTGGGTAACGAGATGGTCACCTGCCAACCCATTCCCAAACGTGACGTACAAACAATAGTCGGAGATGAGCATCAAGAGCTGCACTCACTACCAAGCGCTCGCCTTTGGAAAACCTCTACCATGGGGTAATACTGGTGCACCTTTTGTATCTCCTGCTCTATGATACGCTTTCCCAGTTCCGACAATACCATGTGAGGAGCCTCGTTGGTTCCTTTACGCCCTTTTGTGCTACCATCTATGTGCCAAACAAACGCATACGGTCTCTGACAACCATTGTCAGCATGTATAACCCTGCCTCATGATAATCATATTAGTGGCATAAAGATATGAAGAATATCCGAAACCACCAAATGATTTAAAGAAAAAAGAAACTTCGGGCAATTTAACTTACCCGAAGTTCCCTTATTATTCAAGGGTCAAGTGCCTGTTCCCATGACCAAAATCTACAAAACTTAATTTACGGAGTAGTCACTTCTGTATACATGTTTGCCATTCTATCTAATATTCTAAATTGAGTTTCTCCGCTAAATAAATTCACTATTTCATTTGCAATCTCATCAGGCAGACGAACTTCACGTTTTATAAACTTGCTGTTATCTCCATTTTTATCACATACTTTTTCTAATAAAAGAGCTGAACAATAATCTTTATTTTCAGGATCACCTAAATCATGATATATAAATTTTCTCATTACGGGAGGATTATTTGAACGATAATTATTTTTTCTTATATGATTATAATCAGAAGGCACCATATATATATCAGTTACAATATTGTCTTTTCCCCTTAATTTCTTTTCTGTATCAAGATAATACAATGTATATTGTTTACCTTCCATTCTGAATTTCTTTGTATATTGTATATTTTCTGATGTAAACTCAGGTGGCAGTTTTTGTCCTGACTGTTGAGTACGCTGAACCTCGGGGAAGGTTGCCATCATTTCATCAGCTTCTTCTGTTGCAGCATTTGATACGATTTCTGTCAACTGTTCCGGGTTTATAGTAACCGTCTTTGCAGAAGTGCCTCCGTTCAGCATCGCAGGTGACATCGCAAGCAAAATAATAGGACAGGTGCCCATTAAAGTCTTTAAAAATGTATGCATTACAATTTCATTTTAAAGGGTTCGTAAAAAATATTCTATGGCCTCTTGCAAAGCATTGAGGTCGTTCTTAATCGTATCGAAGACCAAATAGCCATTGATGTCAAAGTAGCCATGAGCAATGTGATTTCGAATGCCTATTACTTCTGGCCAGGGAATTTCAGGACGTTCAGGCAATAATGCTCCTTTGGTTATCTCATCTATTTGCTTGATGCCCTCACCTATTGCCTCTATCAGCATACAGTTAGCAGCCAGTTTTTGCATTCCACTTGATGACAAGTAATAATCCTCTGCAGAGTTAACATCTGCATTCCATTCTTTAAGTTGATTAATGGCATTGTTAATCTGCTCAAAGGTATTCTTTACTCTTTCACGTTTAATTAATGACGTAAATTCCATCCCGATTGATTTCCTTTAAAAGATACGGATTAATATGCTTGTGCATGTGAATGACATCCACAGGACACCCAAACAATTGCTCAAGGTATCTCTGAAGGCGGACAACGAGATAGATGCGAGGCTCCATTTCCACACAAACATCTACATCACTACCCTCATGCTGCTCACCACGGGAGACTGAGCCGAACAGACGCAAAGTCTTTACACCGAACTGAGAGCAAATCTCGTCGGAATGTGCTTTTATAAGGTCGATGTATTCGCTTGTCGTTTTCATCAGAATAATGCTATAGTTTGTTCAACGTCGCAAAGATACACAATATTCTGGAAACTCCCAAACAAATCATGAAAAAAGAAACCTCAGCGGATGAAAAACGCTTTGCGCTCTATCCGCTGAGGTTTTGACTGTTAACGGGTCAAGTGTGTCCCCATGCCCCCCACAGTGACTTTGTGTACTCTATTCATACTTGTAATAAGCTTCATAATACGTTGACATGTACCCTTGAGAAATAGTACCATCAACATTGAAATCATATGTGAAAGTATATTCCTTTGTTTTCTTTCCATTTTTCCATTTTGTCCATTTTGTTGGCAGATAAGCAGGGCCTTTCCCAAAAAAGCCTAAAATAAATAATGATTCCAAATCATCATTATGCCATGTGTCGAGCAGCGAACCATCAAATTGATAAGATTCGTTTTTATATTTCCCACCACTATATTCAAATTTATAACCTTGAAATGTGGCCTCATCAAATTCTTTACTATCCTCCATGATTTTTACAATGGTATCATTTTCCCATACAATTGTTTGTTCACTATAAAATATACCATCGTTCGACTTATAAACAATCTGCTTCAAATGGCCTTTATTATCATAATAGAATAATTGTTCCCCAACACCTTGATCAGCATCATACTCATCAGAAACGGAACTAATACTTGATATATACTTTTGTTCATTGAAGGCTATTTTTGAGGTATAGTCTCGCCATGAATGAGTATTGTCGAAGACCCATCGTCTTGTTTGGTCTGGGGAGAATTTCATTCGTCCATCCATATGATAAGCATCTCTTGGAGTATAAATAGAGTCTATACCGCCATTTTCATAGTAAAAAAAACTTATGCCTGCCCATGAAATAATACGTTTATTCATTTGACCATATACACCTGGTGACCACGAAGAATTATTATAGTACATTTCTTCATCATTATTGCCACCATCACATGAACACACTAATGTTATTATCATTATCATGGCATAAACGCCAAATTGATTTTTCTTCATAATCGTTTACTTTAAATAGGAACAATAAAAGGCGGAACTATTCGATGCTTATTCTCCAACTTAGGTACCGCCAAGTAACCATGCTACGAAACAAGCAAGAACAGTCCACGCCCTAAGGACGTGAACTTTCTGAACTGCTTGCTCTCCGTAGCTGAATTTTGGCGGTTTCAAATTGGAGAGAGACAAGAGCTGAAAGCTCAATATCTATTTATAAGTACGAACAGAAACGCTAATCTGTAAGTTAATAATTTTGTTTGTTAAATTAAAATCTCTGTGGCCGCGTGGGGCTGAGCCTCAATGCTGACGGCCTGTAGCGTTCTTTCGTTCTGTTTCTATGTCATCGGCAAAATCGTTTAAAGGGTTCGACAATAATTAATTTCGACTGCAAATATAGCAAATTATTTTGAGAAGAGATGGAAAAAGTGAGGAATTTTTTGGAATATCGCAAAAAACACTTACCTTTGCTTTTCAAAAGCATAATTATGGATACAAAAGAACTATTTTCTATTATATCTGATATTCAAGCGTCGCCAAAAGAATGTGAATGGGTTGAAATTAAAAAAGATAATTCAAACCCTCAAATAATTGGTGAATATATATCTGCTTTGTCCAATGGTGCTGCATATATGGGACAATCTAAGGGATATCTTG
>FLNX01001137.1_pt1 | contig 33896 bp, 19 predicted proteins | sample 1140341 | NCBI WGS metagenome assembly FLNX01 (sample SAMEA3878208, study PRJEB12797) | bioreactor metagenome | biome: Moose rumen | place: Sweden | collected 2011-10 | reverse complement strand
CTTTCTTTTTCAGCCTTATACTTTTCTTTGCTGCTTCCATACAGTTTCTTTAATTCTGCGTACTTTTCAGGGTATTCTTTGATAAAGGTGTCACGATTTCCAAAACTGTTTACAATCTTAGGTTTAGATTTTCGTGTTACAGGATCGTATACAGACTCCATGAGATACAGGTATGTGATACCGTTTTTCTTGAGCAGTCTCTCCACCAAGAACATACCTACCCCTGTGTCAGTCAACTCTATCTGAGAGGAGTATAGCAGGGATCGAGCAGATCTACTAGATCATTCTAATAGTTTTGATGCCAACAAAGCCTGTCATACCAATGGTTTATCCATAGTTTGAGGCTGATTAGACTGCGAAACCCGGGGCATCTGCTGAGATGCCGCACGGCAGCCTGGATCCAGCAGGATCCGCAGCAAGTTCAGGTTATGGCGGCGGGCAGGGCTGATCCTGTCCGGATGGTGCCTGCGAAAGATCTGCGTCCCGGGCAGGCCTGTGCAACTCCGCGGCGGAGCCAGGCTCTGGTCCGGGACAACGGGACAGGGAGTCTGAGGCGAAGTCGGGGCAGGGGAGACTGAGGCGGAAGTTGAACGACAGCCGGGAGTCTGAAGCGGAAAGCAGGCAGGGGATCTGAAAACTGACGACGGGGCAGGGAGACCAAAGCGGTCAAGGTGACAGGGAAACTGAAACGGACAGTAGCCAGGGACTCCCGTCAGATCGGCGGTGGCAGATCCGATGATTGGGGAGAGATCCGGGATAGAGATGACAGATCCGTGAAAATCCTGGCAGTACTGCCGGGATCTCCTGCCTTGAGCACTGTCCTGGGATCTGCGATGTGCTTTGGATCGGCGGCCTGTTTTGGATCTGCGATCTGCTGGATCTGCGGTGTGTTCCAGATCGGCAGGATCTGCTGAGTGTTACTTGATGTGGCGGTACTTCTTCACCGTGTCCCAGGCCCGGCCGATTTTCTGGCTCAGTTCGGTGTAGCGGCGGACCTCGTCATCCCCCAGGCCCTGGGCCATGGCCTTGTCCGGATGATATCTGCTCATCAGGGTGCGGTAGGCCCGCTTGGCGTCATGATCGGAGGTGGAGGCGCTGATCCCCAGCACCCGGTAGGCCTCATCCAGATCGTTGCCGGAACTGAAGCCCGAGCCGTAACTGCCGCCGGACTGCTGATCCTGCTGTCCGTAGCCCTGATCCTCTCCGCCACCGCTGCCGCCGAAGCCAAACCCGAAGGTGTAGGCGGTGTAGCAGCCGGAGGAACTGTCATACTGGAAGTTGTTGGCTTTCAGCAGGGAGTCCAGGATGGTCTGGGCCTCCTCACGGGAGTAGCCGTACCAGGAGGCGGCCTCATGGAAGACGCCGATCTCCTTGGGGGTCAGGATCCGGTCTATCAGCAGGGCGCGGATCTGGGCCAGGAACAGGCGGTTTCTGGAGGGCTCCCGGTCCCAGTACTGGTGGAACTTGCTGACGGTGTCCCGGATCTCCTCAGTGCTGGCCCGGGCTCCCTTGACGATGAACTCCCGGGCCCGGGCATAACGGTCTTTCCGGATGTTGAACATCTCCATGACGTTGTCATGGTAAATGGACTTGAGATCATCGGGGGAGGTGCACCGGGAGGTGATGTAGCCCAGGGGCATGAAAGCCAGGGCCAGGAAGTCGTCGGTGGAGTTGCGCTGTTGGTAGATGAACCGATAGACGGAGCGCAGGACATAGAACACCAGTCCCACCACCAGGATGATCGGCAGGATGTAGAACACGAACACGTACAGCAGGAAGCCCAGGATTGCCAGCAGGATGATGGCACCCAATATGTATGAGAAAAATTTGTTCATGCCGTGTCAGCTGTCTGGTGATTTCTGATCTGAGCAGGCGGTGCGTGGCAGATCCGCCCGAGCGGCATATTATCACATTTTTGTCCATTCTGCCCCGGTGGCGTCAGTGAATTTGCCCGGGGGTATGCTAGAATCCACAAGGGAGTGATCCCTGCCGGAAGTATGCCGGAAAGGCGCCCCGGCCCGGGATCCGGCGCCGGATCCGTTTCAGACTTCCTGACCATCAGACTCCCTGTCCAAATGACTGTCCGGATGAGTGACCGATGGGAGACACCCCGGGCCGGCGGATCATCCGCCTTGCCGCCCCCCCCGCCGATCATGGCCCGGCGCAGGGCTCCCGCAACGGTGGCACCGTTCTTGCTTGATTTTCTCCGTAAAACAGCGGAGGAACGGAAATGATCACCAGTTTGCAGGGCGGAACCTCGATTTTAAGGGAACTTCAGGCACTTCAGGCTGAGGCTGCGGGACTCAAGGAGCAGAGCTCCCAGGTGAACGCAGTGCACCAGGGTGACTTCGGCACCATGCTGACCCAGGCACTCAACGGCGTCAACAGCACCATGGTCCATGCGGACGATATGCGGACCCGCTTTGACATGGGCGACGATTCGGTGAGCCTCTCGGATGTCATGATAGCCTCCCAGAAGGCCTCCATAGCCTTTGAGGCCACGGTGCAGATCAGGAACAAGTGCGTTGAGGCCTACAAGACAATCATGCAGATGCAGGTATGATCCCCTGGGGGATGAGCTGTTATGGCAGAAAACAACGATTTGGTTGCCGCCGATGACATGGCGGTTGCTCCCAGTGACGAAAATCTGACGCCCTCCTCCGGCATCAGCCGGGATGTGGTGCGCCAGATCATCATCGTCCTGGCACTGGCCATAAGCCTGGTGGTGGTGGTCTATGTCTTTTTCCTGGGCAAGGCCCCGGAGATGCGCCCCCTGGGCCGGTATGAGCCTCAGGAGCTGGTGCATGTGCTGGACGTGCTGGACTCCCACAAAGTTGAGTACACCCTGGACAACACCCGCACCGGCGGCACGGTGTATGTCCCCATTGCCGACTATCAGAGTATCCTCCTGACCCTCAACCGTGAGGGTATTGACACTGCCGGCGCCGCCCGGAACGGCAATGATCTCATCCTCAAGGACTCCGGCTTCGGCGTGAGCCAGCGCCTGGAGTCCGAGCGCCTTAAACTCAGCCGGGAGCAGCAGCTGGCCGCCATCATCGAGGAGAACCAGAAGATCTCCAAGGCCACGGTGCTGCTGGCAATTCCCAAGGACAACGTCTTCGCCCGGGACAAGCGCTCCCCCTCCGCCACCGTCATGCTGAACATCAAGGGCGGCACCACCCTGTCCCAGGAGAATGTGGACTCCATTGTGAACACCGTGGCCTCTGCGGTGCATGATCTCTCCCCATCCCGGGTCACCGTCACCGATCAGTTCGGGCGCCTCCTGAATTCCGGCTCCCAGGATGCGGCGGGCATGGCCTCCCGGAAGGAGTTTGAGCTGCAGCAGCGCAAGGAGCAGGAATACAAGCAGAAGATTGACTCCATCCTGATCCCGGTGCTGGGCCTGGGGGCCTACACCGCCGAGGTGGATGTGGCCATGGACTTCACCCAGGAGGAGCACACTGCCAAGACCTTCAATCCGGATGCCGCCACAGTGCGCTCCGAGGTCACCCGGGAAGATCGGAACAGCACCGGCACCGCCGGCGGGATCCCCGGCTCCCTGAGCAACCAGCCCCCTGCCTCTTCCCAGATCCCCGAGGATCTCAAGGAGGGGAACAACAGCGGCAATGCTGTGTCCGGCAGTTCCGGCCGCTACAGCCGGGAGGCCACCCGGAACTATGAGATTGACACGGTGATCAGCCACCGATCCAAGGCTTATGGCGGCGTGTCCAAGTTGTCGGTCTCCGTTGGCATTGACTATGTGGCCGCTGAGGATGGCACCAAGAAGCCCCGCTCCGATGAGGAGATCCACAAGATCCGGAAACTCCTGGAGGGCGGCCTGGGCATTGACGCCGCCCGGGGCGACACCATTGAGGTGGTGAGCGTGCCCTTCCGGGAGATGGAGGAGGCCGCGGCCCCCGAGGCTCCTCCGGTTTATGAGCAGGACTGGTTCTGGCGGGCCTTCAAGATCCTGGCCTCGGTGGTGCTGGCACTGGCGGTGATCGTGATGATCATCAAGCCCATGGTGATGAAGCTCCTGAGCAGCAAGGACAAGGAGGTTCCGGAGGCGGCGGTGGATCTGGATGACTCCCTGGCGCTGGAGGGTGATGATGATCTCCATCTCATCGCCCAGTCGGTGGAGCATGGTGATTCCATTTACGATGTGAAGAACGGCCAGGTGGTGCTGCCAGATATCCACCGGGATGAGGATGTCCTCCGGGCTGTGAGGGCCTTGGTGGCCAATGAGCCCAACCTCACCGCCAAGGTGGTCAAGGACTGGCTGGAGTCAGAGGTTAAGTGACAAATGGCTGACACTGAACTTACGGATGAGCAGAAGCGCCTCCTGGATGGCATGACCGGCTATGAGAAGGCCGCGGTGCTGATGCTGAGCCTCAATGAGGAGGACGCCGCCAAGGTGTTCCGGCACCTGGAGCCCAAGGAGGTCCAGAAGCTGGGCATGACCATGGCGTCCATGTCCGACTTCTCCCATGAGAAGGTGAATGCGGTGCACCGTTGCTTCATCAACGATATCCAGAAGCACTCCAGCATCGGCCTGGATGCCTCGGGCTTCATCAAGGATGTGCTGGTGCAGGCCCTGGGCGAGGACAAGGCCAGCAACCTGGTGGAGCAGATCATCATGGGCTCCGGCGCCCACGGTCTGGACTCCCTGAAGTGGATGGACGCCCGGCAGGTGGCCAGCATCATCCAGAACGAGCATCCCCAGATCCAGACCATTGTGCTGTCCTATCTGGATCCCGAGCAGTCGGCGGAGATCCTCAGCCAGTTCCCCGAACCCGTGCGGCTTGATCTGATCATGCGCATCGCCGATCTGGAAGAAGTGCAGCCGGCGGCCCTCCAGGAGCTCAACGAGATCATGGAGAAGCAGTTTGCCGGATCCGCCGGTGCCCAGGCCGCCAAGATGGGCGGACTCAAGGCCGCCGCCTCCATCATGAACTATCTGGACACCAACATCGAGGGTCCGCTGATGGATGCCATCCGGGAGACGGACGAGGAGATCTCCCAGCAGATCCAGGATCTCATGTTTGTCTTTGAGAACCTTATTGACGTGGATGACCGGGGCGTGCAGACATTGCTCCGGGAGATCCCGGGCGAACTGCTCCAGAAGGCCCTCAAGGGCTGCGAGGATGCCCTCAAGGAGAAGTTCTTCAAGAATATGTCCAAGCGGGCCGCGGAGATGCTCAAGGAAGATCTCCAGGCCATGGGACCCATCCGCATCAGCGATGTGGAGGCTGCCCAGAAGGAGATCCTCACCATTGCCCGCCGTCTGGCGGATGCCGGGGAGATCATGCTTTCCGCCGGCAACGACAATTTTGTCTAGTTCTGTGATCTGACAGGTTCGGACTGTCCATGGCTGAGACCAGTGAAGAGCGATCCGCCGCCCGGGCCCGGGCCCAGGCCTCCATTGACAACATGGAGAACCGCTACGACGAGCAGCAGCGCCGCAGCAGCAACCGCATGTCCGGACTGAGCGATCTCAGCTCCTTCAGTTCCAAGGAAGGCCGGGGTGCCGCCCGGCGTCCGGCACCGCCCCCCCGGCTCCGGGAGCGGGAGCCGGAGCTGGATCCCGAGTGGCAGGTGGACGAAATCCACCACCGCACCAACGCTTTTGGCATTCCCAAGAAACTCCCCCCGTCCCAGGCTCCCAAATATGAGTGGCCGCCCCGGGATGATGAGCCCCTGGCCGCCGAGCCCGGGGATGAGGCGGGGGATGATCTGCCCAGCAGCCTGGAGCAGGCCTCGGACTACGGCTTTGCCTCCGGGGGCCCCACCAACGCCCTGGGCCTGCCCGTGGACTGGGCGGAGAAGCGCACCCAGCGTCCTGCAGATCAGGCCCAGACATTAAGGTTCCGTCACTCCTCCTCCGAGGAGGTGCCCACCAACGCCCTGGGGATCCCCGTCAACTGGTTTGAGCAGCGCCTGGCCGAAGAGGAGGCCCGGCAGCAGGCGATCCAGGAGGCCCCCTCCATCACCCAGGAGGAAATTGACGAGATCAAGAAAAATGCCCGGGAGGAGGGCTTCCAGTCCGGCTATGAGGACGGCAGCAAGAAGGGCTATGATGAGGGCTTCAAGACCGGCACCGCCCAGGGCCAGAGCCAGGGATACAAGGACGGCTATGCCGACGGCCAGGAGAAGATCAAGGCCGAGATGGCCGATCAGGTGGCCTTCTTCGCCGCTGCCGCGGAAAAGCTGGCCAGGCCCCTGGAGCTTCTGGATGAGCAGGTGGCCTCGGCTCTGGTGGATCTCAGCGTCCGGCTTACCCGGCGCCTGATCCCGGAGATGGCCCAGCGATCTGAGGGCTATATCCTGAACAGCCTGAAGACTGCCCTGGAGCAGCTGCCGGTGTTCAGCGAGGGGGTGGAGATCACCGTGAGCCAGCGGGATGCGGACGCCATTCTCCGCACCTATCCCGAGGAGGTGCGGAAGGAGAAGGGCTGGCGGATCACCGTCAGCAAGGAGATGGCAGACGGGGATCTCCAGGTGTCCTCCAGGGACTCCACGGTGTCCATGACGCTGGGGGCCCAGATTGACAGCCTGATCCGGGAGTTCATCCGGGCCAACTTCACCGAAGGCGGCAGATCCTGAAGGGTGCCTGGGGGGAGGCTTCTTTCCGGCGCCGGGGGCGGCAGGCGGAAGCAACTGTTTGGCATCTGGCTGGTGGCCTCCGGTGAGCATCCGGCGTCAGGTCGGTTCATGGCGTATGATCCAGAGCCGGCTTCCGGAGGGGCACTGCATTCTTCCGCCAGCGGCAGGATCCGTCATCCGGGAACAGGAGTCCGTCCTCCCGTTCCGGACTTTTCTTTTTTTTCTGAGCCCCTGGCACTTTGTGTTTCTTTCTGCCGGCCCCATGTTCCGGCACTGACAGCAGGTCCTGTCCCATGACCGATTTTTCCTCCTATCTCCGCAACCTCAACACCGGGGTGGATCCCGTGATCCCCATGGTGGCGGGGCGGCTCACCCGGGTGGTGGGTCTGACACTGGAGGCGGTGGGCTGCCGGGCGGCGGTGGGCTCCCTGTGCCGGGTGCAGTCGGTGAACGGCACTTTGGATGCCGAGGTTATCGGCTTTTCCGGGGATCGGCTGTACCTCATGCCCTCGGAGCAGATGACCGGGGTTATTCCCGGGGCCCGGGTGATCCCCCTGGGATCGGTGACCCAGATCCCCCTGGGGCCCCAGCTGCTGGGCCGGGTCATTGACGGGATCGGCACGCCCCTGGACGGTCTGGGGGATATCATCACCCCGCCTGATGTCACCTACATTCCCCGGCGGCTCAATCCCCTGGGGCGCCGGAAGATCTCCGAGCACCTGGATGTGGGGGTCCGGGCCATCAACGGGATCATCACCGTGGGCAAGGGCCAGCGCATGGGGCTGTTCGCCGGATCTGGCGTGGGCAAGTCGGTGCTCCTGGGCATGATGACCCGGGGCAGCGTAGCGGATGTCACGGTGGTGGGGCTTATCGGTGAGCGGGGCAGGGAGGTCAAGGAGTTCATCGAGGATATCCTGGGCCCCGAGGGCCGGGCCCGGTCGGTGGTCATTGCCGCCCCGGCGGACGCCTCCCCCCTGATGCGCCTGAAGGGCTGCGAGACGGCTCTGACGGTGGCGGAGTATTTCCGGGATCAGGGGAAGGATGTGCTGCTGCTGATGGACTCCCTGACCCGCTATGCCCAGGCCCAGCGTGAGATCGCCCTGGCGGTGGGGGAGCCCCCGGCCACCAAGGGCTACCCCCCTTCGGTGTTTGCCAAGCTCCCCGCCCTGGTGGAGCGGGCGGGCAACGGCGGCGGGGCCCAGGGATCTATCACCGCCTTCTTCACGGTGCTCACTGAGGGCGATGATCTCCAGGATCCCATTGCCGACTCTGCCCGGGCCATCCTGGACGGGCATATTGTCCTAAGCCGCGCCCTGGCTGACGGCGGCCATTACCCGGCCATCGATATCCGCAAGTCCATCAGCCGTGTCATGCCCATGATCACCACAGAAGAGCACATGATGATGGCCCGGACCATGAAGCAATGCTGTGATCTTTACGAGCAGAACCGGGATCTCATCACCATCGGCGCCTACCAGCAGGGGGCAGATCCCAGGCTTGACGTGGCCATTGCCCTGAAGCCGGTGCTGGACTCCTTCCTGCAGCAGAAGATGAAGGAGGTGATCCCCTTTGATCAGTGCATGGAGCAGCTCCAGGGAGTGGCCAAGCGCTACATAGAACTGACCAAGGGTGCCCGGAGGTAGGACGGGAAATGACCGAGAGGGTATGTTCAGAGCGGGGAAACGCTGCTTGGGGATGTTCAGTCCGGACGGGTGCCGGTGGCGTAAGGTGTGAGGCGGGTGTCCGTCCCGGGAGGAACCCATGAGCAGGGCGGTGAGCCTCTTGCTGGAATCGGTGCGGAACCAGGAGGAGCAGGCCCGGCTCCGGTATCAGAAATCCCTGGCCGATCTGGAGATCTGCCGGAAGAACCTGGATGCCATCAATGACTACCGGGAGATCTACAGCGGGGAACTTAATGATGCCGGGAAGGGGATCATGAAGACCTCCACCCTGACCCAGTTCAACAGTTTCATTTCCCGGCTGGACACTGCCGCCGCCGATCAGGCCGCCTCCCTGCGCCAGGCGGAGGCCTTTGTGGAGCGCTGCCGGGAGGACTACCAGGCGCTGCAGACCCGGCGCAAAGGCCTGGAGAAGCTCCTGGAGAAGGAAGCCGAGGAGATCCGGGCCGCCGCCGCCAAGGCCGAGCAGAAGCTCATGGACGAGTCTGCCCTCCATTCCCACATGCGCCGCCAGCGCCAGGAGGGGATGTGAGTCCGGGGATCTGTGCCCCGGCTTCTGAACTCCGCTCCATTTCCCGGCGTCAGCCGTACCATTCCGTCACATCTCATCTCATCTCATCTCACCCCTTCCATCCCGTCTCTCAGCATTTCACATCCGATCTCCCGTGAGCCCGGTGTCCGGGCGCGGGCTCTCCTGTTGGCGGAAATGTGATCTGTGCTGAATTTTTCCGGAGATGCCCGGGAAAATAAACTGAAATAATCAGCCAGTCACACAATTGCCCCTGCTGTTTTCTTACAATCTGCCAGATTATAACTGCCCTGGCGACAGGTGCTTTTCTGAGCAGCTGAGCTGCTGGATGGCGCCCGGCAGTTTGCCGGGGAACATAACGGGAATGTTTCAGATGAGAAGCGTGAGCATGTGGACGGCGGCACTGCTGTCAGTCCTGGGAGGATGTGCCTGGGCCGGAGACGGGGACGGCAGCGCCGGCGCCGGAGCCAGTGACGCATTTGCCTACAGTTCGCAGGATGGCAGCTGCATGAGCCATCCTTATGGCTGTGAGATCTTTCCGAAGGTCACCGAGGCTGAGGCCTTCAGCGCCGTCAGCGCCCTGAACAGCCGCTCTGACAGCGGCTCCCAGACCCTCATCCTGAATGAGAATCCCCTGAAGGTCAACGGTGAGTCCTGCTACGGCATCGACGCCGGGGAGGAGCGCGAGGGCAAGTTTGAGGTGGCCGTCCGCTTTGCCGTGGGCATGCACACGGGCAATGTGTACCGTTATGATGTGGTGGCGGGAAGGTTTGAGCCGGTGCGGATGAAGGAGGGGCGGCAGCAGCAGGATCTGGCTGACGTGACCTTCTCCATGATCTCCGTCAATCCGGACACCAGGTTTATCACCACCCCTGACGGCCGGGTGCCCTTTTCCCTGAAGTTTGAGATGGACTCCGCCATTATTGAGGCAGCGGACAAGCACTGGTCCCAGCGCTATCCGGTGCCCCTGGTCCGGGCGGACATGTGGCAGATGCTCCTGAACCGCCGGATCTACATTGTCATGAGCACCACCCAGGCCGACGGCCGGGAGTACTCCCAGATCCTGGAGCTGACCCCCACCGGCTTCAAGACCGCCGGCTTCTTCCCCGGGACTGTCAGCCGGGGCATGGATGAGAAACTGTTCTATACCCGGAGAATGTCCGTGGGCACCACCATCTGGGAGGCCCGGAACTACGCTTATTTTGCCGACGGGGAGTTCAAGGAGAACAGTTATTTTACGGACTTCACCGATACCTACCATCCGGGAAGCAAACTCAAGCTGCTGAGCAATGTGCGCTTCCGGAAGGTGGATCTGGAGGGCTCCACCTACACCGTCACCGGCTATGCCGACGAGAAGGCGGGCAGCCAGTACACCATGGAGCGCTTCTATCCCAAGGACGGCGCCCCGGTGCTGGAGAATGTGGCGGCAGTCTATTTCACCGCCCAGGAGGGCACTGTGGTGCTCCGGTCGGTGGCTGACGGCACCCTGGTGGCGGCGGAGCACACCATTATCGTCCGCCGGGACGACGGGGCCGAGGAGGGGGAGCCGGAGAACTACTTCTCCTATTTTGACGGCATCGCCTTCGATCAGCTGTTCTCCATCGAATAGGCCGGATGGCAAGATGCTTCCGATCCGGAAGCGCTTGCCTGGCATGACGATCAGTTCGGAATGGAAGGCAGATCCTGCCAGGTGTCCGGCAGTTTCCGCCGGTGCGCTTTCCTGCCGGAGCTGCGTCAGTTTTTCCCGTTTCCATCCGGCGGATCATGCGTCCTTCATGGCAGCCAGCCCAGATGGTGTTTGGCCCCTGCTGCCTGCCAGATCCGGGACTTCTGCTCACCGGTTTTTCCCGCCGCCGGTGATCTTTCCTTTCCGGAGCAGTGATCGGACCTGCTCCTTTCCCGGTCAGGCTCTCTGAAGTCCTCCCTCCCTGCCGGAACGAACTCCTTTTTCCGAACTTTCAAATCATTCCTTTTCTGGTCTGTTTCTTGCTAGAAATCCCAGGTGTTATTGTCTTTTTTTGCCGGAGAGCCTCATGCAGATCACCGAAAACATCCTGCCTGTCCAGGGCGGCGCAAATGGAAGCACAAGCGGCTCCTCCCCCCTGGGAGACACGGTCTTCACCAGCATTCTTGACAGCATGATGGCCGGGAGCTCTGATCCGGGAGCCCGGACGGTTATGGCCGCATCCCCCGTCAGCACCGGAGTCAGAAAACCGGCGCCGGCCGTCTCATCCGGTGACCGCTACCGGCAGGGATCTGGCAAGAACGCTACTGCCAGGGACTCCGGCTCCGGGGTGGCTGCCAGATCTGGCAGGGACGGCAGCGCCGTTTCAGATCGCCGGGTAGACAGGGGCGCTGAAGATGCGGCGGGTGTCAGGAACAAAGACACCTCCGCCAGGAGGGCGGAGCCGGGATCTGGATCCCGGGAGATCGGGGGCAGGGACTCCCGCAGCGTCTCCGGCAGCAAGGATGATCGTTCAGGAATGAGGGAGCTGGTGTCACAGGATCGGAGAGATCCGGATCCTTCCCTGAGGACGGATCGTCCTTCCGGCCGAAAGGAGGAAAGGGTGTCTGGGGAGGCATCTGAGGCTGAGTCCGGATCCGGACTTCCCGTGTCCTCTGCTGGGGAGTCGGGATCTTCCTCTTCCATGCCTGCTGCCGATCCGGCGTGGAGCACTGATCCGGCGGCAGACCTCCCTTCTGAGGAGGTACCCGCTCCTGCACCCGGGGATGAGGTGTGCCTTGCGGCTCTGCGGACGGTGGCGGACATGCTGGAGCAGGCGGAGATCCTGCCCGGCACTGCCGGGGATGACGCCGCACTGGTGGCGTCCCTCCGGGAAATGGTGGACAGCGCCCTGGAGGAGGCAGAAGTGGCATCCCCTGCTGGGGCTGAGGTCCCAGTCCGGGGTGAAACTGCTTCCGCCGATCTCCTGCGGGATCTGGCTTCCCTGGTGCCGGGGGGTGATCCCGGGACGGGGCGCCTGGATCCGGGATCTCTGGGAACTGCCGCCACGGCGGACGATCCGGCTCTTCGGGTGCAGCGTGCTGTTTCCCCCGGCACTGCCATGAACGGATCCCTGGAAGATCCTGAATTGGCAGGCGCTGTTATGCCATCACCGGAGAACATTGATCCTGAAGTTTCTGATCCGGCGGTCGCTGCCCGGCTGCGGGGAGAGGCCCTGTCCGCTGGCGCTGCCCGGCTGCGGGGAGAGGCCCTGTCCGCTGGCGGCGTCATGGCAGATCCGGCGCCGGCGGAGGATCTTCTTTCCTCAGGGGATCTGTCATCCCGGGAGATCTCTGCCGCCTTGGCAGCAGGCACCGGGGAGATCCGGGCTTCTGCCATGGGATCCGGTGAGGATGATGTGGCTCCGGGTGCTGCCTTGACGGACACCGGAGCACCTGTCCGGAGCACCGGCGGGGAAGATCCTGCTGCCCGGGCGCAGGAGATCCGCCCTGGCGCCGGGGATCCGTCTTTCCGGAATGACCGGAGCGGGGAGGACCCCGCCAGTCCCGGCGTTAGGGAACTCCTCCGGGAGGCTGCTGCGATCCTGGATCAGGCTGATGGCGGGCAGGAACTTTCCGATCAGGAGATCCTCGCCCGGCTGCGGCAGGTGATCAGCCGGATCCCCGGGGGCGCGGAAAACCCAGGGGACGGCGCTTCCCGATCTGCTGATCCCGCTGCACAGCCCGGCGCTCCCTGGGCCGCCGGCAGTCCCTTCAGGGGATCTGATCTGGGAAGTGCTCTCCGCAGGATCCCGGGGACGGACTCTGTCCGGATCCCGGGGGCGGAGATCAGCCTTTCCCTGGCAGATGGGGCGGAGATCCTTCCGGAGGTGCAGATTGGAGAGGAGATCCCCCTGTCCGGAAAGCGTGATGCCCCCCGGGACGGCGGGGACATTATGGACATGATCCGCATGTCCCGGGAGTCCTCTGTCCGGGTAAGCCAGCCGGCTGTGGGCACTGCATCCTCTGAGCTGCCGGATGACGGCGCCGGGGTCCCTCTGACGGGACCGGGATCCCTTGCCGGGATCCTGGGCGGGGATCCGGCCTCTGAGGCCGCAGCTTCTCCGGGGACTGCAGAACTGGCCGCCGCCTCCAGGACCGGCTTTGCCGACGTCCTCCGGGAACTGTCCCAGGATCGGCGCCGGAGCGTTTCCGGGGAGATCCTCCGGGAGCCGGCAGCTGTGGCCGGGGATGAGGCCCTCCGGCAGGCCGCAGAGGCAGATCTGGCGGTGACCAGCACCGTCACCCGGATCATGGGCGCCGGGGATCCCGGATCCGGGGATGTCTTCCAGGGTGCCAGATCGGTCCAGGCAGGAGCCCAGATCCACGCCGCCGCCGATCCCGGACAGATCCAGACCCGGCAGGATCGGCCCGATCCCGCCGCCCTGGAGAAGACTGTGCGCCTGTCCCGGGACTATGAGGAGAATGCCCGGCAGGTGGCGGAGAAGATCAACATCATGCTGTCCCGGAGCCTGAAGGAGGCGGAGATCAGCCTGGATCCCGTGGGGCTGGGCAAGATGCGCATCGCCGTGAGCCTGGGGGATGACTCTGTGGCCCGGGTGAACATGGTGGTGCAGACCGGGGAGACCCGGGATCTGATCAGCGAGTCCTTAAGCCGCCTGCGCTCCCTTCTGGGACAGCAGGGGATCACCCTGGGAGACGCCTCGGTGGAGCACCAGGGATCCTGGGGCGGGAGATCGCAAAATGAAGGCTCCGGCACAACAAACGGATCCGCATCTGCTAGAATAGACCAGGGGGGGATCCCGGGATCCGGCGATGATCTCCCCGGCTCCCAGGAGCTTCCGGGGCAGAGTGCCGCCGGCTCTGACGGGGCGGTGGACTACTTTGCCTGAGGAAGGGGATCATGCCTGACGACAAGGAACTCAAGCCGGCTGACACCGGCAGCGGCAGCTCCGGCAAGAAGAAGCTCATCATCATTGTCCTGGCGGTGCTGCTGCTGGGCGGCGGCGCCGCAGCCTTCTTTCTGGGGGGCAGTGGCGGCGAGGAGCCCGGCGGGGAGAACCCCGGGGAGCCGGCCGCCCAGGTCAAGGAAACCATCGAATATGTCCCCATGCCCGGTCCTGTCCTGTTCACTGCCCGGGCCAAGCCCAAGGGGCACCTGGTGCAGATGAAACTGGTGCTCATGGTGAAGGGGGAGAAGAACCGGGATCTGGCGGTCCACCATCTGGCCGCCATTGCCGCCGCCGTCTCCCAGTATGTCCTGGATATCAACTATGTGGACATTGCCAATCCCGCCGGCCGGGAGCGGATGAAGAACGGGATCCTCAAGGTCATCCAGGGCAAGATGAACGCCATTGAAAGCGAGCCGGTGGTGGATGCCGTCCTGTATGACTCGTTTGTGATCCAGTAGGACGGAAAGGGGAGATAGACTGTGTCTGACATCCTGTCCCAGGAAGAAATTGACGCCCTCCTCCATGGCAGTGACGAGGACGAACTGCCCAAGGAGGAAACGCCCCAAAGCCAGGACGGGGTGGTTTCCTTTGACTTCTCATCCCAGGACCGCATTGTCCGGGGACGCATGCCCACCCTGGAGCTGGTCAACGAGCGCTTCGCCCGCCATCTTCGGATCAGCCTTTTCAACATGATGCGCCGCACCGCTGAGGTGTCCATCAACGGCGTCAAAATGATCAAGTTCAGCGAGTATGTCCACTCGCTTTTTGTTCCCACCAGCCTCAACATGGTCCGCTTCAAGCCCCTGAAGGGCACGGCCCTGATCACCCTGGAAGCCCAGCTGGTGTTCATCCTGGTGGAGAACTTCTTCGGCGGCGAGGGCAAGCGCCACACCAAGATCGAGGGCCGTGAGTTCACCCCTACCGAGCGGCGCATTATCCAGATGCTGCTGCGGATCATCTTTGAGGACTACACCGAGGCCTGGCAGCCGGTGATGTCCGTGGAGTTCGAATACATGGACTCCGAAGTCAACCCTGCCATGGCCAACATCGTCAGCCCCACCGAGGTCATCGTCATCAACTCCTTCCACATTGAGCTGGACGGCGGCGGCGGCGACTTCCATGTGGCCATGCCCTATTCCATGCTGGAGCCTATCCGGGAACTGCTGGACGCCGGTGTCCAGAGTGACAAGGGGGACACGGACATGCGCTGGTCCAAGGCTCTGAGGGATGAGATCATGGATGTGAGTGTGGGTCTTTCCGCCAGGCTTCTGGAGACCACGGTGACCCTCCGGGAGCTGCAGAACATGAAGCCCGGGGACATCATCCCCGTGGAGCTCCCTGAGTCCCTTTTGGTGTTCATTGAGGATCTGCCTTCCTATCACGCCAAACTGGGACGGGTGAAGGACAATGTGGCCCTGAAGATCACCGAGAAGCTCAAGCGCCCTGAGTCCATCAAGAATGATCTGGCGGATCTCACCGGCAACGGCGGCGGTCTGAATTTCGACGACGAATACAGTGAAGAGGAAGAGGCGGAGGCCAAATGAGCACGGAAGATGATGACATAATGGCCCAGTGGGCCGCCGCCCTGGGAGAGCAGGACGAGGCCGAAAAGGAAGAGAAAGCCAAGGAGGAGGCTGCCCAGGAATATGATCCCGCCGGGGAGCTGATAGGCTCCAAGTCCAAGATCATCGACGGCAGCACCGTGGAGGCCGAGACGGTTCCCCTGGAGAACTTTGGTGAGGCCTCTCCCATCTCCAAGGAGGAGAAGCGCCGCCTGGACACCATTCTGGACATTCCGGTGGTGATCTCCATGGAGGTGGGCCGATCCCAGATCACCATCCGCAACCTGCTGCAGCTGAACCAGGGCTCGGTCATTGAGCTGGAGCGGGTGGCCGGTGAGCCCCTGGACGTGCTGGTGAACGGCACCCTCATTGCCCACGGTGAGGTGGTGGTGGTCAACGACAAGTTCGGCATCCGTCTGACTGACGTGATCAGCCAGACCGAGCGGATCAAGAAGCTCAAATGAAGTTCCTGGCTGTCTTTTTTCTGCTGCTGGCAGGTCCCGTCTGTTGCGCCCTGGAGCAGGAGGCCGTGACCCCTGGGGTTGTGCCTGGGGTGCAGGTGAGCATCCTCCAGTGGCTGCTGAGCTGCATTGCGGTTATTGCACTGATGTTTGCCCTGGCCTGGATGCTGAAGCGGTCCCGCTTTGCCCAGGGGGGCAGGGCAGGGTTGCTGCAGGTGGCAGCGGTCTATCCCCTTTCCGGCCGGGAGCGCCTGATGCTGGTGCGGGCGGCTGACAGATACCTGCTGCTGGGGATCACTGCCCAGCAGATCTCACTGATCACCGAACTCTCCGCCGCCGAGGTGGAGGCGGCCACCGCTCCCCGGGGCGGAGCCGGATCCTTTGCGGGGATCCTGGCCGGGGCCTTCCGGAAAAACGCCGGCAGCGCCGGCAGTGCTGCGGGCGGAGGAACTGACAGCTGCAGTGGTCCCGACAGTGGTAAAAGTGCAGGCACCAGCGGTTCTGACAGTGGCAAAAGCGCAGGGATCGGCAGTGGTGCTGCGGTGGATCTCGGAGATCTCAGAGAGACCGGAGATCCGGGAGCGGAGCCTCCGGCAGATCGGTTGGCTTCCGGGGAGATCCGGGATCTGAACAAGATCCAGGATCGGAACTCCGATCTGCATGCGTCATCTGAACAGACTGACGCTCCGGAGGATCGCTCTTCCGATCCTTCCTCCGGTGCCCCTGGGGAGAAAGCATCATGAGACTGGATCTCAAGCGTTCCCTGGCTCTGGGGATCCCCCTCTTTCTGCTCACCTGTGCCGGAGCTGCTGCGGCGGCGGATTTCAGCCTGCCGGCGGTCACCCTGACCACCGGTGGATCCGGGGAGCAGGAATACAGCCTGTCCATGCAGGTGCTGCTGTTCCTCACGGTTCTGACAGTGCTGCCCTCCCTGGTGATGATGATGACCTCCTTCACCCGGTTCATCATTGTCATGGCCATTCTCCGCCAGGCCATCGGGCTCCAGTCCGCCCCTTCCAATCAGATCCTGGTGGGCATGAGCATCTTTATGACCGTGTTCGTCATGTCCCCGGTGTTCAACCAGATCTACGACAACGCCATTGTCCCCTATTCCGAGGACCGGATCAGCGGCCGGGAGGCCTTTGACGAGGCCCAGAAGCCCCTGAAGGAGTTCATGCTCTCCCAGACTCGGGTGAAGGATCTGAACAACTTCATGGAATATGCCGGGGAGAAGGCGGACAAGCCTGAGGATCTGCCCATGAAGGTCATTATTCCCGCCTTTATGGTGAGCGAGCTTAAGACCGCCTTCCAGATCGGGTTCATGATCTTCTTACCCTTCCTGGTGATCGATCTGGTGGTGGCCAGTATCCTCATGGCCATGGGCATGATGATGCTCTCGCCGGTGATGATCGCGCTGCCCTTCAAACTCATGCTTTTTGTTCTGGTGGACGGCTGGTCCCTGATCATCGGCACCCTCATAACCAGCTTCGGCGTGGGCGTGGGAGGATAGATCTGTGGATCCCTCCGGCTACATTGACATTCTCCGGGACACCTTCGGGCTGGTGGCGGTGCTGGTGTCCGCAGCCATTATTCCCAGCCTCCTGGTGGGCCTGTGCGTGGCGGTGTTTCAGGCCACCACCTCCATCAATGAGCAGACCCTGAGCTTTCTCCCCCGGCTTCTGATCACCCTGGCGGCCATTGCCCTGGGCACTAACTGGGGACTGCAGAAGGTGTCAGGGTTCTTTGTGCTGATAATCGAGCAGATCCCCGGGGTGGTCAACTAGGTGGAGGGCCTGGAGTATTCCATCATGGGCTATGTGGCCTCCTACCTCTGGCCCTTTGTCCGTACCGCCGCCATGCTGGGGACCATGTTCATTCTGGGATCCTCCCTGCTGTCTGCCCGGATCCGGCTGATCCTGTGCATCAGCGTGGCTTGGTGCCTGTCACCCCTCCTTCCCGCATCCGATCCCCATCTGGATCTCTTCAGCATCTCCGGGATCCTCATCACCATCAACCAGATCATCATCGGGATCATCATCGGCTACTGTACGGAGCTGATCTCCCAGTGCTTTGTCATGGCCGGCCAGGTCATTGCCATGCAGACAGGCCTGGGTTTCGCCTCGGTGGTGGATCCGGTGAACGGCGCCCAGACCCCGGTGGTGGGGCAGTTCTTCACCATGCTCTGCGGCCTGGTCCTCTTTGGCATCGACGGTCACCTGGTGTTCATCGATCTTCTGCGCAAGAGTTTCTTCACTGTGCCTGTGGGCCTGGAGTTTGTCACCCAGGACACCTGGCGCAACCTGTTCAGTTTCCTGGGAGTCATGTTTCAGACGGCGGTGAACTTCTCCATCGCCTCCATCTGCACCATGCTGGTGATCAACTTCACCTTCGGTGTAATGACCCGGGCCGCCCCCCAGCTGAACATTTTCAGCATGGGCTTCGCTGTCTCCCTGATCCTGGGGATCTTCGTTCTCTGGGTTACTGTGGGCAACTTCATGTCCTTCTTCCATTACCAGTTTGACCGCACGGTGGATCTGATCTGCAGCGCCGTGGGCTATGACTGCCGGGGAGGCTTTTAGGACATGGCGGAGAACAGCGACGGTCAGGAAAAGACCGAAGAACCCACAGGCAAACGCATCGAGGAATCCCGGAAGAAGGGTCAGGTTCCCCGATCCCGGGAGATGGGCACCCTGTCGGTGCTGCTCAGCGGCGTCATCGGACTGTGGATCTTCTCGCCCCTGTTCGGCAGTGCCTTTGAGCGGATCTTCAAACTGGGCTTCTCCGTGGAGCGGGTGCGGCTCTATGATCCCTCCTACCTGCTCACAGCCCTGGTGTCCGCCGCCTTCATTGTCCTGGTCCCGGTGTTCTGCCTGGCCTTTTTTGTCTTTGTGTGCGCCTTCATCGGCAACATCATCCTGGGCGGGTTCAACTTCAGCTTTGAGGCCGCCGCTCCCAAGTTCAACAAGCTCAACCCCCTGAACGGGATCAAGCGCATCTTTGGGATCCAGAGCGTGGTGGAACTGATCAAGTCCATCCTGAAGGTGGTGTTCATCGGATCCCTGGCCTATGTCTTCATCAAGGGCTCCTTCCCGTCCATCATTGCTCTGCCGTCCCATCAGCTGCCCGGGGTCATCAAGGAGGCCCTATATATCATGCTGAAGGTGGCCATCGGCATCATCTCCGCCATGATCCCCATTGCCGCTTTGGACATGTGGTTCCAGAAATGGCACAACCAGCAGCAGCTGAAAATGACCAAGCAGGAGATCAAGGACGAGATGAAGGACACCGAGGGCAAGCCTGAGGTAAAGTCCCGGATCCGGCGCATTCAGTATGAGATGGCCACCCGGCGCATGATGCAGGATGTGCCCAAGGCGGATGTGGTGGTCACCAACCCCACCCATTACGCTGTGGCCTTGAAATATGATCAGACCGTGGCCCACAGCGCCCCGGAGGTTCTGGCCCGGGGCATTGATGAGCAGGCGGAGAAGATCAAGGAGATTGCCCGGGAGAACCATATTGTCATTGTGGAGTCTCCCGCCCTGGCCCGGGCGATTTATTACAACACCCGGGTGGGGCAGCAGATCCCCGAGGGTCTGTTTGCCGCCGTTGCCCAGGTCCTGGCCTATGTGTTCCAGCTGCGGATGTACCGCTCCCGGAAGGGTCTTGCCCCCCGGCCCCTGCCTAAGGAACTGCCTATTCCTGATGAACTCCAGCATGATTAGAACAGAGGAGGGCTGAGCCAGTCTGTGCTTGCTGTAGAGAGGGATTGAGAATGGTAAAGCAGGGCAGGGCTGGATGACCTCTGGTAAAGAAATCCGTCCTGAGTAAGGAGGAATTGAGAATGGTAAGCATGGCAGGGCTGGTCCTGGTACAGCAAGGTAGCAGGGTATGTATGGTACGGGGCAGGGCAGGCCTTAGACTTCTGTTGGTCTCATGGGCTTTCTGCTTCCTAAGGCGCTGTTTACGTTGAGTAAAAACTTGCGTGATCAAGATCGCTTAAATTTTGTGATCTTGAGTAATTTTGAATTTGATCCCAAATTCTGGTTTCTGCACAAAATTGCTGAATTTGTGACGATCTTCAAAATTGATGGGCTGTTAGTGATCAGCTTCGCTTTTTTAGACGATTCTCGCTCGATCCATGATAACGCCTTGAATTTACTGTGTTATTCTACAGAGGTAAACAGCCTTGAGGCCCATTTTCTGCCTGGATCTTCTCCGGTTTGGTTCTCGCTCGAAAAAGGGGTCGCGAAGCCTTGAAAACACTGGCTTCATCAGGATACAGGCTCATTCCGGCTTTATTGCCGGCTCAATTGAAACGTGTTTGTTTAGGTTGTGTTATTATACAGGTATGATAGGCTCATTCCGGCTTTATTGCCGGCTCAATTGAAACGATTCAGCCTTTCGATATATTTTTTACCGATTTTGTTGGCTCATTCCGGCTTTATTGCCGGCTCAATTGAAACGCTGGCAACCTTAACTAACTTACCCTTTTTGATAAGGCTCATTCCGGCTTTATTGCCGGCTCAATTGAAACTACCCTTTCGACATAAGTTTTGCCGATTTTGTTAGTCGGCTCATTCCGGCTTTATTGCCGGCTCAATTGAAACCAATGCTACCAGTTTCATCCTTTGGCAACGGACCCCATGGCTCATTCCGGCTTTATTGCCGGCTCAATTGAAACTTCGTCGTTTGTGGCGACGATAAAAGTCTCAGTACCAGGCTCATTCCGGCTTTATTGCCGGCTCAATTGAAACAAAAGTCTCAGTACCATCCTCGAGGAGCCCGCTGAGGCTCATTCCGGCTTTATTGCCGGCTCAATTGAAACTGAGAGTGCAGGGAGAGGATTTACCCTCTCGATATAGGGCTCATTCCGGCTTTATTGCCGGCTCAATTGAAACTTTGCTTGTTGCAGTGGCTAATTCTGAAAGTTTCATGGGCTCATTCCGGCTTTATTGCCGGCTCAATTGAAACGCTGAATGCGGCCCCTTTCTTTAAATCAGGAAGGGGATGGCTCATTCCGGCTTTATTGCCGGCTCAATTGAAACGATTTTGTAATACCCCGGGCGCTGCTCGTAGGTATCCGGCTCATTCCGGCTTTATTGCCGGCTCAATTGAAACTATTTAGTAAAAGGATTGCTGAATGCGGCCCCTTTCGGCTCATTCCGGCTTTATTGCCGGCTCAATTGAAACCCTAATGGCAGTGACTAGAGAGAGCAGTTTTACGACATGGCTCATTCCGGCTTTATTGCCGGCTCAATTGAAACTCTCCTTCTTCTGTGCTACACTTAGCTCTTCAAACTTGGGCTCATTCCGGCTTTATTGCCGGCTCAATTGAAACTTTATTCAGTTTTTGAACATCCTTTTGGTTAAATCCAGGCTCATTCCGGCTTTATTGCCGGCTCAATTGAAACTTCAGATTGGCTTTACCCGTAGTGTTTAAAGCCAGGCTCATTCCGGCTTTATTGCCGGCTCAATTGAAACCGGATTCTGCTTTTTGAACTGATATTGGTATGTTATGGCTCATTCCGGCTTTATTGCCGGCTCAATTGAAACTCTCCAGGTAATCCAGCGTTTCAACGACATTAATGCGGCTCATTCCGGCTTTATTGCCGGCTCAATTGAAACCATTGTGAGAGTCTCCTTTTACAAGCACAAGACGCTGGCTCATTCCGGCTTTATTGCCGGCTCAATTGAAACGAGTTTTTCTGCGGAGCCGGTAATCAGTTTTTCAGTGGCTCATTCCGGCTTTATTGCCGGCTCAATTGAAACCGGTTTCTTCATCGAACTCAATTAGTTGCAATGCGGCTCATTCCGGCTTTATTGCCGGCTCAATTGAAACAAGTAGTTAATATCTGATAACCTATTTGATTTCCAGGCTCATTCCGGCTTTATTGCCGGCTCAATTGAAACTAAAAGCTTTATTTGCTCTTTCTCTAAAAGTACTAGTGGCTCATTCCGGCTTTATTGCCGGCTCAATTGAAACAATTTGGAAGCATTTCTACAGTAATATCCATTTTTAGGCTCATTCCGGCTTTATTGCCGGCTCAATTGAAACGCTTCTTGCAGTATTCAATAGCTGCATTAATGTCACGGCTCATTCCGGCTTTATTGCCGGCTCAATTGAAACTTAAACTGAAGCTGGTTCAGTAAAGCTACCGGGATGGGCTCATTCCGGCTTTATTGCCGGCTCAATTGAAACTGTTAGTCAGTTCTCTATAGTATCTGTTGTAGGCAATGGCTCATTCCGGCTTTATTGCCGGCTCAATTGAAACGCACCACTTCAAAACATTCCTGCATAGCCTCTTCAAGGCTCATTCCGGCTTTATTGCCGGCTCAATTGAAACGTCTCCCCCCCCCAACGGGTCACCGCATTCTATGGCTCATTCCGGCTTTATTGCCGGCTCAATTGAAACCAAGTCTCCTCTTAGAAGAAACAAAAAGGGTGTAGGCTCATTCCGGCTTTATTGCCGGCTCAATTGAAACTTGGGAGTGCGTACTCCTTCTGGGTGAGATTGGTATTGGCTCATTCCGGCTTTATTGCCGGCTCAATTGAAACTCTGCTTGCGAAAGCAGTACTCAAAGGTCTTTTTCCGGCTCATTCCGGCTTTATTGCCGGCTCAATTGAAACCCTCTTAGGGATTAGAGAGATATACTTCCCCTGTACGGCTCATTCCGGCTTTATTGCCGGCTCAATTGAAACCGAGATAGAACTTTCCGCTGTCATCATCCTTCATGAAGGCTCATTCCGGCTTTATTGCCGGCTCAATTGAAACTGTAGATACCTTCTTTGGCTCTTGATAAAGCCACATAGGGCTCATTCCGGCTTTATTGCCGGCTCAATTGAAACTTTTGTCCACTGAATGTAATAGAGTGGCAATTCTGGGCTCATTCCGGCTTTATTGCCGGCTCAATTGAAACGCATCAACCCTTAGCCAGATGTTCTTCCAGACGCTCAGGCTCATTCCGGCTTTATTGCCGGCTCAATTGAAACGGTTAAATCACTCAATCTCAGGCTGCTTCTTGTCCTTGGCTCATTCCGGCTTTATTGCCGGCTCAATTGAAACCAGCAGGGGACTCAGCAGGGTAAGCAGCAGTAAGCTGGGCTCATTCCGGCTTTATTGCCGGCTCAATTGAAACTTTACAGAGGTAACCAAGTACCCACCCATTCCCATCTGGCTCATTCCGGCTTTATTGCCGGCTCAATTGAAACCATCACGGAGTTCGATTGCCGCACCAATCTGGGGATAGGCTCATTCCGGCTTTATTGCCGGCTCAATTGAAACAGGCTGCTGCTTCCTAAATTGGTATTCAAAGGTCTTGGCTCATTCCGGCTTTATTGCCGGCTCAATTGAAACTAATCCTCTTAGGGATTAAAGACTTATACTTCCCCGGCTCATTCCGGCTTTATTGCCGGCTCAATTGAAACTGTCACTGACGATTTCGGAAAGTTTATTTTTCTTGGCGGCTCATTCCGGCTTTATTGCCGGCTCAATTGAAACGAGTGTAGCGTTCAAAAAGCCTGTTGTATTCTTTTTGAAAGGCTCATTCCGGCTTTATTGCCGGCTCAATTGAAACTAGAAGGCTGCTGACGCCTGAATTGGTATTCAAACGTCGGCTCATTCCGGCTTTATTGCCGGCTCAATTGAAACCAAACTAAAAAAAAATAAGAGAGAGACTAATAAAGGCTCATTCCGGCTTTATTGCCGGCTCAATTGAAACGCGTTAATCCATTGATTGTATTGTCGACAACAATGAGGCTCATTCCGGCTTTATTGCCGGCTCAATTGAAACCAGCCGCTGATCCAGTTGTTTTACGTGAATCTTCTTGGCTCATTCCGGCTTTATTGCCGGCTCAATTGAAACCCTTAACGGCATCAGTAGGAGGAAGCACAGGATTGTAAGGCTCATTCCGGCTTTATTGCCGGCTCAATTGAAACTTACAGATTACCTCTGAGTAATCAGAGTCCTCTATAACGCTCATTCCGGCTTTATTGCCGGCTCAATTGAAACTTCCTGAATGTCAGCAGGTCTGTTAGTCAGTTCCCTGGCTCATTCCGGCTTTATTGCCGGCTCAATTGAAACCTTGCGTGTTGTCAATGTCACGAGCCGCTCCTCTTGGGCTCATTCCGGCTTTATTGCCGGCTCAATTGAAACACAGTTTCCCATCATCATCAGTCTGAAAGGTAAGGGCTCATTCCGGCTTTATTGCCGGCTCAATTGAAACGATTCAAGCGTTCAATGTAGTGCTTTCCAATTCTATGGCTCATTCCGGCTTTATTGCCGGCTCAATTGAAACCTCCAACATTTCATAATGTTGTCTCCTATATTAAAAGGCTCATTCCGGCTTTATTGCCGGCTCAATTGAAACTGGCCCATGATTCGGCCACTAATTGAATGCTAGACCAAGGCTCATTCCGGCTTTATTGCCGGCTCAATTGAAACTCTTTGTACGTTTGTATTCCTCGTAGGCGAGTAACTGGCTCATTCCGGCTTTATTGCCGGCTCAATTGAAACGTTCAGAGACGGCAGCGGATTGATGCGTTCTACATAAGGGCTCATTCCGGCTTTATTGCCGGCTCAATTGAAACTTCTCCTGAGCCTGTGTGGCTTCAGGAATAGGCTGGGCTCATTCCGGCTTTATTGCCGGCTCAATTGAAACCTAGTTGAATGGATGACCAACATTTCATTTATGAAAAGGCTCATTCCGGCTTTATTGCCGGCTCAATTGAAACAATGGTCTCCCATGGGGTTTTAATAACAGTACCAATGGCTCATTCCGGCTTTATTGCCGGCTCAATTGAAACAAATGGTCTCCCATGGGGTTTTAATAACAGTACCAGGCTCATTCCGGCTTTATTGCCGGCTCAATTGAAACGACTTCGCTTACTTTCAGAACTACCGGCTGTGCGCTCGGCTCATTCCGGCTTTATTGCCGGCTCAATTGAAACCACGAGGAAAGTTTCACTACCGTCACACAGAATTCCGGCTCATTCCGGCTTTATTGCCGGCTCAATTGAAACAATGGGATACTGGTTCTCCAGCTTCACCATCGGGAGAGGCTCATTCCGGCTTTATTGCCGGCTCAATTGAAACTAGTATAATTGCCAACGCCCATTTTTAGTGGGCGCCGGGCTCATTCCGGCTTTATTGCCGGCTCAATTGAAACAATTTGTCCCCCATGTCATGGAGAACATCTCTGTTCCAGGCTCATTCCGGCTTTATTGCCGGCTCAATTGAAACTCAGTGGCGTATCCTTAGGGAGGCCTAAAGCATCCCTTGGCTCATTCCGGCTTTATTGCCGGCTCAATTGAAACTTTCCCGCTCAGCCCTATTATTTTGCCGAAGGAATGAAGGCTCATTCCGGCTTTATTGCCGGCTCAATTGAAACAACCGGGGTTGCCGTCTTAGTCCTTGGCCAAGACCGCGGCTCATTCCGGCTTTATTGCCGGCTCAATTGAAACAGTAAGAATGTCTGCGAGACTCATGGTTTTGTACTCGGCTCATTCCGGCTTTATTGCCGGCTCAATTGAAACTAACTGGTATTGAAGGCAGTACTCATGATTCTGTTAATGGGCTCATTCCGGCTTTATTGCCGGCTCAATTGAAACCCAGTAAAATAGAGCCGCAAGCGGCTCTATGCTCAAGGGCTCATTCCGGCTTTATTGCCGGCTCAATTGAAACTCAGGCTGAGGTTCAGGAATAGTCCTATCTTTTCTGTGGCTCATTCCGGCTTTATTGCCGGCTCAATTGAAACGAGATGCGTTTTAGTGGGGTCGGGATTGACTTTCAAGGCTCATTCCGGCTTTATTGCCGGCTCAATTGAAACGCCTTTACTTCGCGACGGTAGAGAACAAGGAGAACGAGGCTCATTCCGGCTTTATTGCCGGCTCAATTGAAACACTGTGATGAAAAAAAAACTTTTTGTTGACCCGGAAGGGCTCATTCCGGCTTTATTGCCGGCTCAATTGAAACAGGAGACTTAAAATCGGGGCTGTTCAGCTTCTCGAGGCTCATTCCGGCTTTATTGCCGGCTCAATTGAAACCCAGTGTATCCATCTCTTGAGACTCATGAGAGCCTGGCTCATTCCGGCTTTATTGCCGGCTCAATTGAAACGCAACTACTGCAGTTGCAGCGTCCATCTGGTACTCCGGGCTCATTCCGGCTTTATTGCCGGCTCAATTGAAACTAATTAATGCCTTGACCTCTTTCCTGTAGAGGACCAGGGCTCATTCCGGCTTTATTGCCGGCTCAATTGAAACGGGTACACTGTGATGAAAAAAAAACTTTTTGTTGACGGCTCATTCCGGCTTTATTGCCGGCTCAATTGAAACACTGAGGAGATGGCCCGCAGAAGGCCTTTAACCTCGGCTCATTCCGGCTTTATTGCCGGCTCAATTGAAACCGGAAGTTTCTTGAAACCGGGCTGCTGGTCCTCAGTCGGCTCATTCCGGCTTTATTGCCGGCTCAATTGAAACACCCGGAAGTTTCTTGAAACCGGGCTGCTGGTCCTCAGGCTCATTCCGGCTTTATTGCCGGCTCAATTGAAACAAAAAACTTTTTGTTGACCCGGAAGTTTTTCTAAAGGCTCATTCCGGCTTTATTGCCGGCTCAATTGAAACAAAAACTTTTTGTTGACCCGGAAGTTTCTTGAAACGGCTCATTCCGGCTTTATTGCCGGCTCAATTGAAACGGTTTCGGGTACACTTGGATGAAAAAAAAACTTTTGGCTCATTCCGGCTTTATTGCCGGCTCAATTGAAACTTCTTGAAACCGGGCTGCTGGTCCTCAGTCCTGTCGGGCTCATTCCGGCTTTATTGCCGGCTCAATTGAAACTGAGGAGATGGCCCGCAGAAGGCCTTTAACCTCAGGGCTCATTCCGGCTTTATTGCCGGCTCAATTGAAACCTCCTCGTTGTTGCTGCCAATACGCTCGAGCGGGTTGGCTCATTCCGGCTTTATTGCCGGCTCAATTGAAACCTGGATACCAGTCCACATCCAGCCGGATGTGGAGGTGGCTCATTCCGGCTTTATTGCCGGCTCAATTGAAACTGTTGTTGTTAGAAAGGGTTGTTAAAGTCCGTATTCTTGGCTCATTCCGGCTTTATTGCCGGCTCAATTGAAACGAGCGGTTTCCCGCTCAGCCTCACTTGGTTTCAGGGGTGGCTCATTCCGGCTTTATTGCCGGCTCAATTGAAACGACTTTTTCCAGCTCTGCATCAGGGAGTGACACAAAGGGCTCATTCCGGCTTTATTGCCGGCTCAATTGAAACCAAAGGTAAAACAGATGAAGCGTGATGACGAATTGGCTCATTCCGGCTTTATTGCCGGCTCAATTGAAACTTGAGGTCCATGATGTAATCTCCTAAAGAGTTTTGCCAAAGGCTCATTCCGGCTTTATTGCCGGCTCAATTGAAACTACACGCTGATAACTTGTCCATACCTTCATGGTATGGCTCATTCCGGCTTTATTGCCGGCTCAATTGAAACTCGGTGTCCACTTTGATCACAACATCAGGCGTAGTTGGGCTCATTCCGGCTTTATTGCCGGCTCAATTGAAACCTGAATCCTCTCAACATATGACTTACCAATTCGGTTGGCTCATTCCGGCTTTATTGCCGGCTCAATTGAAACACTTTTTCCAGCTCTGCATCAGGGAGTGACACAAAGGGCTCATTCCGGCTTTATTGCCGGCTCAATTGAAACTGATTTACGTATGCTTAGTTGTATTGGTTTATACGGGGCTCATTCCGGCTTTATTGCCGGCTCAATTGAAACCGTCCTCGTCCCAGGAAGGGACAGAAATGAGAGTGCAGGGCTCATTCCGGCTTTATTGCCGGCTCAATTGAAACAGTTTTTCTAAACCGGGGTTGCCGTCTTAGTCCTGGCTCATTCCGGCTTTATTGCCGGCTCAATTGAAACGAGAGGAGAGCGAATATGCTTCGGACGGTCCGCAAGGGCTCATTCCGGCTTTATTGCCGGCTCAATTGAAACTTGTGTAGATCGTATCTGGTTTGCATACAGGTGTGGGCTCATTCCGGCTTTATTGCCGGCTCAATTGAAACTCTTTCCTGTAGAGGACCAGCAGAATCACGGCAAGGCTCATTCCGGCTTTATTGCCGGCTCAATTGAAACAATAAGTGCCTTGACCTCGCGACGGTAGAGAACAAGGGCTCATTCCGGCTTTATTGCCGGCTCAATTGAAACAAAAAACTTTTTGTTGACCCGGAAGTTTTTCTAAAGGCTCATTCCGGCTTTATTGCCGGCTCAATTGAAACTTGTATTCTTCCTTAAGTTTTGCAACAGCCTCATCCAGGGCTCATTCCGGCTTTATTGCCGGCTCAATTGAAACTGTATGCAACAAACCACGACAGAATCTAGGGATCGTATCGGCTCATTCCGGCTTTATTGCCGGCTCAATTGAAACCGGGTGCCGCCATCGCTCAGTCCTTGCTCAGGACCGTGGCTCATTCCGGCTTTATTGCCGGCTCAATTGAAACAAAAAAACTTTTTGTTGACCCGGAAGTTTTTCTAAAGGCTCATTCCGGCTTTATTGCCGGCTCAATTGAAACCTCTGCCTCCGATTCAGTATTGGCGAAAATACGATATGGCTCATTCCGGCTTTATTGCCGGCTCAATTGAAACGTTACTAGAAGGGATTTTTAAAATCACCACCAGTGCGGCTCATTCCGGCTTTATTGCCGGCTCAATTGAAACTCCATATCGACTCCTGTTATAACCTAGGCACGATTGCCGCTCATTCCGGCTTTATTGCCGGCTCAATTGAAACTTGAGCTCGGCCTCCTCGTCTTGCCTTTTGCCTTCCCGGCTCATTCCGGCTTTATTGCCGGCTCAATTGAAACTCAACACAATGAAAGTCTCAGAGCCATCTGAGAGCCACGGCTCATTCCGGCTTTATTGCCGGCTCAATTGAAACCTGAGAAAGGGTTCTTGAAATCTCCACCTGAAGAGAGCGGCTCATTCCGGCTTTATTGCCGGCTCAATTGAAACGTTTTATGCTGTTATTCACTCGGGATTCTACAGCCTTGGCTCATTCCGGCTTTATTGCCGGCTCAATTGAAACGCATACGACTATTTTTTGGTTGCAGGTTCCTGGGGGCTCATTCCGGCTTTATTGCCGGCTCAATTGAAACTTCAAGAATGACGCCGTCAATCACCAGGTACAAGACGGCTCATTCCGGCTTTATTGCCGGCTCAATTGAAACCAGAACTCAATAGCTGCATTAATGTCACTGAGCTTGGCTCATTCCGGCTTTATTGCCGGCTCAATTGAAACAACTGGAGGACTGAGCGGTTTCCCGCTCAGCCTCACTTGGCTCATTCCGGCTTTATTGCCGGCTCAATTGAAACTTCTTTGCATGCACTCAGCAAGCATGCGACCTTTGCCAGGCTCATTCCGGCTTTATTGCCGGCTCAATTGAAACTCAAGAATGACGCCGTCAATCACCAGGTACAAGACGTGGCTCATTCCGGCTTTATTGCCGGCTCAATTGAAACTGAGTCGGTGCCCCAGTAGTTAGCGCACACGCTACTGGGCTCATTCCGGCTTTATTGCCGGCTCAATTGAAACTCTTGGTAGTTTTGGTAATAGCCATTTTTGTATCTGGCTCATTCCGGCTTTATTGCCGGCTCAATTGAAACCAGTTTATTCTTTGCCCAACTTTCGGTTACTGCTTGTATAGGGCTCATTCCGGCTTTATTGCCGGCTCAATTGAAACTCTCAACATATGACTTACCAATTCGGTTCTTTTTAAGGCTCATTCCGGCTTTATTGCCGGCTCAATTGAAACATTAAAAAAAAACTGGAGGACTGAGCGGTTTCCCGGGCTCATTCCGGCTTTATTGCCGGCTCAATTGAAACCAGCAACTGCGGCATGTGGTAGAGGACAGGCTTCAGGGTGGCTCATTCCGGCTTTATTGCCGGCTCAATTGAAACATGCACACATGCATGTACATGCGATTTTGGTAATTCGGCTCATTCCGGCTTTATTGCCGGCTCAATTGAAACAAAAAATTGGGAACTGAGCGGTTTCCCGCTCAGTCGGCTCATTCCGGCTTTATTGCCGGCTCAATTGAAACGTTCTCCGTAGATTTCTGCTACGTTTTTGGCATATTCGGCTCATTCCGGCTTTATTGCCGGCTCAATTGAAACAATTTGCCACTACCTCACATGTTACATCTCCATAACGGCTCATTCCGGCTTTATTGCCGGCTCAATTGAAACAGGCTTGATGTTTTAGTTCAGCCTCCTCATTTTGTCGGCTCATTCCGGCTTTATTGCCGGCTCAATTGAAACCCGGGCTGGTGGCCCCCTCAGTCCTGGCGCAAGACCGAGGCTCATTCCGGCTTTATTGCCGGCTCAATTGAAACAGGCCTTTCACCTCAGTCTTGTACATGACTAAGAGGAGGCTCATTCCGGCTTTATTGCCGGCTCAATTGAAACCCTAATCAGGCCTTTCACCTCAGTCTTGTACATGACTGGCTCATTCCGGCTTTATTGCCGGCTCAATTGAAACGACTTACGTAGAACACTATACGAGCTTCATAGGGCTTGGCTCATTCCGGCTTTATTGCCGGCTCAATTGAAACGGGTATGTAAAAGTCGTAGCTCCGCTATGATTTCTCAGGCTCATTCCGGCTTTATTGCCGGCTCAATTGAAACTTGCCATTCCGAAGAGGGTACTGACCAACAAGCTCTAGGCTCATTCCGGCTTTATTGCCGGCTCAATTGAAACTCTACCCATTCAATGATTACTGTGAATCTATTCATGGCTCATTCCGGCTTTATTGCCGGCTCAATTGAAACACCTTGCTCGGACGAGCAAGGATGCGCTTCGCCGTGGCTCATTCCGGCTTTATTGCCGGCTCAATTGAAACGAGGCGGAGAGCAGGCTAGAATGGAATCTGCTTGGGCTCATTCCGGCTTTATTGCCGGCTCAATTGAAACAATCAGGGCTTTAACCTCAGTCTTGTACATAACTAAGGGCTCATTCCGGCTTTATTGCCGGCTCAATTGAAACTCCGGGACCTGTTCCCGGTCAGATTCCGGGAACTCGGCTCATTCCGGCTTTATTGCCGGCTCAATTGAAACGACTCACTGCCCGTTACCAGTTCCGGAACGGGTCAGGCTCATTCCGGCTTTATTGCCGGCTCAATTGAAACCTCTCGGATGGTGGATGAACAGAGAGTTGTGACACTCGGCTCATTCCGGCTTTATTGCCGGCTCAATTGAAACCAATGTAATAATCTGCTGCTGTTATTGCTTCTCTGTTCGGCTCATTCCGGCTTTATTGCCGGCTCAATTGAAACTTCTGATTTCTTAATAAACCACATGTAGTGGTAAATATCATAAGGCTCATTCCGGCTTTATTGCCGGCTCAATTGAAACCGATAAAAGTCTCGTCCCCGTTGGACAACCATCCAGTCGGCTCATTCCGGCTTTATTGCCGGCTCAATTGAAACGTCCTTCATCAGGACGGAGGCGATGGCAGCAATCAGGGCTCATTCCGGCTTTATTGCCGGCTCAATTGAAACGGCCGTCTCTGAGCTCGATTGCTGCGCCAATCTGAGGGCTCATTCCGGCTTTATTGCCGGCTCAATTGAAACCATTAGGGGCAATCTGGTACTTACGGAAAAGGTGTGCGGCTCATTCCGGCTTTATTGCCGGCTCAATTGAAACAACCAGGCCTTTTGTCATGTTCATGCGTTTTCTCCTTGGCTCATTCCGGCTTTATTGCCGGCTCAATTGAAACCAGCCTCATTGAGGCTACGGCCGAAGACGTGAATGGGCTCATTCCGGCTTTATTGCCGGCTCAATTGAAACTTGCTGAGAAGCTCAGCAGGTACAGAGATTTTGGACGGCTCATTCCGGCTTTATTGCCGGCTCAATTGAAACAGGCACAAGTGGACACCCGGGAGATGTTTGCACATCCTCGGCTCATTCCGGCTTTATTGCCGGCTCAATTGAAACCACAAGTGGACACCCGGGAGATGTTTGCACATCCTCGGGCTCATTCCGGCTTTATTGCCGGCTCAATTGAAACTTTCACCTCAGTCCTGTAGAGGACCAGGAGGACCACCGGCTCATTCCGGCTTTATTGCCGGCTCAATTGAAACCCTATTTAAATAACTTGGAGAAGTGCGAAGCACCCAAGGCTCATTCCGGCTTTATTGCCGGCTCAATTGAAACAAGCTCATAGTCAGCTTGTTGAAGGCCAAGTTCAATGGCTCATTCCGGCTTTATTGCCGGCTCAATTGAAACGAGACCCTTCCCGAAAAGGAAGGGTACCTTGATTGGTGGCTCATTCCGGCTTTATTGCCGGCTCAATTGAAACAAGCAGTACTCAAAGGTCTTTTCCCCATCACGAACAGGGCTCATTCCGGCTTTATTGCCGGCTCAATTGAAACTTGAGGGATTCTGCTTGCGAAAGCAGTACTCAAAGGGGGCTCATTCCGGCTTTATTGCCGGCTCAATTGAAACCCGTACCAGTTATCCGGCTTCTCATTGATTAAAAAGGGCTCATTCCGGCTTTATTGCCGGCTCAATTGAAACCATCCTTCTCAGGAATGGACTTTACTTCTGCGTCTGGGCTCATTCCGGCTTTATTGCCGGCTCAATTGAAACACGTGTATTTCTTTGGCGTTTTCTATGAGAATGCTACCGGCTCATTCCGGCTTTATTGCCGGCTCAATTGAAACTGTGTGGCTTCAGGCTGAGCCTCTGGTATAGGCTCAAGGCTCATTCCGGCTTTATTGCCGGCTCAATTGAAACTGCTTGTTTGTCATCTCTTGCCAGTTGTTTAGTCTTCGGGCTCATTCCGGCTTTATTGCCGGCTCAATTGAAACCAGCCAGTTTATCTTGTCTTACGAGGTCCTTTGTCTTTGGCTCATTCCGGCTTTATTGCCGGCTCAATTGAAACCGGCCCAGGATTCTGTAACTTTCTGCACTGAACTCGGCTCATTCCGGCTTTATTGCCGGCTCAATTGAAACTTGACTGTATTATTTACTCGAGCTTCTACTGCTCGTTGAAGGCTCATTCCGGCTTTATTGCCGGCTCAATTGAAACCGCTGAAGGTATGACTTACCGATTTTGTTCTTTACCAGGCTCATTCCGGCTTTATTGCCGGCTCAATTGAAACCAGGGATTGGTGCAGGTTCTGGAAGCGTTTTAAACTGGGCTCATTCCGGCTTTATTGCCGGCTCAATTGAAACTTCCCAATCTTATTGACCTTGATGCGGGCGACAGCCGATAAGGCTCATTCCGGCTTTATTGCCGGCTCAATTGAAACTGATAGGATTCCTTACACCACTGCCACGCATCTAACATAAGGCTCATTCCGGCTTTATTGCCGGCTCAATTGAAACTGAAGCCGTTCTCCGTGACCCTTTCCAGAATGATGCCGGCTCATTCCGGCTTTATTGCCGGCTCAATTGAAACTCTGCATCGTCAATCACTTCCTGTGTCTTCACCATGGCTCATTCCGGCTTTATTGCCGGCTCAATTGAAACTTAATAACATTCTCATCCTCCCATACAGCCTGTATATCGGCTCATTCCGGCTTTATTGCCGGCTCAATTGAAACTGCATCTGCTTGAGCAGCTCAACCGGAATACTGATTGGCTCATTCCGGCTTTATTGCCGGCTCAATTGAAACCGTAGAGAAGAAAAGCTGGTGAACTTATTTTTACTCGGCTCATTCCGGCTTTATTGCCGGCTCAATTGAAACTGCTCTGGATACTGATGCCAGACTGTTTGGTATCAATGGCTCATTCCGGCTTTATTGCCGGCTCAATTGAAACCCTCCACAAAGCCAGTGAGCTCATTTACCATGGCTCTGGCTCATTCCGGCTTTATTGCCGGCTCAATTGAAACTGCACTGCCTGCTATGGGGTTGACTAACAGTGATATGGCTCATTCCGGCTTTATTGCCGGCTCAATTGAAACACCTTAAGGTGTGAATTAACATAGGCAAGATCAACGTGGCTCATTCCGGCTTTATTGCCGGCTCAATTGAAACCCCTTAGCGAGCTTAGCTTGGAAACGGACATCCACAAGGCTCATTCCGGCTTTATTGCCGGCTCAATTGAAACCCTCAACCATCTCAGGGTTTACTGAATCAATTTCAA
>FLNX01003406.1_pt1 | contig 33941 bp, 28 predicted proteins | sample 1140341 | NCBI WGS metagenome assembly FLNX01 (sample SAMEA3878208, study PRJEB12797) | bioreactor metagenome | biome: Moose rumen | place: Sweden | collected 2011-10 | reverse complement strand
GCGGATGCCGAAAATTGATTCCAGCAGTTCGCTCCGTCCTGCACCCACAAGTCCGTACAGACCGAATATTTCGCCTTTTTTTACCGTAAAAGAAATATCATACAGGTGAGGTTCATATTTCGTGGAAAGACCACGAATTTCAAGGTAATCGTTGCCAGGAGTGTTGTCTACGTCGGGGAAACGCTTGTCAAGGGAGCGTCCTACCATGGCAGAGATAAGCTTGTCCATATCAGTGTCCTTTATCAGAGAAGAAAACACCATGTTTCCGTCTCGAAGCACAGACACCTCATCGCACACTTCAAAGATTTCATCCATTTTGTGCGAAATGTAGACAAATGAAACACCTTTTTCCTTAAGGCTGTTTACAATGGAAAACAATTTCTTTACTTCTGGCTCGGTCAATGATGACGTAGGTTCATCAAGCACGATGATGCGTGCATTATAGGAAACTGCCTTTGCAATTTCAACCATCTGCCGTTGCGATACAGACATGGTACGCATGACGGTGCCAGGGTTCACATTCATGTTAAGGGATGCAAACAGTTTGCTTGACTCTGCAAGCATGCGCTGTTCATCAACAACGCCCCATTTTTTCGGATAGCGGCCAAGAAACAGATTGTCAACCACAGTCCTGTCAAGACACTGGTTCAATTCCTGATGCACCATGGCTACGCCGCTTTCCAGAGCTTCCTTAGGGTTCTTAAAGTCAACAGGATGTCCGTCCAGAATAATCTGTCCTTCGTCTTTTGCATAAATGCCGAACAAACATTTCATCATGGTAGACTTACCTGCACCGTTTTCACCCATAAGCCCCATTACACTGCCCTTTTTGACAGTCAGGTTAATGCCGTCCAAAACCTTGTTTTTTGCAAACGATTTGGACAGGTTCTTTATTTGCAGTACATTGTCGCTCATTTTGTTCCTTATTTGAAAAAAAAGACCTGCGGAAACGTTTTTCTACAGGTCTTTTACTGAATCTCCAGCAGCAAATGCTAAAAGGGATTACAGATTAGTACTTCAATTTGTCTGTGTAGTCAGCACCGGAGTTTGTCTTTACCATGTTAATGGCATAAGCATCAAAGCTGTTCAAGTTTGTAAACTTGTCAAGACATGAACCTTCGTTCTGACCGTCACCCTGTACTACAGTAAGTTCAATGTTAAGGAGAGGTGCATAGTACTGAAGAGCAGGAAGATATGAAGAAGAAAGGAAGTTGTCTGCTGAGTTGTAGATGGTCAAGATAACCTTCTTCTTTTCTGCTGTTGACTGCTTGATTCCCTTGTCGCGGTTTCCAGCCTGGTAGTCCTTCCAGTTGCTTGCATTTACACCAGTATTCTTTGCAAGAACAGCCTTTGTATCTGCCTTGTATTCAAGGTCAGCAGAAATTTTGTTGCCATACTGATCTGGCTCAGAAAGACCCTTTGTATATACGTCTGAACCTGTCAAACCGTCAAGAAGGTTGCGGATAACCTGCAATGTTGCTGTAGCCTGTGCATCAACGTTCTGTGAAACTGTTCCTGAAAGCTTGCCGGCACCGATAGCTTCGATAGCATCTGCGTTTGCATCATATCCGAAGATTGGTACTCCTGCAGGATAGTTTGAAGCCTGAAGACAACCCATTGCCATACCGTCATTGTTTGAAAGGACAAGGTCAATGCTGTCGCCGTATTTTGTAGCCCAGTTGCCCATTGCTTCTGTTGCTGCATTGGCATTCCATGTAGAACCGTCTGTACCAGTCATTGCCTTACCTTCAAGCTCTACAACCTTGAATGTCTTGCCGCCTACATTTACAGAACCTTCTTTTGAAACAGTAGGCTCTGTTGAACCGTCCCATGTACCGAGTGCACGGCGTACACCTTCTGTACGAGCCTTTGAGTCATTATGTCCAACGTCACCAATGCAGAGAACATAACCGATAACGCCGTCGCCATTGCGGTCAAGTTTTGCAGGATCCTGTGCCTTAAGATAATTAACTACCAATTCACCTTGAACAGCTCCACCACCAGCTGCATCAAAGCCTACGTAGTAGGTCTTGTCATTCCAGTTCATGGAAGCCATGTCGATGGCTCCTGATGTAGGATCAGATGGCTGTCTATTAAAGAATACAAGTGGCTTGTCCTTGTTCAATGTTACGGACTTTCCACCAGCCTTGTTGCCACCGCATCCCATAAAGCTGATGGCCGTCAATGTCATTGCTGCTACTGCTAAGACAGTTTTTTTCATAAAAATTTCCTCCATTAATTATGAAAAGCAAAAGTATGCAACTGTAAAGTTACATAGACTTATCTTAACCCTTAAGCATAATAAATGTCAAACGTTATTTTTATTTATCAATAAATATGCTAGAATACGACATCATGACACATTTAAAAGATCTGACATACGGAATAGTAGGACTTGGCATCATGGGAGGTTCCCTTGCAAAAGCAATCAGACTGAACATATTGAGCCAAAGCGGTGCACAGGGAAAAATCCTTGCCTGCAACAGGAGTACGGCTTGCCTTGTACAGGCAAAGGAAGAAGGCGTTGTAGACGAAACGTTTCAAAGCGCGGACGTACAGAGCATGATACCAAACTGCGACGTGCTGTTTGTCTGCCTGTACCCCCATGCAACGCTGGATTTCCTAAAGGAACACAAAAACATCTTTAAAAGCGGAGCCATCGTTACAGACATTTCCGGCGTAAAGGGAATTTTCGAAAAGGAACTGCCGGCACTCCTCCGTCCTGACGTAGACTTTATCATCGGTCATCCCATGGCTGGCGGTGAAAAAGAAGGATATGCAAATTCAAAAGCAGAATTCTTCATAAACCACAATTACATTCTGTGCGAACAGACCTTCAACAAGCAGGAAAACCTTACACTCATGAGGAGTCTCATTTCTGCAATGGGCTTTTCGCGCATAACGGAAACAACCTGCGACAACCACGACTACAAAATTGGCTTTACCAGCCAGCTGTGCCATGTCATTGCATCTGCATTGGTGGAAAGTGCCGAAGATCCCGAAATCACCGCATTTGGAGGCGGCAGCTTTGAAGACCTGACGCGCATTGCCATGATAAATGCACCGCTGTGGACGGAATTGTTCATATCCAACAGGCAAAAGCTTGTCCAGCACATTGAAAACTTTCAGAAAAAGATGGATGCATTCAAGAATGCCATTGCACAGGAAGATGCTGCAACGCTCAAAAACCTGCTTGAAGACACCCGCGAAAAAAGGCTTCAGATGGGAAGCATACGCACGGTAATCAAATAGGGAAATCAAGGAAATCTCTCCCCCAAAAAAAACGCAAGGGCTTCAACAAAAACTGTTGAATTTCTTGCCCTGTTGCGTATATAATGACTTTACAAAAATCGTATTTTTGTCATTTTACGGTTTTCTTGCCCCAAGGTGGATGTAATGAAATTTGAACGAACCATACCAAAACTGTTGAGAAGTATAGCTCAGAAACACCCTGAAACAAGTGCACAGCTTTCCCATACAAAAAAAGGGGAAATTACAGAAGTAAACTACCATGACATGTTCCAGTATGCCCTGGACTTTGGAGCTGCACTGCTCGATTTAGGCGTAAAGCGAGGAGACCGAATAGGGCTGATTGCAGACAATAGAAAGGAATGGGAGCAGGCCGATGTCGGACTTCTTTCCATTGGAGCGGTTGATGTTCCGCGCGGATGCGATGCCACGGAAAAAGACTTGTCCTTTATCCTTTCATTTGCAGAATGCTCCGTTGTCATTGCAGAAAATAACACGCAAGTAAAAAAAATACTGAACATAAAAGACAGCATTCCAACCTTAAAAACCATTATTGCCTTTGATGCCGTAGACGAAAACGAGCAGCAGCGGGCAAAAGAGCAGAACATAAACTTTCATGTCTTTGGCGACTTGCTGAAGCGCGGTCACGAATGGAGGAAACTCAACATTGATGCCGTAGAAAATGAACTGGAAAAGGGAGACTGGAACGACCTTGCCACAATCATCTTTACCAGTGGAACAACAGGAACTCCAAAAGGAGTCATGATTTCCCACGGCAACTTCATTACCCAGCTCGACGAACTGGTGGAACGCATCTTCATCAATCCTGGAGAGCGTGCCCTGTGCGTTCTTCCCGTATGGCACGTATACCAGCGCGAAGTAGAGTATGTCATCCTCTGTCAAGCTGGTACAATCTGTTACAGCAAGCCAATCGGCAGCGTTCTTCTTGCAGACCTGAAAAGCCTTAACCCCGTACTGCTGCCAGCCGTTCCCCGCGTATGGGAGGCCGTATACGACGGAATCTGGCGCAAAATGAGAAAAACCGGCGGTGTCGTGTACGCACTGTTCCGATTCTTTGTTGCAGAAGCAAAACTCTGGTGTGCAATCGACAGAAAGCTGCGCAGAAAAACAGCTCGCTTCGGCAACGATTACCTAGGCCTTTGGTGGCCGGTTCTCGTCCTGCCGTGGCTGTTCCTGTATCCCGTAAAAATGCTCGGCAACTTGATTGTATTCCGCAAGCTGAGGGCAATGCTCGGCAAGAATTTCCGTGCAGGCATTGCCGGAGGCGGAGCATATCCTTCCTACATCGATGAATTTTTCTGGGCTGTCGGCGTAAACATTGTCGAAGGCTACGGATTAACGGAAACGTCTCCAATCATTGGCGTACGCCCCATTGCCTGCCCTGTCATGCACACGGTCGGAACACCGCTTCGCGGCGTAAATGCACGCATTGTCGATCAGGACGGCATCATTCTGGGAGTCGGACAAAAGGGCAGCCTGCAGATAAAAGGCGAAACGGTCATGAAAGGCTATTACAAAAAGCCTGATTTAACGGCAAAAGTAATGACAGCCGACGGCTGGCTTGACACGGGAGACCTTGCAGTCTTTACCGTAGACAATGAAATTCAGCTGCGCGGACGAAAGAAAGACACCATCGTGTTGATGGGTGGCGAAAACATTGAACCGCTTCCAATAGAAAGTGCAATCAATTCATCTCCGTACATTGCGGCAAGCATTGTTGTCGGCACAAACGAAAAGGGCATTGACCAACGGTATCTGGGTGTACTCGTCATGCCAAGCAAAGAAGAAATCGAAGCCTATGCCAAGGAAAACAACATTTCCTTTGACACATACGAACAGCTTGCAGAAAGCGAACCTATCCGCAAACTGCTCAAGCAGGAAGTAGACCAGCATGTATGTGCAAAGACCGGCTTCAAGTCATTTGAAAAAATCAATACACTTGAAATCATTACAAAACCGTTTGAAGTAGGCGTAGAACTGTCAGGAAAGCAGGAACTCATGCGCTACCGCGTGCATGACCTCTATAAGACAAAAATTGCTAAATTATTTCAATAACCCGAGCACCAGACTTTCTGTCCATCCGTGTCATGTTCCGTGGCATGGGAACAGAAAGCAACTCACCTGAAAAACATTTCCTTGTGGTCACCACAAGCAACAGCCCCCTTTTAGAACAGGCATAATATCCCGTTCTGTCTCCGGGCAATCGAATTTCATCGCTGGCAATCCTGAAGTTCAGAGCGCCGCCTTTTTCGGCACTGGCTTCTGCCCCACTGGTATCCTGCGCGCCCACAGCTTTTTCAGCTGCAATAAAGGACAGCACTGCCCGTTCCTTTGCCAGACCTGCACTTTCAGACAATTTCCTCAAGTCACGAGGTGCATCTTCCGTAGAAAATGCATAGTTGCACCATTTACCGCCACGCTTGCCGTCCATCGGACATTCACCCGCGTGAGGGCATGGACTGCACGGCACAAAGTCATTGCGCATAAGGGCATCGCGCAGCAAGCTCAAGAATCGTGCACAGGCAGGCACACCAGGTTCAATGACAAGAACCTTGGACAGCGGGTTGTTACAGTCGATGTACGAAAGCAAGTCCGAGCAATACTTCTTTGCAAGATAGTCAGGAGGCATGTCTGCATCCTGCACAATTTCATTAAACACATTGGCAGCAGTCACCAGTGCAGCCTTTTCCTTGATGCCCGTGCCGAATTCCCCTTTTACGCGGACAAAGTTCCACGGTTCGCACTCCAGCTTTGCCGCCACAGAAAGAAAAATCTCTTCTCCAGTAGCAAGAATCTGGGAAGAAATGTCCATGCAATACCACGTCAGTTTCTTTTTCCGCAATTCAGGACATGCAAGGAACAATGCAAGGGGAACAGTCAGCGGTCCTGAACCGACATCAAGGCAGATGCTGCCGTCTGCAAGCGTAGAAAAAAACGATTTCTTCAGATTTGAAAACAGGCGTGTAAGGCGAATGAGGTTCCACCACAAATAGTAGTGCGTGTAGGCACTGGTAGTCGTTACCTGATTCATATAGCCCAGACGCCGTTCCTCGCGCTCATCAGTCAGATTGTGGCTCAGCTCGCGGATTTGGTCTGCCAGCATGACTTTCTGCCGAGAATTAATGGGAAAGGTTGAGTCCAGAAGCGTTCCAAATTTAGCAACAATCGAAGCACAGTCAGCAGGAATGGATGCAGGATTAAACAGAGATGACACAACATCTGCGGCAATTGCACGCTGTGCACCGCGAGCGTCATGAGACGTACTGCGGACATCTGCCTGCTGCTCTTTAGGATGCGATGCTTCATGGGCACGCTTTTCCTTTCGCAACAGTTTTCCCTCCACCTTCTTTTTCTTTTGAGAAGCCTTTATGCCCTGCTTTTTTTCATACCATTTCAGTTCTATCTTTGCGTCGCTTTTCTGATTTTGCATAGTTTTCTCCCGTTTTCTTGAGCATCTGGTACAGCATCGTCAACTCGGAACGAATGTCCTGAAGCGTTGTCAGTGCTGCAAATTCAGCTTCCCTTACCTGGGCATCCAGAACAATCTGTTTTTTTGCTTCCTGAATGCTCATTCCCTGCGTCTGCGTCAAATGTTTGAGCCGCATAATCAGTTCAATGTCTCGCTGTGAGTAAAGACGTTTGCCCCGATAATCTTTTTTCGGAGAAAACCCGGGAATGACAGATTCCCATGAGCGCAGCACATGCGCCTTTACGCCTGTCATCTTAACGACTTCTCCAATTAGATATTTAGCCATTAAGCTCTGGTCTGTCCTGCCACTTCTGGCGGCTTGCCTTCATTTCTATCTGGACAGGAATCTGATCAAAGCCTAAGTCTTCGCGAACCCTGTTCTTCAAATAGGTAACATAGCTTTCAGGAACATTGTCAGGTCGCGTTGCAAAAATAAGGAATTTGACCGGATTGGAACTGACCTGCGTAATGTACCTGACCTTAAAATGGATTGCCTTTGTTGCTGGCGGCGGATATTTAAAGAGCCAGTCTTTCAGAGCAAGATTAAGGGCAGCCGTATCAATCTTTCGGTTCAGCTGTTCATACAGCGAAAGGGCTGTATCCATGAGCTTTTTCAGACCATCCTCGTTCTTTGCGCTGATGGCAACGATTGGTGCCCATTTCATGTGACCGAACATAGCGTGAATGTATTCTTCGACCTTTTTCAATGCCTTGCTGCTGCCGTCTTCTACGGTGTCCCACTTGTTCAAGATGAATATGATACCTCTGCCACGCTCATAGGCAAGCGAAGTAATCTTTTTGTCCTGTTCAGTAAGACCGTCCTTTGCATCCATCATCAAAAACATGATGTCGCATTCGTCAAGAGTCTTTATTGCTCTGTTTACCGAATAGTACTCGACGTTTTCCGACACTTTCTTTTTTCTGCGGATGCCGGCAGTGTCAAGAATCTGAATGTCCCTGCCGTTGTAGCGGAAGCTGCCTTCTACCACATCACGTGTCGTGCCTGCATAGTCGCTGACAATAGAAGCCTGCGTATGCGTCAGGGCATTGCTCAGCGTGGATTTTCCCGTATTCGGCTTGCCCAAAATGGCAATCTTGACAGGAATTTCCTGTTCGCTGCCTTCCGTTACACGAGAAAAATCAAGACCGTCTATGAGTGCCTGTGAAAGGGCAGGAATATTGTCTCCGTGGGTTGCAGAAATGAAAATAAGGTTCTTGAACCCATATTTCATGTAGTTGTATGCCATTCCTTCATTCTTGCCGCCCTCAGTCTTGTTGACCGCACCAATGATTTTGTCCCAGTATGGACGCATTTGAATCATCAATTCTTCGTCTTCGGTGGTAATTTCAGTGGCATCGAGCAGCAACAGAATGCGGTCTGCCTTGCGAATCATATCCAATGTACGCTCAACAACAAGATCGTCCATCTCGCTTTCGCGAGACGCAAAGTCTCTGGTAAGCTTGTAGCCGCCCGTATCCACCAGATGAACAGGCTTTCCTGCAATAAAACAGGTTCCTTCAACGGGATCCCGCGTTACGCCGGGAGTCGGATCTGTTATGGCACGTTTTGTATGGGTCAACACATTGAAAAGCGTAGACTTGCCCACATTCGGACGGCCAGCAATAACAATCAAAGGCAGGTTAAAATAAATTTTGTCCGAATAGAACTGCTGGAACGAACCTTCCTTTTCAAGAGGCTGTTTTGCGGCAGTACCTTTAGATTCTGCACCTTCCAGCTGCTCGGCATCATCAGTCTTTTTTACGGGCTTTGGCTTGGAAAAATCCGGCTTCTTTTTCTTCATGTCTTTCTACTCCTGAACCGGATTGTATGAAAATGTTTCCATGGAAATGTTTTCCAGTTCTTTGATTGTAAATCTGGCAAGCGTTTCTTTTATGACAGGTATCTGCTTGGGACTCATGCTCAAGTTGCGAAGTCCAAATCCCGCAAGAATAATGGCAGTTTCTTTTCTGCCCGCCATTTCCCCACAGACAGAAACGGGAATGTTATTGTTGTTTGCATTATCAACCGTTGCCCTGATAAGGCGGACAACCGCCAGATTGAATTCATTGTACAGAGGTGCAACCGCTGGATTTTCTCGGTCTACGCACAGCGTATACTGGGTCAGGTCATTCGTTCCAAGCGAAAAGAAATCGCTTTTTTTGGCAAGGCAATCAGAACAGATTGCCGCAGCGGCAGTTTCAATCATGATGCCTATAGGAACTTCCTTAAACGGAATCTTTTCTTCCTTCATGCTAATCCGCACCCCTTCGGCAATGCCCCGCACCGTTTCTACCTGCGAAACATCAGTAATCAAAGGAATCATGATGCGCAGGTTGCCGTATATACTTGCTCGGTACAATGCCCTCAGCTGCGTACGGAAAATCTGAGGATAGAACATGGAAAGGCGGATTGCCCGCAATCCCATCAACGGATTTTTTTCTTCAATGGTTGGTATTTCCTTAAAATTAATGAGCTTGTCGCCGCCAACATCCAGCGTTCGTATGGTAACAGGCTTGTCGCCCATCATCTGCAGCACCTGTTTGTACGCCTCAAACTGAGCTTCTTCACTGACCGAATTGGAAAACGGACCGCTTGTCTCTGACGACTGATGCTGTATTGTATCCATAAAAAGGAATTCCGTCCTGAAAAGACCAATGCCGTCAGCACCTTCTTCCAAAGCAATCTTGGCTTCCTCCGTAGTACCGATGTTTGCATACAGCTTGAATTCCGTTCCGTCTTTTGTCAGTGCAGGCTTCGTCCTGAACTGCAGGAGTTGTTCACGGTATTTCCTGTCGTCTTCTATTTTTATGCGGTACTCGGTCAGGGAACTTTCATCCGGATTCAAGATGATTTCACCCCGGTTTCCGTCTACAATGACCGATTCCCCAGTCTTTATCTGATTCTGAATGTCATCAATACCAACAACGGCAGGCACTCCAAAGCTTTTTGCAAGAATGGCAACATGGCTTGAAACACCTCCTTCGGTCAGTGCAAAGCCAGCTATTTTCCGCTTGCTCAAAATAACAGTGTCGCTCGTGCACATCGCCTTTGCAACAATAACGGCTCCATCCGGCACTTCTTCTATGTTAAACGGATGGTAGTCAAGCAAAATGTCCATGACTTTGCCAAAGACATCTTCAATGTCCTTTGAACGCTCGGCAAGATAGTCGTTGCCGCTGTTTCTGAGCCGTTCTGCATACTGGTCTACCTTTTTATCCAGTATGTATTCTATGTTGTACAACTCTTTTTCGTAGCTGTCGTGAACTTCCTGTATGAACACAGGATCTGAAAGCATGAGCTGATATGTTTCAAAAATAATTTTTTGCAGATTGTCTTTCGGAAGGGTTTGCAACTGCTTGTCTATCAAAGCCTGCACTGTATTGCATGCAGAAGTAAATCTGGTCCAGCCTTCATCAAGCTGGTCAGACATTATTTTTTCCTTTGGAATAATTTTTTCTTGAATTTCAGGAAGCACGAATGCTTTGCCAATGCCAATTCCCGTTGAGGCAGATAGACCCAGTACTACATTCATTCTATTATAGTACAGTCTAACTTCATTCTAGTCAATTGTACCCGCCAGGATTTGCCGATGGCGTTCATACAGCAGCACGCCCGCTGCCACAGACACGTTCAGGCTGTCAATCTTGCCGCAGGTAGGAATGGACACAACTGTATCGCACTGCTTAGAGAGCAGTCGCGAAATGCCGTTGCCCTCACTGCCCATGACAAGGCAGGTTTTCTTGTCGAACACAGTCTTTTGCAAAGGAGAACCATCGGCATCAGCCCCGTAAATCCAAAAGCCTGCCTGCTTGAGCATTTCGGCAGCCCTGACGAGATTGGACACCACTGCCGTTGGAACGTATGCACTTGATCCTGCACTAGTACGGGCAATGATTTCGTTGTCCTGCACATCCGATGCACCTCGCCGCTCCGGCAGGATAAGGAGTGATGCTCCAAACTGATCGCAGGAACGCAGGATGGCACCCACATTATGGGGATCCGTTACGCTATCCAGCATGACAACCGTAGCTGTTTCTGGACACAGGGAAAGCCACTGATCAAGCTGTACAAGATTCTTTGCCTTTTCCTGCTGTTCATCAGCAACAAGCACGATGCCCCTATGATCGCGGGCTTCTTTTGGCAATGCCGAAACAAGATGACCAAGGGCATCATCGTCTGTTTCCGTACAGGCAATGCCCGCTTCCTTTGCCAGAGAAATGATTTTTTTGATTCGGGGGCCAGGCTTTGCATAGTAGACCGACAGTGTGCCGGCATGAGCCTTTTCAGCGGCATATCGGCGTACCCGTTCTTCTACTGCATGAAAACCTGTATATACGTTCTGTGCCATAAACGATGCTATGCGTTTTTACCGCAGCAATTCTTGTATTTTTTACCACTGCCACATGGACATGGTTCGTTGCGGCCAACCTTGCGGCCTTCGCGGACAACAGTAGTAGGCTTGATGTAGCCTTCGGTGTACAGCCACTCGCCGTTAATCTTTCTGAATCCGCCAATTTCATGGTGCACGTCACGGATGCCTTTCTGTGTATAGGTTGCCTCGAATTCGACGATGCCTTCGGTATCATCGGGACCGCCTTTTTCCACGTTCAAAATCTTCAGGCCATGCCAAGTGCTTGTATTGCTCCAGTCTTCCGTTGCCTTGCGGTCTATTTCTGCAATTTTTTCACCTGTCTCGCAGGTATTTATAATAAAATCAATTTCATGCTTTACATACGCTGTGTATCGGGCGCGCATCAGAGCTTCTGGACTCGGAGCTTTCTGAGTTCCATTGATATAAGGTTCGCAGCAGTCTGAATATGTTTTGCCGCTGCCGCACGGACATAAATCGTTATTCTGTTCACTCATACGGCTTAGTATACCGATTTAGTCCATGATTTGCAACAAAGTTTAATCCTTTTTGTTGCCCCCTTCTGCTTCAAGCGCCCACAGAATTCCCTTTGCCGTGCGTATCTCCGTATCTGCAAAATGATTGCCCCTGTTCAACTCGAACGCCGTTTGTATACCCATCGACTTGTAATGCAAAGCAAGCCGTTCTGCCCGTTCCTGCACGGATGCAAGAAGCTGATTCCTTGTTTTTGATTCTCCATCTCCAAGAGATACATACACGCAGTCAGGCTTTTGAACAAACGCCGTTGCTGTTGCAAAATCAAGGAACCCCGGAAACCACACCGATGGAGATGAAGAAGCAATCTTTGAAAATACATTTGTTCTGTATGGGGCATACAATGCAAACAATCCTGCAAGGGAATAGCCTGAAAGTACAAGGTATGCCGGTGCAACAGAAAGATGCTGTACAATAGAAGGAATCAGCTTGTCAGTTACAAATGCAAGATATGAATCTGCCCGTCCAGAAAACGGTGCATCATGCTTTCGGACAGGCGGACACTCCCACGGCGAAAGCTCCCCGTTCCAGTCCATGCCCGTAACGCTTGCAAGAGTAAAGCGCGGACACCCGTGCACCGTGCACTCATGCCACACGCGTTTTCCCTCACCGTCCGATGCATTTCCAAATGCATTCAGCAGGACAAGCGGTGCACCGCTCTGTTCAGAGCCAAACAATTCCACTGTCTTTCCATCAAGCTCAAATGATTCTGCCATGAAAATGATTACTCCTCATTGAAAACAACTCAAAATCACAAAAATTTAAGAATGCCAACTAGGCAAAAAAGCACCATTCCTATCTTTTCATTTATCTGCCAGAAAAAAACTTCCTCTATTCTTTTATAACAAGGTACTCGGCAACAAGCCGTTCCACTGTCCATGCCGCATTTGCAGGACTCGTGCTGGGCAAGCATGCACTTGTCAGGTTAAAGCGATGCTCATAGCGCTCGGCACAGTGCTTTTGCCAGAGTGCAAAGGCAGCTTTTCCCGTGCAAAACACGCGGCAAATGCAGCTGTGTTCAAACAAAGGCGAAAAGTCGTTGGGCACGGCATTGCGGATGGTTGCATCTGACGCTCCATGGATGTTACAGCGGGCAAGCACATCCCACAGTGCAATATGGTGGCGCAGTAAAAAATCCCGGCGTTCGGCAATGGCGGCATCTCTGTCTGGTGCATTATTAGGCAACTGGAGCGTTTCAGCAAAAACTGAAGGAACCACGCGCCAAAACCGATTCTGCGGATGCATGTAGAAAAAGCCGGCACTTCTGCTTGCTGGCGACGGCATGGTTCCAAGCAAAAGAATGCGGCTTTCGGCATTCCACACGGGAGGTATCGGATGTGTCACCAATGAGACTGTCTGTGTATTCATATTACATCCATGTTACGTTTATGCTCCGTTTATGTTGCTATTCTTCATTACTATATCACAAGACCGGTATATGCACCAGCTGGCAGCGTGTGCATGTTTTTGGGGCATCTTGAAAAACTCGTTTCAGTGACTTTTTTCGCCATTTACCGCCATTTGCTGCTGACAAAAAAATTTTGTTGTGCTATCATGGGGATACAACTCAATGCATAAAAGCCGGCTGTTGCTGCAAAGAACGGACAGCCGCTGTGGTTTTTGTTTTTACCTTTCAAACGGTTTTGGAGGTGTAAAGGCATGAATCGCATCACACATCTTTCAAGCCCAGTTGTCCATACAATGGCATCTGGCAAGACAATCAACTGGATCTCGATTGAAACACCACTGTACACGAGGTGGAATTCATGAGACCCACAAAAAGCAAGATCAAAGCACAACATCTCAAGAAACTGCGGCAGGTGGAGACGCGTACGTATGAACTGTGGCACATCATCCACGACTCAAAGCAATACGTTTCAATTCCACGCAGGCTCGTCGGGTTCAAAATCAAACTCGTTCCAATTGATTCACTAAAGAACAGGGACGATGGACTTTCACAAGCCGTAGAAGCCGCAACGTCTTGGTTCACGTTTTCAGAAAGACCGTTCAGGCTGTGCAATGTAAAGAACTATGAATGCGAGTTCAGAAACAAATTGCACCCATGGATGCTTTCTGCCGATGAACAGGTTGAAAAAGTGTATTTCAAGGACAAACTTTTCAAAAGGGGCACCCTTACTCTTTTGGACATCAGTGAGCAGCAATTTCAGAAACTGCCTGCTCCTGCAAAAAAGTATTTCGTGCAAGGTCTGGACTCGTATGACAAAAGGGGCAATGCCGTCTTTATCTATCATCCAGATATTCCGAAAACGTTTGTCCGCGAATACGTAGAAAAACTGTACTGGAATCGCCTTTTCATTCCAAACGGCCGTGCCGTGTCCGAAGAAAAACGGCTTTCAAACTGGCTTGACTATGAAAAAGAATGCAAGCTGCGCCACTACAAGGGAAAGCATTCCTGGAAGTACTACCGGGGGGAAAAGCATTCGCTTGTAAAGAAACGGCGTTCACAGGAAAAACAGGAACTGGCAGAACAACGGCACGCATTTTATCAGTCGCTTCAGGAGGAAACAGATGAAGAACAATTTTAAATGGCATAAGGAACAAATAAACGGAAAATGGTTTTCTGTGTGCGACCACGAGCATGTTCCCCTCATTGAACACACAAAAGACGGAAAATACAAGCTTCGCAATGCAAACGGCAAGACAATTCTGCATGACGATTTTTCTGATGCAGTAAAGCTTGCCATCGAAGTGTGGGAAAAATTCAAAAAGCTTAACAGGGAATGGACGGAATAGCCTAAGGCAGACTTTTCTACCGCTCTTTCAACACATAGGCTGAAATGATTTTTCCAAGACGACAAATGTCAACGGATCCCTTGAACTCAAACTGAGCAGTGAATCCATTTGCATACTGAATGAACAATTCAGAATCTGGAAAAATTTCCATGAAGCCTTGTGTCTGCACTTCAAAAAACTGAATCGTGGAATAGGGAAGAATGGAAAAGGATTTCCGTTTTCCAGTCAACCCCTGCACATCAATGGAGATGATTCTTTTGTTGGTAAAAATAACTTGATCACGGAATGTCTTGAACGCACACTCGATGTCTTCGTTTTCAATGAGAAATTGCTGCACCTCGTTGCGAACCTCAGAAATGTCGATTGGTTTTAGGTTAAAGACAGAATTCTTGTTAAAGTTTATCATGTACTGCTCCTTGACGTTTCCCAATTTTGCACGCATGAAACGCTTGCAACGATTTTAACCTTTCGCACGCACAAAAGCAAGTAAAACGAAATAAGACAAAAGATATGAAAACTAGAAGCTAAACATAAGGCATCCATGTTCAAAACACACCATCTTTTCTGCTACAAACTTTTCGCTCACGCGTGCCGTCTGCGTCTGCTGTAACATAAACTCGCTCACAAGGATTTCATAAGGATCATTCGTTTGCCGCCACGGAAAATCGCACCCATGCTCATGAAAGAAGTGCCACATTTCCCTTCGAAAATCCTGTACGCATTCTACAGAAAGAACGGATGTCCCTGGTGTCGTTACTTCCACGTTTCCCACACTTTCTGTGCAATGCCAACAGTGGCTTCGGTTTTTCCGTTGCGGCAGACAGGCTGCTTTAAGAGCTTGGACTGGTTTTCAAAAAGTTTTTCTTCTTTTTCGCTGTCGTCAAGGTAGGCGATGCTTGAGTAATCCTTTGATTTTGTGTCGGTCAGAGCCTCAATTGCCGCCGCCCGGCTTCCCTCAGATTTTGCAAGGGCAGAAAGAACGGAATCGAACTCGCCTGAGGACATCTCTTTTTCTTTAAGGTCGATAAACTGAAAGGGAACTCGCCGCTCCTTAAAGAAACGCTGAGCAGCCTTGCAGTCGAAATTTTTGTTTGTGCCGAAGATTTGAATCATGGGGAGATTATAGCACAGATGAAAAAAAATTACATGGGAAGACGAACACATTTCCCAATCTCATTCCAGTCGGAACATCTCTTGTAATTCTGATTTGGAAAGTCGCAATTCCGATTCCAAGGGCGGTCAAAGACAAGGACTTTAAGGTGCGGCAGATGCTCAAAAAATTTAAAGGCATGGGGAGAATCTTCCACAGCGTAATCAAAATGCATTTTATAGTAGTCTTCCAGCTCAAGATTAAAGGAACTATCCTTGATGAAATTGTCACGGCCGTATTTGTTCAGGCAAAAAAGAGGAAGCCGACCAAGACCGTGTTCATCAAGCCACTGTCGTGAAGCGTCATAGGCACTTGCAGGCCGCCCTGTAATTATTTTTACATCGTGATCGGCATCCAGCCACCTGTTAATCGTCAGAACCGCCCCCGGAGTTTCTTCATAAGACAAAAGGACTTCCGGCTTATGGGCATGAATCATCATCCTGTCATAGTCTTCATCGGACAAAGAAAAAGATTTTTGCAGATTAAAATACCTAATTCTCTCGTAGGGAACATCAAGGGAAAACATGTCTTTTACAAGTGACGAAAAATACCGCGCCGTCTCGCACAGGCAGTCATCAAAATCAACGTATATGTTCATCGTCTTTATTATAGCAGAGAATTTTCTTGTGCGCTACTTATTCAGCACTGACTTCCATTTACGCCGCGCTGTACACCGCTTTCAGATAATCAAAAATACGCTGCCTGTACTTATCAAAATCGTTCATGCAGTCATCCGGCAATTCTGTCCACAAGGTATTTCTGATTTCATTCTGGATTGTCGCAACGGTCGCATCTTTGTCGAAAGGGCTGTCCATCTCTGCAAGAAGGGTCTTTATCTTTTTGAGTAATTCTTTTGAAAGCTCTTTGATCTTTTTGATGTCTTCTTTCGTCAGGCTTTCCTTGAAGAGCATGTCGTAAATCGTAAGTTCTTCATCGCTGTCAAAGCCTTCACGGACGTAACGCTTTTGTTCTTCGGTCATGTCCTTTGCAGTCTGCAGCAATTCGTTGAATACCTGTTCAATGACGGCCTTGTCCTGACTGCGGTTGTATTCTTCAATTACTTCCTGATAGTGTCTGTAATAATCAATTCTAGCAGGATTTGTTTTAAGCATCTGCGCAAGCTTCTTTGCAACCAGTTGATTTATGTCATTGATTACAAGCTGCTTGTTTTTGATTTTTGAAAACTCGGTTGCTAGCTTGTCAAAGTCAATTCGGCTTATATCTATCTTTGCATTTGGCTCTTTTGCGGTGTCTGGAGTTTCTTCTGTAGAAATATATTCATTTACAATTTCTTCCAGACCTTTCATAATGTCGTCAACATCTACTGGTGCTTTCGGCTTTGTAAGCTGGCGGTAGATTGATTCAAGGGCATCGTGCTCTTCTTTGAGTTCGGCACTTATTTCTGAACGGACTGCATATTTATAAAGGCGGAAAAACTCTCCGGCCTTTGTGCAGAATTCTTTTTTTACAGTCTCTGGAGCAGCCACAGAATTTGCGCCATTTTGAATCATTTTGATTCGGGCAAAGTTCTTTGATTTTATCAAATCGTTTATATCAAAATCATGCTGTTTTAAAAACTCGATTGCAAGGGCACAGTTTTCATAAATAGCAGCAACAAGTTTTTCACGGTCGATGGTGACTTTGTGCCCCTTGCCTGCATTTCCGCTGCCGCTTGTTGTGTAATCTACCAGAGCCTTTTCAAGGGCAGTGACAATTCCAATGTAATCTTCAATAAGTCCGTTTTCCTTTCCGTCGTTTACACGGTTAGCCCTGGCAATGGTCTGCATAAGGGTATGAGCCTGGAACGGTTTATCAAGATACAAGACAGAAAGGGACGGACAGTCAAAACCGGTGAGCCACATTGCACAGACAAACACGACGCGGAACGGGTTATCCTCATCCTTAAACTCTTTATCAAGCTCGCGGTCCATCATCTTTTTGCGGTGAGGGATTATGTCTATTCCGTGCTTCTTAAAGTATTCAACTTCGCCCTGTTCCTGACTGATTACAACGCACATCTCAGTGGCTTTCATCCAGTCGATTTTCTTTTGGAGTTCCATGAGAGTCTGTTCAGAATCTATACCAGCGCAAGAAGCTTCAAGCTCGGTGATTTTTTCTTTCCAGTATTTCTGGCAGAGCTCCATCATTTGAACGCTTGTAAGGCGGTCAACAGAAACAAACATTGCTTTTCCGGTTTGCCAGACTTCTGAATAATGATTTACAAAATCACGGGCAATCTTATCAAGGCGTTTTGGATTCCTGATTATATGAAGCTCCTGCTTGATAAGATTTTCTACCTTAGCGCGCTTTTCCTCATCATCAATTTCTTCTATTGCTTCAAGAAGTTTGTCGTTGATTTCAGGATTATCCAGCAGGAGTTTTTCGCCACGGTTTTCATAATAGAGAGGAACTGTCGCACCATCGTCTACAGCACGCTTAAAATCGTAAATGGAAACATAGTCACCAAAGGTACGCTGAGTGATGTTATCAAAACTAAAAAGCGGAGTTCCTGTAAATCCAATGCGGCTTGCTTCCGGCAAAAGACGGCACATGTTGTTTGCATAGACTCCGTTCTGGCTTCTGTGAGCTTCATCGCTGATTAAGAGAATGTCGTAATCTGCGTGGATTGGCTTAGCATCCGCTTTGTTGAATTTCTGAATGAGAGAGAAAATGTAAGATGGATTTCCCTTGAGTTTTTCCACTAAATCTTCTCCACTGTAAGCAATGTACTTGCTGGCCTTCACGTTTCCAAGACAACCACAGGCTTCAAAGGTTCCGCTAATCTGTTTGTTAAGTTCCGTGCGGTCTGTAAGGATTACGATTGTGGGAGAGCCTTCCAGTTTGCGGTGAATCTTTTGCGAGAGAAAAACCATGGAATAACTTTTGCCAGAGCCTTGAGTGTGCCAGAATACGCCAAGTTTTCCGTTCTTGAATTTGCGGGCCTTGTAATTTTCATAAGCCTGATTGACACCAAGGAACTGATGGTTACGGGCAAGAATCTTTACGACCTTTCCGTTTGAATGGTCAAAGAGAATGAAGTTTTCAAAGAGGTCCATAAAATTCTTTTTGTCACAGATGCCAAGAAGCATAGTTTCAAAAGCGACAGAACCCGCCTCATCGTCTTCTGAAAGGCGCTTCCATTCGTGGAAGAACTTAAACTTTGAGCCAAGCGTTCCAACCTTTGCCTCAGGCCCGTTTGCAAACATTATGAAAGCATTGTAGTAAAAAAGCTGGGGAATTGTATCCTGATAATCTTTGTAATTATCGTTGTAAGCATTTTCCACCGGGATGTCGTCACGCTTTAGCTCAACAAACAAAAGCGGAATGCCGTTTACAAAACCAACGATGTCTGCGCGGCGGTGGTACACTTCTCCCCAGATTTTCATTTCCTGCACGGCAAGAAAATCATTTTCCAGGGGATGCTCAAAATCAAAAAGCTGGACGCGGCGTTTTGCATAGTTTCCGTTTTCGTCCTGAACATCAACTTCTATTCCCTCTTTGAAAAAGGTATAGTTCTTTTCGTTTGTCTGAATGGCAGAATCAGAAGAGATTTTTGTATTAAGGATTTTTACGACCTGAGCAAAAATATCATCAGTCACCCAGTCATTGAATTTGAATACAGCTTCTTTGAGATATCGGGTCAAAAGGATTTCTTTGTAAGATTTACGGCCAATGGATTGCGGATTTTTCAAATCCTGCGGAGAAGAATCACCGAGCACTTCATCATTGTAGGCATAGAAAGTCCGCCACTTGAGACTGTCATGCAAGAGTTCTATTGCACTGTTCTGGACAAGTTCGTTTTCGCTGTATTCGTAACTCATAGATTTATTATACCTCAATATCCATTTTTATTCACTTTCTTCATAATAGTATGAATAATCAATTCCCTTCATAAACATTTCCCGGTCATTGATTTTATCTGTAAGCGCATTTTTGAGAAGTGATTTTATTTTTGTGGAATCAGTATGACTTTCCATAATAGCATTCAGATAATCTTGTTTTGGAATTTTACTCCAGTCTACGCATTTAGAGAGCCGCTTCTTAAAAATCAGATCCAGCCAGATTCTTGTGCTTCTTCCGTTTCCTTCCATAAATGGATGAGCCACATTCATCTCTACATATTTATCTACTATTTCGTCAAAAGTGTTTTCGGTCATTTTGTCAATTTCTTCTAGAGCAGACTGCAAATAGCCTGCAACGCAAAATGTAAAATCGCCTTTGCTTATTGTCTTTGTACGGATTTTACCCGCAAATTCATAAAGTCCGCCGAAAATATAGGCATGGATTTGTTGCAAGGCCTTTGTTGTTCCTACATCATTGTCTGCTACAAGATTGCTTTGTAAAAAAGTATAAGCTTTCTTTTTGCTCTGTCCGTCAATAGTATTGTCACTGTAATTGAACCAATCCAAGAACTTTACGGCATTATTATTTGGATAATTCTTTGCAAGTATTTGAACAGCGTCATAATCCAAAGCGTCTGCCTTGCGTTTTTTTCCGTCAGGCGCCTCAAATTTGAAGTCGTGAGTGACGCTCACGAGTTGAATACCTTCCGTATCAAATTTCTTTTTGAGCCATCGCCAATAGTTTCCGGCTTTTACATACTCTTCTTCATTATTGATTGCACGAATAATGTCGATTGCGCTGAACCACCATTTTGCATTTTCTTCGTCCCATATTGCGCGAACTTCCCTGTCATTGAAAAAGCGTATAGAAACCTTGCTCATATTACACCTCTATTTCTTGATTCATTAGTTTTGGTAGAAGCTTGTCGCGGGCGGATTGAAGTTGTAACACTTGTTTAGCCAAAGTATTCATTTTATCAAAATAGGGTTTGATAATTTCTTCATACTTATCCATTATGTTCTTATGAGGAATCAAAATGTTCAAGGCATTCAAATCTTTTGCATAAACATGAGGTTGTGCGGCTCCTTTTTGAAGATTATCAATTTTAGCTTTTGATTCTTTTAAAACGCAATAAACAAAATATAGGTGCTGGCATTTAGAGACATCAAGAAATGAACAATCCGAAGCCCAAATTTTTTCACAGTACATTCTTGTAAATCCCGCATTTGCACCTGAGCCACTTACCGTTATTACAGGAGATTCTGTGTTTGCTTCATTATGATAATAAGCAGGTTCTAATCCTCCTGCAACAACTGGAACAAAACCTTTGATAGTCTGGTCTTTTGTAATTGTTTTTCCTCTTTTAAATTCTCCGATTTCTGAAAGCACACCTTTCTTCCACCCTTCCGGCAGGCCGTCAACTATCTTTACAATTTCATGTTCTGGGAAGTCCAGTTTTACAAACCATTCTTTGTAGAGCTTCTGTGCTGCTTCTTCCAAAAGTTTTATCTGCTTGCGGTTGTTTTCTATGAGGTCATCGTATGCAGAAAGTATTCCGGCAATTTTTTGTTGGGTTTCTAGTGGGGGAAGGGAGATTTCAAAGTTAGGAAAATTAATCAAAGATATTCTATCTACTGTTGCACCGGTTATTGTATTTGTGAAAATTAGATTTCTCCATTCAGGAGAGAAGAAATAATAAAACAAAAATTTTCGATCAATTTTTTTCAAATTAGGTCGTATTAAAGCCATACGTCTTCCAAGACATCCTTTAAAGTTCTCAGGTATAATAGCATATAGATTTAATGTTGCTTCATATGAAAAAACTATATCACCATGATAAGGCGTGACCCTTTTTGTCCATCTAGGAAAATCTCTTTCATTTATATATTTTGGTGATGATAAATCTAAATGCCCATCTTCAGTAATATTTGATATACCCAAAAAAATAAAACCAGTATCACTTATTGGTGGTGTTGCATGAGGACCATCATATATTCCTTCACAAACAGAAGATATTTTAACTTTCTTCCACACAGTTTTCATTTTTTACCATCCATTTTATGGAATTGCGTTAGCAATTCCGAATCCGTGTGACAATTCGGGGACGTTGCGGATTGGGGGGGGTATCCCCCGCAGAGAGGGTAGCGGACAAGCCAACAAAGCGGATGGAAACGGCACTGCCAGCAGGGACGATTCGTGGAGCGACTTGGCTTGGGAGCGAGAGGGAGACTTCCCCCTTCTTTATTTTTTCAGTTTTCATTTCCGGCTCCCGTCCTCTTACACATTCTGCAAAAGCAGGGGAACAAGCGATTCGTCCAGAACTTCAAACGCAAAGCATTTTTTTCCCAAGTCTTTGAGCGATGCCCCTATATGATACAAAATTTTCCTGTCTATAATCAAAAAGCGGTCATGCATTTTTGCGGTGTTCTTTACGGTAAGAATCGGATACTGCGCATTGAATTTCTGAATGTCCTGCGCGGTCAGTTTTGTTTTCGGGTCTGTATAAATTGTTATGGACACATTCTTTTTCTTTTTCGCAAAGCGTTCAAGTATGCTCACATCAACATAATTGTCTATCAGAATGATTTCCTTTGCCGCTTTGGAAATGAATGATTCGAATTTTGAGTACGCATCAAAAATCTGTCCCTGAAAGAAAATTCCCTGTGTTTCATCAATGTTGTATTTATCCATGAGGGTAAAGAGTTCGTCTATCCGTTTGTCCGATTCAATCAGGTGCTGCTTTATGTTTATTATTTCATTTAACAGCAGCTGATTGTTCTGCACGAAATGCTTCATTTCCTTGAACAGACGGATAAGCATCTTGCTTTGGGCTACAGCCAGTTCTCCCCTGAGAACCGTCATCAGCATATAGATTCCCTGCTCGGTAAAGGCATAAGGGTTGTATTGACGCCCACCTCGGGTTTCTGTTTTTGAGGTGAAATTTTTGCACCTCAAAATAGTATTAAACTCATCATCAGTTAATTGAAATCTGAAATCATCATCAAAACGGTCTATATTGTTCTTTACCTGTCTATTAAAATCCTTTGTTGAATAACCATAAATCTGAGCCAAATCTGCATCAATCATCACCTGTACACCGCGAATCGTGTAGATTTTATCTTTTAAATCTTTGCTTTCATGTATTGCGATTTCATTTTCCATGGCTATACCTCATAGCTTTGAACTTGTAATTATTTCTTACATGTTTGGCTTTCTTCCACTCAGTTTTCATTTCCTGCTCCGCTTACAATTTCCCAATGGCCGCCTTTATCGGCTCCAACGCGGCGGATTATGCCTTCATTTTGCATTTCTGCAAGCATTTTCTTAACGGTTGTATGGCCAATATCAAGCATACCTACTAATTTTGCAATTGTAACATTAGAATCTTCTTGTATAGCTTCTAATATCTGCTGGCACTTTTCTGGCCATTTTTCTGGCCACTTTTCTGGCCACTTTATTGTTTTCAAGTCGCTTTTCTGGGCCGTTCCTGCATTTTCTGTCGAGTTTTTCTCCACAGTTTTCTGTGAACTTTCTTCCTGTCCTTCAACAGGATCAACACCATAATTCATATTCTTAAAAGTAACGCTGAATGAATATGGGTTAGAATTAAAAACAGGTAAATTGGCATCTGTATAGTTTGGCGCAAACTTTACGGCATCAAGAATCTTTCTGAATCCGCTGCCACGGCGTTCCATAAAATCCATACGAGTAAGTAAATCTGCAATTACCGGATTTCGTCTTGTAGAAACGACATCCTCCAAGTTTTGATATTGTACAGGGGTACCGTCATACATTCCTCCCGGATTCTGAATTACAAGCCTGTCATCAAAAATGTCGATATGAATCTCGCTGCCTAAAACTCCATAGTCACGGTGCACAAGCGCATTTACCATTGCCTCATGAATTGCGCGTTCCGGGAAGTTTTCTTTATTTACCCGTGTTGTCGGGAGCTTGTACCATATTTTCTGATTGTAGAGTTTGATGAAATCTTCTCCCTCGTTTAAAAGCTGCAAAATGCTTCCACTATATTCCTTGTCATCAATTGCATCAAAAGAACTGGGAGCTTTTGTAAGTCCGTTCCATCTGGTGCAGAAAATGCGTGAATGAAAGAAAGGACAGACATCTGTAAACAAGGCTCCTGCATTTGTCAGAAAGCCGTCTTTTGTCTTAAGACCGAATGAATAATAATCCTGTGCTTCAATTCTTTTGCCTGTTCGGTTGTAGTACAGAGATTCAAAATAGGTAAAGCTAAAATCCTTTGCCTCGTATTCAGATTTCAAAGTATCCCAGGTTCTGTTTGTTCCTTTAAGAATAAGCTCATGCAAAATCGGAGTGTCTGCCTGAACGCTGGAAGATCCTGCGCGGATAAAAGTAATTTTTGTGCCATTTTCTACAAGATAGTAAGGAGTGTTCAAGCCACCAGCGACTTTTAAAACAAGAACAGTACTCCCATCAACTGTATCAGGTTCAAGAACAAACTGTGGCATGGGAGAAATTCGGTCTTTAATACATTCGGTTATAAATTCAATTTCACCCTGCAAGTCTGCTATAGGATAGTACTGGCGATTTTCATCATCAATACCAAAAATCAAAGCACCGCCAATTCCGTTAGCAAAGGCACTAACACTTTTGAGCCAGCTTTTAGTTTTCTTGTGTTCAACTTCGCGCTTAAAGTCGCATTCTGTATGTTCAAGCATAAACTTGCTTAGATTTAAGTTTCCCATGAATTACGCCTCCAGCCCAAGTTCCTTAAGATTTGCATTGATTGTGGCCATCAAATCGTTGCTTTCATTCTGCAGGGCGTTGAGTTCTTTGTGAATCTCTTTCATGCGCTCTTCAAAGTTCTCGTCATCTTCCTGAACTTCTGCAACGCCAACGTATGCTCCCGGTGTAAGGGAATAATTTTTCTCTGAAATTTCCGCGCGGGCTGCGATTTTGCAAAGGCCAGGGACATCAGCATATTTTCCGTCGCCGAATTTTTCGGTTAGCCAGATGGCCTGTTTTACAATTTCTTCGTTTTCCTTTATATTGGCAATCATGGCTTCGTTAGCCTGCTTAATGGCTTTTTTAGATTTGCGGTCTGCTTGCGCTTCTGCTTTCTGAGCTGTCTCTTCACAAATCTTAATCTGTTCCTGCATTATTGCTAAGATTTCGTGAAGGTGTTCAATGCTGTTGCATTCTGCAAGCAAATCCCGTTTTTCCAAATCATCTATGAACAACGCTCCCGCGCGGATAGCATCAAAGTAATCTTCAAGCACTGCTTTATATTTTTCCGACTCTCCACGGTACAGGTGCACGATGCAGGAAAGGTTTTTAATCTGCCATTTTGTCCATTCGTTTAAGTTGCGGTCTACGGCAGTAAAATAGTTTCGGGCATCAATAAAGAGAACTGTATCTTCCAGCTCGTCCTTTTTGCCTTTATCAAAGAACCAGAGTGTGCAGGGAAGACTCAATGTATAAAAGAAATTGTTGCCCACGCTGAGGATTACATCAACATCACCCGTTTCTACAAGCTTCTGGCGGATGTCACGGTCTGCGTGCTGGCTGTCCGTTGCGGAGGATGCCATGACAAAACCTGCGCGGCCAGTCTTATTCAGATATGCATAGAAATAGCTTATCCAAAGGTAGTTCGCGTTTCCTATTTCCTTTGTCTTTTCGTTGTAGCCGGGGAGTCCGAAAGGCAGGCGACCTGCATTGAGAGCGGCTTCGTATTTCACTTTGTTTACATTGAAGGGCGGATTAGCCATAACGTAATCACATTTGCCTTCAAGTTTATGATAATCATTGTAGAAGGAATTTGCTTCGTCTCCGCTGATGATTTTTGCATTAAGGCCGTGAACCGCCATGTTCATCTTGCAAAGGCGGGCATTGAACTCAACTTTTTCCTGACCAAAGAAAGTGAGCTTGTCGCTGGCGTTAATGCCGCTGGCATTTACAAAGTCGCCTGAACTTACGAACATTCCGCCGGAACCACAGGCTGGGTCAAGAATCTTTCCGTGTGCAGGCTGGATGATATTTACAATCATTCGGACAAGAGATTTTGGCGTGAAGAAAACACCGTCATCACTTGCGATATTCTTTGCAAACTTGTTTAAGAAATATTCATAAATGCGGCCGATTACATCATCTTTAATTTCGTTGAGGGCATCGTTGTTGAAAAGCCGGAGCAAGTCTTTGAGCAAGTCATTCTTAAAAATTGTCTGATAGTTTTTTGGCAGGATGCCGGAAAGGTCGGGACATTCCTTTTCGATTGACTCCATCGCCTTGTCCACGGCTTCTCCAAGATTCTTGTCTTTTGGAAGATTCAAGAGATAATCATAACGGGCATTTTCTGGAAGAAAGATTGCGCTCTTTGACTTAAAATCACTTGACTCAACAGGAAGCTTTACACCGTTGCGGCTTGGGCGGTCCTTGAGGATTTCTGCTTCAACATATTTAAAACGGGTAAAAGCATAGCGAAGGTAAATGAGTCCGAGGACAGGCATACAGTATTCTTGTGAACTGAGTTTTGAACCTTCACGTAAAGCATCTGCACTTTCCCAAAGGTCGTTTTCAAGTGATTTTATGTTGTTTTGTGACATTTGTTTTCCTTAGTAAATCAACACATTATACCACAAATCCCCTCTTTTGTGGGGAAAACATCTTTCCGCCCGAGCCAGTCTTCATCAACAGCATTGTTCTGCACATTGCACACCCAGCAACGACACCCGCATTTATTTTTCCTCAAAAGAAGCTATATCCCCAATGTCGCAATTTAAGACCGTGCAAATCTTTTGAAGACTTTCCATGGAGACAAATTCCCCTTTATTCAGTTTTGCCAGAATGTTAGTTGAAATTTCCGCCATCCCAATAAGGTCTGTTTTGTTTTTATGACCAAGTTCTTTATAACGAGTCCAAAGCTTACTGTAATCTACTTGCAGGATATGGAAGATTAAACCACAACTTTGTGTTTTATGGGTAAAAATATCACGGTTTCACAAAATACTTTTATCGCAAATAAAACTTCCTTATCCACGGACAGTGGATAGCCTATTCCACAGGCAGTGGATAGCCCATTCCACACACTATGGAACTGCCGTTCCACATACAAAATATTCGTGATAATTTACAATTTGTAAATATTTTTTATATTATAGTATTGACAACATAAAATATCTGTAATATCTTATAAACAAGAAAGAGAGGTTAGGCGGAAGTAGCAAACCGCCTTACAAAAAATCCTACGGTGAAATCCGTAAAAAAACGGGTAGGTACTTATGGCTACAGAAATCGCAAAGTTTCTTAGGAAGATTCGCATTGACAGCGATGAGAGCTTGGGCGATATGGCAGAAAAAATCAACCTTTCTGCCGCTTATCTTTCGGCTATCGAAAACAACAAGCGGACGGTGCCGGAAGATATGAAGGAGAACCTCTACAAGGCATACAGCCTTTCGGAGGAACAAAAGCTTGAGTTTGCGCGGCTTGTTGCAGAATCAAGGAAGAAGGTCGAAATCGGCCTTTCGGGTATTCGGGAAGAACTCTTTCCCGAATATGTGGACACCGCTGTTATGTTTGCGCATGACTTGTCGCAGATGAACAGAAAACAGCTTGCAGAAATAAAGGATTGTCTGCAAAGAATCAAATCGGAAGCTGGGCCTATGTAAAACGGAGGTTACGAATGGCAGATCAGATTTCAGTAGTTGGAACGGTCATCTTGATGATGATTGTAGATTTTAAGAAAATGGCGGTCGAGTTCAAAAAGTTTTTTGGACTCGACTCAACGCAAAAATTTCCGGCCTTGAGCATCGCAGAAAATACGCTCTGCCAGGCCGATACAAACTTTGAGTTCAATGTTATTGCCGATGCAGACTGGAACTGCAAGGACAGCGTACAGGCATACTACAGGCATTGCGCACGCCTGCATGAAATTTGCATCAAGGAATCTGTCTACGAAAAAGCACGCAGCGGAGACCGAAGTGCACTCTACTCCATTGCCCATGAAATTTCACACTGGGGTCTGATCAACTATTTCAACCTTAACCTTGGAGTTCAGGAATTTGAGCGGCTTGATTCGGTTTCAAAAGCCGCTTTTATGAACATTCACGAAAACATTGCGGATTTGCTTACATCTCTGCTTGTGTTCAGTGAAGAAGAGCTTCTGAAGGCACAAAGCACAGGAGATTTGGATTTCGGATCTTGCATGGGCAAAGACCAGCTTTCTCTTGCACTCTTTTATTGCCAGAATCATAAAGTTCTTACCGAAAACTTTATGAAAAATATTGTGCCAAAAATCATGGCACAAAACAAGCAAACTAAATTGCAAAGGAGGATTGGCTAGATGGCCGCAGGGCAAAAAAATAAGCTCCCGTTTAATTGGCGTTAAACAGAAGCTTTGCATAGATTCTATAGTAGAATCCGAAATTGATTATATTATTCTACTATAAATCTATGCTCTTTGTCAAAGACTTTTTTTTTCTTGATGCAGTGTCGTCGGAAATCAGGCTCTGGAATCAAAGTTTTTGGTCTTTTGCCCTTCCGTTGTGCTGGGTTTTGACAAAACATCTTAAAACACGGTGGTCGAGCTTGCCGAAACCACCATTTATAGGAGCATAGAAAACTATGGCTATTTCTAATTTCAAAAATGCAGACAGCATCCTGAGCGTGACTCTGCGTAAAAACAGGTTCTCTTCAGAAGAGAATTCTTTCATTGGACGTGTAACAAGAAACACAGTGTCTCTTGAAAACCTGATTGCATCTATTTCCGAAAAGAATGCGGGCGTGAGTCCCTACATGATTCAGCATGTGGCAAATCTTTTGGGAGATGAAATGCTTTCTGCCTGCCAGAATGCAAAGGCGGTGGATGTCCTTGGACTCGGAACTTTGTACATCAGCGTTGCGGGTAGCGTAAACGGAGAAAATCCGGGGGAATCAAGCATTCCTGGTTTCAAGCTGAACTTTACCCCGAGCACTCGTACCCAGGAAGCCGTGGACAGCCTCAAGGTTGATAAGGTCATCATCGCAGATTCAAGTCCTACAATCGACAGAATCATCAACACTTTTAATCAGAACGAAGAGCGCAACCTGCTTAAAGGCAAAGGTGTCAAAATCACCGGCACAAAGCTCAAAATTCTTGGCAAAGATGCCGGCATCTGGTTTGCACCTCTCGACACAGAAGGCAACGTCAGCAAAGACGAATCAAGCTGGGTTCAGGTGAACCAAGTAACGGTAAGCTCCAACAAGCCCAGGACACTTGAATTCTACGTTCCTGACAGCATTACCGCCGCAGATTACAGAATCGTAATCCGCACAAGATACAGCTCCGGTGACAAGGAATTGAAGTCTCCGATAACAGCTGTAAGCAAGACGGTTACGGTAGCGGCTTAGTGATTTAAGAGCGGATTGCCCTGCCTGAGAGAAATCTTGGGCAGGGCATTTTTATCCTTAAATCTCCATCCCGAACACCGTTGCCACATCCCCGTCGTCCATGATGCGGTCGCTGGGCTTGGAGGCGTTTTCTATCATGCTTTGGATTCTGTCCTTGATGGCGTTTCCTATCAGGCGGTCGGTGTCTACTCCGCGCAGCTTGAAAAAGAGGAGCGGGTCTTTGTCAAAGCGGGAACCGATTCCGTACAGGACGGCGGCTACGTGCTTGCACATGTCGGCATAGTCGGGGCAGGAGCAGTTAAAGTGAATCTTTGCCATGGAGGGGAAAAGACCGGCACCTTTTTGGGTAAAAAGCGTTTTCAAGTCGTTGGGGAAATTGCCTTTTACAAGGTCGTCGATGTTCTGGATTTTTGATGCGCACTTTTCTACAATGCTCTCGTACTGTTCTTCGCTAAGCTCGTCAATTCGTACGCGGACTTTGTAGGGCCTTTTTCCGCTTCCCTGAACCAAGGCCGTAACCTCGCCCTCGTCTATCTGCAAGTCAAGGACGCAGTTTGCCCGGACGTATTTTCTGCCGCGTTCAAGCCTGCTCGCATAGTCGGCGTATAACTCAAGGTTCTCGCACCAGGCTTTTCCCCACCAGCTTTTTGCGATTGTCCGCCCTTCAAGCTCCACAGGATTCAGCACCACGCCTTTTTTGCGCTGCTCGTCGATATATTTTTTTGCCTTTGCCTTGTGTTCCGCAACTGAAACGTAAGGGGCAAATCCGCTGTAGTAATCGTAATATCCCATCGGTTTCTCCTTAAAACTCCGCGTTAGCGGCGTTGCATGGATGCAACGAATCGCAGTTTTGCCGACGGCAAAATCTGCACATAAAAAAAGTACACGGATGTACTTTTTTTATGAATCCTCCCCGTCCAGACGGAACATTTTCATAAGTTCGCTGTCGCTCATTTCGGTAATCCAGCTTTCTCCGGAGTCGGCGGAGATGACGTTTTGCGCAAGTTCCGTTTTGCTTTTAATAAGCTCGTCGATTTTTTCTTCGATTGTTCCACGGCTGACGAATTTGTGAACCATGACATTTTTTGTCTGGCCGATTCTGAATGCGCGGTCGGTGGCCTGATTTTCCACTGCGGGATTCCACCAGCGGTCAAAGTGAATGACGTGATTTGCGTTAGTCAGATTCAGTCCCGTTCCACCTGCCTTTACGGAAATGACCATGTAGGGAACGTAATTGTCGCTCTGGAATTCCTCCACCATTTTGTTTCGCTTTTCAATGGGAGTTCCGCCGTGAAGGACAAAGCCCCTTATGCCGAAAACGCTGGAAAGAAAATCATCCAGTGGCGTGCAAATTTCCTTGAACTGGGTAAAGACAAGCACACGCTCGCGCTTTTCGTAAATCGTGCGGCAGATGTCTTCAAGCAGCTCGAACTTTCCGCTGTCTTTTTCTGCAAACCCTTCCGCGCCGTTAAACTGGTCGGGGTGATTGCAAATCTGCTTTAGTTTTAAAAGAGAAGCTAGCACAAGGCCGCGCCGCTTCATGGGGTCATCGTCCGTCTTTGCCTTTTCCAAAAGCTTTGCAAGGTCGTCCACATATTTTTTGTAAAGGGCCCGTTGCTTTTTGGAGAGCGTAACGTAATCGGTCATCTCCATTTTTTCGGGAAGGTCAGAAATGATTGACTTGTCCGTCTTTAAACGCCTGAGCATAAATGGAGAAATCATCGCCTTAAGTTTTGAGTAGCCGGAAGGATTTTCCTTTAGAGAAGATGCGAAGCGCTTGAATTCCGTTGAAGTTCCCAAAAGTCCCTTGTTCAAGAAATCGTAGAGCGACCAGAGGTTTGTCAAATCGTTTTCTATCGGAGTTCCCGTGAGGGCGATGCGTTTTTTTGCTTTGAGTGACTTTATGCTTTTTGTCTGTTTTGAAGAAGGATTTTTGATTGCCTGAGCTTCGTCCAGAATCACCAAATCCCATTCAGTCTCCTGCAAGTCCTCCATGCGGCTGACCATGCTGTAGGTGGTGATGGAAAGGAAAGCAGATGCCGAATCACACTTCGACAGGCTCAGCGTCCGTTCGGCATGGCGGCTGGCGGATGGGTGTAAAATCTTCACAGGCAAAAGCGGGGCAAACTTTCTGCATTCATTCTGCCAGTTGCCCAAAAGGGATGCGGGAACTACAATAAGGACTTTTGAATCCGGCGTATCCTGCCTTACACTTTCCAGGAATGCCAGAACCTGAACGGTTTTTCCCAAGCCCATGTCATCGGCAAGACAGACACCAAAATTGCAGGCCGTCATCTTGGAAAGCCACTCATAGCCCTTTGACTGATAGGGACGCAGGCTGGCCTTAAAACTTGAAGGGAGCTTCATGGTCTTTTTGTCCGTGCTTGAAATAGAACGCAGGTCACGGAGAAGTTCTGAAATCCACGCGGCGTTTGATATGGCGTTTATGTCAATCTGGTCTTTTGAATCGGAATCAGCATTGCCGGAATTAAAGCCCATGCGCAGGGCTTCCATCATGGTGATGTCACCGCGGTATTTTTCCATCTCAGCCAAAAGCATCTTCAGCCGCTCGTGGTCAACTTCAACCCACTTGCCTTTTATGAGCGAAAGTCCTTCGTTCATGGCAAGCATCTTTTTGATTTCAGCTTTGGTGAGTTTTTGGCCGTCAACTTCAAGATAGCCTTCCATTCCAAGAATCGTGTTCAGCCCCAAAAGGGATTTTTTCTTTGTGAGCGAGACGGAAACCCTTGCCTTTTGCCGGGATTTTTTCCACCAGTCGGGAATACGGCAGACGATTCCGCTTTCCTCAATCTTCGGAATGTCGCGCAAGATTTGCCAGGCTTCGTTTGTCGTAAGGCGCAGGGGATGGAACATTTCTCCGCTTGAAGTAAATTCCCCGATTAGTTTTGAAACCTCCGCCGCACGGTTCAGGCATGAAAGCAGCTCCAGAATCTTGTCCCGGTCACTTTTGTATTCGGTGAGGGCAAATTTTAAGGGCGCGTGCTTTATGCTTCCCTTCTCGTCTTTTGTAGAATATGTTGCCAGAAATGAAAAGGGATATTTTTCATCGTTTTTATTTTCCACAAGATGAAAGAAAATCCTTTCGGCAACTTTTAAGTGTTCGTCTTTTTCTGCAAGATAAAGGGCTACGCTTCCAGAGTAAGTTTTAATCTCATAAGAAAAGCAGCCATTCAGCTTCGACCAGAGAATCTGAATCCATCCTGCATTTACATTTTCGGAGCCGGGAGCAAAGGGAAGAGAAGCAAGCAGGCTTTCCGCCAAATCATCAGAGAGGGGAACCGCCGTATTTTCACGGCTCAACTCAAGCCCTTCCGTCCTTGAAAGCTCGGTCAAAAAAGAATCCGCAACCTGCCAGAGAAAAAGCCCTGCATCGTCCACGGTCGCAAGAGGGCGCACATCAAAGCCAAAGTTGTAGAGAGCTTTGACCGGATCCTCTTTAAACGCTCCGCTGTAAGTGGCATCATCCACCGCAAAAAGAGAGGGCAGAAAGCGAAAGTGAAGTGGCTGAATAGCATTTTGTTTTTTCATTTTTATAATCTCACAGTGTCAATTTTGATGAAATAATGAATAATTATACCACAAATTTCCTCTTTTGCAGCAATACGGCCCTTGTTTTTACAATTTTTTTTGTTCAATCAACTTTTTATGTGATTGGGAAAAAGGTATAATTTTTATTTGTTCCTATGTATTTTCGCCATTTATTTTTAGACGGCCAATTTGGTTGTGGTTTTATTTCTAATTTTGGTGTAAAATAATAAAGCATCGGAACTATCGTTGACAGTATGAGTTGTGGTTTGATTTCTAATTTTGGTGTAAAATAATTGATTACTGATATAAAAGGGGGACGTAGTAGTTGTGGTTTGATTTCTAATTTTGGTGTAAAATAATAATCACTTTTTAGTATTACCAATTCCGAAGTTGTGGTTTGATTTCTAATTTTGGTGTAAAATAATTGTGCGGTGATATTTGAGGCTCATGTAGACGTTGTGGTTTGATTTCTAATTTTGGTGTAAAATAATATGAGTCTTCCATGACCATATTATACAACAAAATATCATGCTTTACGCCTACGAAAAATGGTGAAAATTCCCTACATTTCGGGGAGTTTTCACCATTTTTTAGAAAAAACTAAGTTGTTGTGGTGCCCTATCTTTTTTTGAGGGAATGCTTCCCATAAATGTTTCTATATCAGAAAATTGTTTATCAGTAAATTTAAGAATACTAACAGTGCCTTCTTCTGGAAGCCACAGCTTTATTCTTTTTATGTGAACTTCGCAAGCCTCTACACTTCCGCAAAACCGCTTGTATACGCTGAATTGCATCATATCAAATCCATCGTCTATCAGCTTTTTTCTGAATTCAGAAGCAACTTTCCGCTGCTTTTTCGTATTCGTCGGCAAATCAAACAAGCAGAACAACCACATAATCTTATAAGCGTTAAACCTCTCAAAACTCATTACACAAAAACCGGTAAAGAAAGAGATTTTTCATCACCAGCAAAAATTTTCGCCAATGAAGCACTCGTCATAGTCAGCGCAATCATAAATGGTCGCGTTACATTTCCTATCAGCACATCCTGTGTAAGAATATTCAAAATTTTCTTCTTAAAATCAGTAGTAATCTCGTCCTGCTCAGGATTTTCTTTTATGTAAGCAAGAACCTCATCATCAACAAAAGGACGATACGGTTCCATCATATCATCGGCAAGAGCGTAGGCATCGTATTTATTGTGATGATGAATTCCAAAAGTCGGAAGAAGCCCCGAACCGACCAAAGCCCTTGCCATAGCCGCACGGAGAATCGCATAACCGTAGTTCAAAAAATTGTTCGGATAATCGCCAAAACGACTTCGCACCCAATCGACATCAATCAGTAAATCCCAATACAATTTTGCAGCCATCGCCTCACGATTCGTCGAGTCACCACTTTTCACTTCACTCGCATATTCTTTTAATTTAACCGAGTTGATTTTGTATTTTTCCAAGACAAGAGCCTGATTTTTGATTTTCTGCTCGATAATTTGTTGCCAGCATTGTTTTTTAACAGGAAGTTTGGCTTCAATTTGAGCTGTAAAAAGCTGATTTTGTATCGTGTTGCAATCCAATGGAAGATTCATGGAAAAAGGCAGATGTTTTTCATTGCAGAATACGACCGCGGCATTGTTTTC
>FLNX01003633.1_pt1 | contig 34071 bp, 32 predicted proteins | sample 1140341 | NCBI WGS metagenome assembly FLNX01 (sample SAMEA3878208, study PRJEB12797) | bioreactor metagenome | biome: Moose rumen | place: Sweden | collected 2011-10 | reverse complement strand
ACAAAGGCTTAGGGAATGGCGTAGACAAGCTGGCTCATGCGCTTACTCCAGACACACTGACGGAATGAAGGCAGGACACCAAGATAATATGCAGAGGGTGTTGTATTCCCCCACCGACCTCATCAACATCATCAAGGAGCAGTTGAAAACCGCCGGTGCGCTGGTGACGGTGGAAGGCGTGTACGTGCAGTGCGGCACAAAAGACTAACGTGGCGTTTGGTATGATGCCATCAAATCGCAGTATGCCTCCCACAAACTTACTGCCATCGTGCCGACATCGCTCCGACTCCAGATGAACGACGGTGACGTTGTGAAGTTATGTGGAACTATAGAAAAAGTCCTGAACGACAACGGCCAGATAGCCCTGCAACTTCGTGTGTCCAACATCATCGGTCGTAAAGAAAAAGAAATGGACGATGCCGAGATCACCAACAAAGAGCTTCGGGAACAGATGAAGCGTGCCGCCATACGTGCCGCCGCCAAACGCAAAGGGCTCGTAAAGGCTGTGGTGTGGCTCTCCATCTTGCTGGCTGCTGCGGTGGCATTCTGCATCTATCTGATGAATAAATAAAAAATTGAAGATGAAAGATATACCAGAACAGGTAAAGAAATTGACTTGGAAGGATTCGGTTATAACTTTCCAACATCGTAAGGATGGATATGATGTCTACAGCGTGAGTATGCCGCCAGCGTTATGTGTTCAACATTCAGCACAACGACTTTCGCCTGGTGGTAATGATAAAGTTCACTCCTCAACTGGTATATGTGCGTTTCATCGGCACACACTCCGAATACGACCGAATTAAGGACATCAAAAATATATGACCTATGACCAAGATGCAGAACAAAGAGCAATTTGAAGCGGCCTGCGCACGCATCGAGGAACTGATCCCCCAGTGCGGTGAGGACATACCCGAAAACGACCCAAAAAAACATTGAACTCATACTCCTCACAAACCTTGTGGCCGATTGGGAAGATGAAAATGTCATTCTCGATGAGAGTGAGTTGGGCAATGCCATTAAGAAGAGCCTGTTTGAAAAGAGCCTAACGCAGAAAGCCGCAGCCGAACTCCTTGGCATCAGCCACAGCAGGATGAGCGACCTCGTTCATGGCAGGATGGAACCGTCCTACCGTCTCTCACGCGTCCTGTGCAAGAAACTTGACATTTCCCCGGCGGTTGTTTTGGGGGTCTGAATTGATGATGGTTTCTCGAATTGTTTTCGGGGAATTTTCGGAGAACAAAAAAGCCAACTACTTATAATTCAGTTGGCTTTTGTGTACCCCGGGAGGGACTTGAACCCTCACGCCGTTGCCGGCAGCAGATTTTGAGTCTACCGTGTCTACCATTCCACCACCAGGGCTCTTCGAGATTGAAAACCTGGAATTGCAACTCCCGGCTCTCAAAAACGGCTGCAAAAGTACACACTTTTTCGGACATGGCAAAAAAAAGTTTTGCCAATAGCACAAAAAAGCGTATCTTTGCACTCGAAATCAAGCGATAAGATGCTGTTGTAAATCAATATAAGATACCATAAATCAATATACTAAATGAGCGACAAACGTTCTGACAAGGTGTTTATTTTTGCCGGCCGCGCCACGGAGAACCTGGCACGACGTGTGGCGGAAATCTATGGCATTCCGCTGGGCAATTCGACGGTTTTCCAGTATGCCGACGGCGAGTTCCAACCTTCGTACGAGGACACCATACGTGGTGGCATCGTGTTTATCATCCAAAGCACCATCCCGCCGACGGATAACCTCTTCGAGCTCTTGATGATGATCGACGCTGCCAAGCGTGCCTCGGCCGAGAAGATTGTCGCCGTGATCCCTTACTACGGCTTCGCGCGTCAGGACCGCAAGGACAAGCCCCATGTGCCCATCGCTTCGAGACTTATCGCTGACATGCTCACCACAGCCGGCGTCGACCGCGTCATCACCATGGATCTCCATGCCGACCAGATACAGGGTTTCTTCACGCTCCCCGTCGACCATCTCTACGGCTCGAGTCTCTTCATGCCCTACATCCGCGAGAAATTCGACATCGAGGACGTGATGTTCGCCAGCCCCGACATGGGTGGCAGCAAGCGTGCCGGCATGTATGCCAAGACGCTGAACAACAGTTTTGTCATCTGCTACAAGCACCGCAACAAGCCCAACGAGATTGGCGAGATGCGCCTCATCGGCGACGTCGCGGGCAAACATGTCATCCTGCTCGACGACATCATCGACACCGGTAGCACCATCTGCAAGGCTGCCGGCATCATAAAGCAGAGCGGCGCCAAGAGCGTGCGCGCCATGATTACGCACCCTGTGCTCAGCGGTCAGGCCATCGAGAAGGTGGAAGCCTCGGAACTCGAAGAACTGGTAGTCGCCGACACCATCCCGCTGAAACGTGAGAGCAGCAAGATACATGTCCTCAGCTGCGACTGGCTGCTGGCCGAGGCCATCCGCCGCGTGGTGAACTACGAGAGTCTCGACAACCTCTATGAGACTACCCTCCATCGCAAGGGTGTGATCCACAGGATGAACGATTGAAAAAAAAGCAGGATCTGAAGGCCCTGCTGCAAAACAATTCATACATTAATAATTAAAAAAACAAACAATGAGAGTAGTATCAATGAGCGGTTCTCTTCGCGAGAACGTAGGGAAAAAGGATGCTAAGGCTCTGCGTCGCGCCGACAAGGTGCCGTGCGTCATGTACGGCAAAGGCGAGCAGATCCTCTTCAGTGTCGACCAGACTGCCTTCCAGCGCATTCTGTTCAACCCTGAACCCTGTTTCCAGAAAATCACCATCAACGGCACCGACCACATGACGATGCTGAAGGACATCGACTTCCACCCGGTGACCGAGATTGTCTATCATGCCGACTTCTACGAGCTGACCGACGACAAGCCCGTCGTCATGTCCATCCCCGTACACACCACTGGCACCAGCAAGGGTGTCATGAAGGGTGGCAAGCTGGCTTACAAGCAGAAACGCCTCAACTGCAAGGCTGTACCTGCCAACATGCCCAGCGAGGTGCTCCTCGACATCACCAACCTCGATGTCAACCAGCGCATCCGTGTGCAGGACATCGCTACCGAGAACTACAGCATCCTCAACCCGAAGAGCAGCGAGGTGGTCAACGTCCTCAGCACCCGTGCCAGTGCCACGGCAGGTGATACCGCCGAGGCTGCGGAGTAGGCGTATGCCCATAAGAAAACAAAGACGAGAGAGGCATCCTGTCGAGGGTGCCTCTCTCTGTTTTAAATCCAAATCGGTCATTAGGCCTAATGACCGATTTGGGTTAACACATTGACAAATTCACAAAACCACAAAAAAGTTTTGGTTGTTGCTAGTTGGTCGTCCGCATAGAGGGCTAAAGTTCTACCACCGTGATGCCTTCGCCTCCTAGCTCGAGCCGTTCGGGATGGAACGAGTGCACCTCGCGTGTGGCTTGCAGCTGTTCGCGGATGAGCTGTTTCAGTATGCCGTAGCCTTTGCCATGCAGGATCCGTACTTCGTGTTCGCTGAGCAGTATGGCAGTGTCGAGGAAGCTGCGCAGCTCCTCGAGAGCCTCGTCGGCACGATGGCCGCGCAGGTCGAGGGTGGGGTTGAACGTCTTGCGGCGCTCATTGATGTCGTCGTAGATGGATGCAAAGCGTCGTGTGTCGGAACTCTTCGGTGTCGGTATCTTTTGCTTCGCCGTGCCTTGCAGACGGTCTAGAGGGATTGTCATACGCAGTGAGTTGCTCTCTACCACGGCCTTGCGTCCTTTGATCTCCACCACCTGGCCATAGGTGTCGCCGCCGTCGATGCGGACAATGGATCCGACGGCAACGGGCAGCATCGTCTCGTCGTCGGTGTGTGGCACAGCGGCAGGCCGTTTCTTGTGCGATGCCGCCAGCTCGTCGTTCTTTACTATCATTTGCTCGTTCTCGCGTGTGGCTGCCTCGAGCTTGGCGCGTGCCTGCTGTGTGGCCTCCTTTGCGGCTTTGGCGCTCTTGATGTCGCTGATGGTGCGTTCCACGGTGCGGTTGGCCCCTTCCAGTATCTGCTGTGCTTCGCGACGGGCACTGCCGATGATTTCGTGGCGGCGCGACTGCAGGTTGTCGTTGAGGCGTTGGTACTTCTGTGTCACTTCGTTGAGGAACTCGTCGGCCACGCGCAACTCCTCTTTCTTGCGTTCTATCTCTTTCTTGTCCAGCTCCAGCTGCTGCAGCTGGTGTTCGAAGTTGAGCTGTTCGCGTCCCACCATCTCGCCGGCGCGGTCGAGTATCTCTTTCGGGAAGCCTATGCTCTCGGCAATCTCGAAGGCGAAGCTGGAGCCCGGATGACCTACGGCTAGGCGGTAGAGCGGACGCATGTGTTCGGTGTCGAACAGCATGGCACCGTTCACCACGGACGGCATACGGTCGGCGAGCATCTTGAGGTCGGCGAAGTGTGTGGTCACCACGCCATAGGAGCCTTTGTTGTACAGCTCTTCGAGCACAGCCTCGGCGATGGCGCAGCCTGAACGGGGCTCGGTGCCGCCGCCCAGCTCGTCGAGCAGGAAGAGCGTGCCACTGTCGGCATCGGCCAGCAGCATCTTCATGTTCTGAAGGTGCGAGGTGTATGTCGAGAGGTCGTCGTCAATGCTTTGCTGGTCGCCGATGTCGATGAATACGGAGCTGAACATGCCGCATTCCGACGTGGGTCGCACCGGCACCGGCATGCCGCACTGCAGCATGTACTGTATCAGACCCACCGCCTTGAGCAGCACCGACTTGCCGCCTGCGTTGGGGCCTGATATGATGAGTATGCGCGATTTGTCCGACGGGTCTGACAGGTCGGGCTGGTCGGACAAGCGCAGGGCAAATGGCACCACGCTGTCTTTTTTCTGCATATAGAGCAACGGGTGACGTGCGTCGAGCCATTCGATGTGCGGTGACGGGTGCAGCGTCGGCACCGACGCGTTCAGCTCGACGGCCACCAGTGCTTTGGCACGTAGGAAGTCGATGCGGGCGAGGAAGCGGTAGGCCTCGTCGAGCTGTGGCAGCAACGGACGCAGGCGGTCGCTAAAGGCGAGCAGTATACGTTGTATCTCGTGTCGCTCGTCGAAGTCCAGCTCGCGCAGGTCGTTGCCGAGTTCTACCACCTCGGAGGGTTCTACGAACGCCGTCTGGCGGCTGGCCGACTCGTCCTGTATAAGGCCGCGTATCTTGCGGCGATGGGTGGTGAGCAGAGGTATGACGGGTCGTCCGTCGCGTATGGTCACTTCGGCACCTTCGGGTGCCCATCCTTCGCGCTTGGCGCGGGCGAGGGCACTGCTTATCTGTGCGTCGACTTCGGCAGCCTTGCGGGCCTTGGTGCGCCGTATCTCGGCCAAGGCGGGCGACGCGTTGTCGTACAGCTCGCCGTGGTCGTCGATGAGCTTGCCGAGCAGCGAGTTGATGACGCCCAGCTGCGAGCTTTTGCCGCCGTAGCCCAGCTCCACTCCGATGGCGAGGTCGCGCAGGGCGGCGTACTGCCGATGCTCCTCGGCGGTGAGGAACATGTAGCACTCGCGGATGGTGCGCAGCGAGACTTTGAGGTCGAAGAGCGATTCGAGGGGTATGACGGTGTTGCCCACGCGGAGTTGTGCCAGGATGGAGGTGAGGTCGATGAAGTCCTGCTGTGGGAATTCGTTCTCCATAAGCACTATCTGACGCATCTCCTCGGTCGATTGCAACTCGTGGCGTAGACTGTCGTAGTCGGAGGAGAAGGTCATCTCGTCGGCCATGCGTGCGGCAAGCGCATTGGTGGTGTGCTCTGCCACCATCTGGCGTATGCGGTCGAAGCCCAGTTTATGTTCTATGTCGGTCATTTAGTCGAAATCGAGGTAAAGGGGCCATTTCTGGCGGAAAGCCTGTAGGCGCGGCAGTGACAGGGTGGCTGTCATGCTGTCGAGGGGCAGGCCCTTGTAGTCGATGATGGCGCTGTCGCCGCTGTAGAGGCCGTCGTTGCCGTCGATGCCGGTGCGGTTGCAGCCAGCCACATAGCAGAGGTTTTCTATGGCGCGTGCGCGGAGCAGTGTGGACCAGGCCTCGGCGCGGCTGGCAGGCCAGTTGGCGCAGACGAGCAGCAGGTCGTACTGCATGCTATCGTTCCTGAGCCATTTTGGGAAGCGCAGGTCGTAGCATACGGCGGGTTTGATATGCCACCCTTTGTATTCGAACACGGTGCGTTCGGTGCCGCGGGCAATCTGCCCGTGTTCGCCGCTTGGGCGGAAGGTGTGTGCTTTGTCGTAGTGGCCGAAGGTGCCGTCGGGATAGACCCAGTGCAGGCGGTTGTAGCAGCGGTCGCCGTCGCAGACTATCCAGGTGCCGACGAACAGCAGGCGGTGCCGGGCGGCCATGCTTTGCGCCCAGCGCAGTGTGGGTCCGTCGGGAGGCTCGGCCAAGGAGGTCATGTGGTCGCCAAAGCCTGTGGTGAACGTCTCGGGCACCACGAAGATGTCGGCATGGCATCCCTCCATCGCCGCTTCGGCACGACGTCGGTTGCCATCAGGGTCGCCCCACAGGATGTCCTGTTGATATAGCGTTATGTCCATAGGCGAGCCTGGTTGATGTCATGCTGCAGTTGCTGCCGCAGTGCGTCGACGGTGTCGAAGTGGACTGTGTCGCGCAGACGGTGTGTGAAGCGCACGTCGACGCGACGGCCATACAAGTCGCCTGACCAGTCGATTATATGCACTTCGAGCAGCGGTTTTGCCACTCCGAAGGTGGGTGCGGTGCCAAGGTTGGCGACGGCGGTGCGCCCGTCGATGCTTACGGCATAGACACCTTCGGAGGGTAGCATCTTGCGTGTGTCGGTCAGGTCGATATTGGCGGTGGGGAACCCCAAGGTGTGCCCCACGCCGCGACCATGCTGCACGGTGCCGCTGACGGTGTAGTGGCGTCCCAGCAGGGTGGCCGTTGTCCCGACATCTCCGGCCAGCAGGCTTTCACGTATGCGACTGGAGCTGATGGGACTGCCGTCGACAAGGCATGACTCGCCGCGTTGCAGCACAAACCCTTGTTTCTCGGCCAGCTGCGGCAGCAGTGCGAAGTCGTCGTCTTCCTTGTTGCCGAAGCGGCTGTCGTAGCCCAGCAGCAGCGAGCGCATGTTCAGCTCGTCGAACATCAGGCTTGCCATCCGGCAGGCCGACATCTGCGCCACCTCGTCGGTGAACGGCAACACAGCTATGTAGGCGGCGCCGGCATCGAAGAGCAGCCGTTGGTGTTCGTCGGGGTCATCCAGCCAATATTCACTTTGGTGACGGCCAAGCACGAACGAAGGATGAGCGGTTAGCGTTACAACCAGTGGGGCAAGCTCCGACTTGCGGCATCCCAGCTGCCTTATCAGTGCTTGGTGTCCGAGGTGCACCCCGTCGAAGACACCCACTGTGACGGCGGTTGCCTCGTGTATGGCCTCGACAGGACCGTGGGTATTGTAGAGCAGGAAGGTCATTTCAGGGGGAAGGAAGGGGTGAAGAGTATCGAGCATCCGAAGGAGTACTGCAAGCGGCGTTCGTCGGGATAGTAGTAGCCCGAAGCCTCGAGCTGGAGTATGCAAGGCTGGTGTCCCGAGGTCCAGAGGTGTTTGACCCTGGCGACGAGCACCTGCGTGCGGTCGAAGGTCAGGGTGGGTGTGAGTGCCGAGAGGTTGCTGAATAGCCAGCTGCCAAGCAGTGGCACGAAGTCTTTGCTGTACCAGTAGCTCAGTGTTAGCGTTGTCCACGACTTTTCGCGCGGAAAGTCCAGGTTCAGCTCGGGGTATATGCCCCATCCCGACGAGAACGGTACCTCGGGATTGCCGCTTTGGTTGTACCACATCATTCGGCAGCTGAGGTCGGTAGAGATGTTGCCTGCGTCGTAGAATGCACCAAGCCCGGTCGAGAGGTTGAATTTGTTGTTTATCTTGTGGTAGACCGACATGTTTTGGCCACCTTCGTGCTGCCCGATAATGTGTAATGGTACGTAGCACAATACGTCACCTAGGTATGTTTGCAATTTGCCCGACAGACCTGCCGTGAAACGCTCAGGCACGTTGCTCTGGCTCCAGATATACTCGCGCCAGTCGACCCAGAGGTCGGCCATAGCATGTTGTCCATCGTAGGTCAGCTCCGCACCTGTCTCGGGGTCGGCCACATGGAGCAGGTCGGGGTTGTAGAGTGGCAGCGGCAGCATGTGTGTGCTGTTGCCCAGGCTACCCATGACGAGGTTGAGCCTGTTGCCGAAATCAATCTTCGCCTGCACCCAAGGCATGATGTGCCAGCGGTTTGCGCTGTCCGTGTTCGTTGGCCATGGGGTGGAGCTCAGCAGGGTGGGGTAGTTGCGGGCGCCCCACAGGTTCAGCCAATGGAAGCCTCCCTCGAGCGTGAAATTTGCGCCTTGCAAGAAAGGTCTAGGATCCTTCCAGAGCACCAGTCGCGGCCTGAGTACGAAGCCCGGCAGGGTGTAGCCGCTGATGCGCTCGCCGAAGTATTCGTTGTCGACAAAGAACACCTGCCCGTCGATGACGAGAGAGAGCCAGGCCGGACGAATGGTGGTGTCAGCATGGTCGGGGGCGAAGGGGGGTGGTGTGACGGGTGCTGTGACGTGTTCGGCGTGAATATTGCCCATCAAACCCATTAGGCATATTATACCCAGCAGCTTCCTCATTTTTCGAGAGCCTTGATGACGGCCTCCTCGATGGCGGCGCCACGCAGGTCGCGGGCCAGTATGGTGCCGTCCTTGCCGATGAGCATTATCTGTGGTATGCCGTTCACGCCGTATGTCTTGGTGGCGGTGGCGGTGCTGTCGACCAGCTGGGGATAGGTGATGCCGAGGTCGGCCATCACCTTCTCGTGGGCGGCCTTGCGGGCTGCGGCGTCGCCGCGCTCCCACACGTTGAGGCCCACGATGACGAGGCCGCGCTTCTGGTATTTCTTCCACAGCGGCACCAGGTTGTCCTTGATCTCGTTGCGGCAGGGGCCGCACCAGCTGGCATAGAAGTCAACCAAGGCCACCTTGCCGTCGATGAGGTCGCTCAGCTTGCCGTCGACGCCCTGTATGTCTGTGTAGTGTTTGCCCACCGAGGTGGCTTCGATGCTGCGCAGCTGTTCCAGCTTTTCCTGCACCACGCTGCTCTTGGCCACCCTGGGGTCGGCGGCAGCCACGATGCTGTCCAACTCGCTGTAGGTGAAGTCGTCCACCGCGACAATCTGCTCCATGGCTATGACGGCCAGTATGTTGTCGCTGTTTTCGTTGTATAACTTCCAGAAGGCGTCCAGAGCGCGTGCGTTGGCGATGCCTTCGAGGCTGTCGAGGATGCGCTCTGCCTCGGCGCGTTCGGTGGCGTTGGTGGCGCCGTAGTAGAGGGGTATGTAATCCTGCATCTCGGCCTCGATGTCGTCAAGGCTGAAGCTGCTGCTGAAGGCCTGCATACGGTCGTTGAGGGTAGTGCCGCCGACGCCGTGGCTGTCAAGGCTTATCTGGCCGGGTTCCACTATGACAGGGGCTGTGATGTATTCGTTGGCCACAATGCCGATCCACGGCTCGTCGACAGTCCCTTTGAAGAGGAACTTACCGTCGGACACAATGGCGCTGTCGATGGGCGTGTGTATCCCGGCGTTGAACGTTTCGTTATTGTACAGGTAGACCGTCTTGCCGTTGGCCTCGTCGGTGTCCACGGTGCCGCCTATGGTGAATTTGTTGGCTTTGCCACAGCCTGCCACCATCGCGAGAATGGCGGCGGCGCAAAGGATTTGAGATAGTTTGTTCATTGTATGATATGTTTTTTTTGAGCTGCAAAAGTACTACTTTTTTTGAAAATTGAAAGTTGAAAAATGGAAAATGATTATCCGCTAATATCCGAAACACCGGGGTCGCGTCTCTCCGAGACGCATGGATGGATTTGATTATCAGCCTCCGGGCTGCACTCCGTTAGTCTGAGGTTATTGATAACAAGCCTCTCCGATGCTTTTTCGGAGCTATGCGGATAATCGTAAATGGAAAATGAAATTACTAACGCAATAACGCATTTTTTTTTCACCATTACAAAAAAAGTCGTATCTTTGCAAATTAAAACCATTCAGAGTAATAAATATAATTACTATGTATACAGACACTTCTAAATTCATTGGCGAAGGCCTTACTTACGACGACGTGCTGCTCGTCCCCGCTTACTCCGAGGTGCTGCCTCGCGAGGTTACCGTTGCGACACGCTTTTCGAAGCGTATCACCCTCAACACCCCGTTGGTGTCGGCGGCTATGGATACTGTCACCGAGGCGGCTATGGCCATCGGCATGGCTCAGGAAGGCGGCATCGGCGTGTTGCACAAGAACATGAGCATCGAACGTCAGGCCAACGAGGTGCGCAAGGTGAAACGTGCCGAAAACGGCATGATTGTCGACCCCATCACCCTCAGCAAGGATGCCAAAGTCAAGGATGCTCTGCGTCTGATGGAGGAATACGGCATAGGCGGTATTCCCATAGTCGATGACAACAAGATGCTCATCGGCATGGTCACCAACCGTGACCTGCGTTTCGAGCGCGACATGGAGCGTCCGTTGAGCGAGATTATGATTACCAAGCTCATCACCACCCACGAGGGAACCACCTTCGCCGAAGCCACCGACATACTGCAGCAGCACAAGATCGAGAAGCTGCCTGTCGTGAACAAGGAAGGTCAGTTTATGGGCTTGATCACCTACCGCGACATAATGAAGACCAAGGAGCGTCCCAATGCCTGCAAGGACAGCAGCGGACGTCTGCGCGTGGCATCAGGTGTGGGTATCACCCCCGATATGATGGACCGTGTCGACGCGCTGGTGAAGGCCGGTACCGACGCCATTGTCATCGACACCGCCCACGGTCACAGTGTCCGTGTGGTCGAAGCGCTCAAGACGGTGAAAGCCAAGTATGGCGACATAGACGTCGTGGTGGGCAACATAGCCACCGGCGAGGCGGCCCTGATGTTGGCCGAGGCTGGTGCCGACGCCATCAAGGTCGGTATCGGACCCGGAAGCATCTGCTCTACGCGTATCGTGGCCGGCATCGGCGTGCCGCAGCTGACAGCCATCTGCGAGGTGTGCGGTGCCTTGAAACAGAACGGCTACGATGTGCCTGTCATCGCCGACGGCGGTATACGCTACAGCGGCGACGTGGTCAAGGCCTTGGCTGCCGGAGCCAGCTCGGTGATGGTCGGCTCGCTTGTGGCCGGCGTCGACGAGGCTCCCGGCGAGACCATCATCTTCGAAGGCCGCAAATTCAAGTCGTACCGCGGCATGGGAAGTCTCGAAGCCATGCAGAGCGGCTCGAAGGACCGCTATTTCCAGGACAAAGAGACCGATGCCAAGAAGCTCGTGCCCGAAGGTGTCGTGGGGCGCGTGCCCTACAAAGGCACCCTCTCGGAGGTGCTCTACCAGATGGTCGGCGGCCTCAAGGCCGGCATGGGGTATACCGGCAGCCGCACCATCGACGACCTGCAGCAGGCCAAGTTTATCCGCATCACCGATGCAGGACGCACCGAGAGCCATCCGCACGACATCGCCATCACCCGCGAAGCACCTAACTACAGCCGATGAATGAACGTGTAAATGTGAGAATTCGTAATTTCGTGAGCCGGGCTGCGACTAACACATTAACACATTGACACATTAACGAACATATTAAGATGAAGAAAATATTGATGACAATAGCCGCCGCGATGCTGGTTGTCGGTGTCGCCGCACAGACCGACGACCCTGTGGTTATGGAGGTCGGTGGACAGCAGGTGCACCAGTCGGAGTTCATGCGTGAGTTCCTGCCCACGGTGACTGCCCTTAAGAGTGCCGGCAAGTACGAGAAACGCCAGGCGTTGTGGGAATATGTAGACCTGTATGCCAACTTCCGTGCCAAGACTCTCGATGCCCGTCGCAGGGGCTTCGACACCACAGCCGCGTTGCGTACCGAGTTGGCCAAGTACCGTCACGAGCTGGCGGCACCATACCTTATCGATTCCGCTGTGCTCACGGGCCTGCTAGCCGAAGCCTACGAGCGCAACCACTATTCGCTCCACGCACTGCACATACTGGTGCGCCTGCGTCACGATGCAGCACCCGAGGACACCCTGGCTGCCTACAAGCTTGTCAACAAGTACTACGACCGTGCCATCGGCGGCGAGGACTTCGTGGCCTTGACCCGCGAGGAGTTTATGCGTGCCAACCCGGGTGCCGAGATGCGTCCCAACGAAGGGGACCTTGGCTACTTCACGGCTTTCGACATGGTCTACCCGTTCGAGAACGCCGCCTATGCCCTGAATGTCGGCGAGGTGTCGCGTCCGGTGCGTACCCGCTATGGCTACCACATCATCAAACTTATCGACAAGGTGGAGCTGCAGGGCAAAGTCAGCATTGCACACATCTGGTTGAGCGCCAGCGACTCGACGCGTAAGCATAACGCCATCAACGCTATGTACAAACGTCTGCAGGAAGGAGAGTCGTTCGAGAGCTTGGCCAAGCAGAGCGAGGACAAGACGACCGCCAACAGCGGTGGCGAGATACCGATGGCACGTCTCAGCCAGTTGCCGCAGGAGTATATTCATGCCATTGAACATTTGAACGACGGTGAGTATACCCGTCCGTTCTTCACCCGCTTCGGATGGCACATAGTGAAGCTTATCCACAAGGACACCCTTCCGCCGTTCCAAAGCATGGTGCCTTACTACAAGCAGAAAATGACGGTAGACCCGCGTGGCGAAGAGAGCCGCAAGGTGTTCGCTGCGAAAGCCCGGACCAAGTACGGCATTGTCGACCACACCTGCACGCCGGTGCCTTCTCGCCGTGGCCGCAAGGCGCAGCCTGTCCAGATGCAGGCTTCGTTGGACGAGGTGATTGCCATAGTGCCCGACACGGTGATGCGCGGCAAATGGAAGGGCTACGACGAGAGCCGTTTCACCGACCTCAGGCCGCTGGTGAGTGTGCCCGGCCGCCAGTACAACGCTGTCGACTTCGCAAGATACATCCGCTCGCACATGGAGGAACAGCGTCTCGAAGCAATGGAATACTATGTGCGCAACCGCTATAACGACTTCCTCGACAGTGTCACTGTCGCCTATGCCGACAGTCAGCTCGAAGTGGAAGACAGCGAGTTTGCCGCCGTGGTCGAGGAATATCGTCGTGGATTGATGATATTCAACTACAACGACAAGATGATATGGTCGAAGGCCATCTACGACACCGTGGGCTTTGCCGACTTCTACGCACGCGAGAGCGCCAAGAAGAGCCTGGCGACCCCTGGCGACTCCATATTCTTCTGGAATTCGCGGGCTCGTGTCGTCACTCTCGACGTGGCCGACAGCTCGCAGCTCGCCCCTGCCAAGTGCGCCAAGCTTCTCGACAAGGCTCTTGCCAAGAACATGGGCACCAACGACATGAAAGAGATTGTCGAGAAGAACTACAGCAGGAAAAGCCCCGTGACCACGGCTGCCGCCGTGGATATCGAACTGGTCGAGAAAGGGCACCAGTCGTTGCTTGCCGAAGGACAGTGGAGTCGTGGCGTCTACCTTGTGCCACGCGACAAGGGCTATCGTGCGCTGGTGGTTGTCGATGTCGAGCCACCCACACTCAAAGGACAGAACGAGGCTCGCGGCTACTACCTTAACGCCTATCAGAACGAGGTGGAGCGCCGTCTCAACGAAGAGCTTCGCAAGCAGTACAATGTCAAGATAAACTGGGATGTCGTTGACGAAATCACATATTAGCGTTGTCCTCTGTCTTGCGGTCGTGCTGCTGGGCGGCTGTCGCCACAAAGGCGACGACACACCGGTGGTTGCCAGCGTCTACGGACACGAGCTGCACCGTTCCGCGCTCGACGGCCTTGTCTCGTCGGGCGTCAGCCCCGAGGACAGTGCCGCCATCATCGCCTCGTATATCGACCAGTGGGTACGTCAGACGGTGTTGCTCGACAAGGCCGAGAAGAACGTCAAGGAGGACTTCTCGCGCCAGTTGAACGACTATCGCAACAGCCTCCTCATCTATGCCTACGAACGCCAGATTGTCAACCAGCTGCTCGACACTGTGGTCACATCGGCACAGATACGTGAATACTATAACACGCACCGTGCCGACTTCCAGCTGAAAAACAGTATCGTCAAAGCGGTCTATGTGGTGGCCCCGAAACGTTCGGTGGCTGTGCCGGCACTGAAGAACCTGATCCACAAACGTGTCTTCTCCGATGCCGAGGTTGTCGACCTCGAACAACTGGCTACGCGTCATAAGTTGCAGGGCTACTACGATGCCGACACATGGATACCGTTCTATACGCTGCAGGCTGCTGTGCCTATCACCACCTACAACGAGAATATGTACCTGCGGCAGAACCACGCTATTGTCCTCACCGACGACTCGCTCACCTATTTCGTGCGCATACTCGACTACAAGGTGTCCGACGATATCTCGCCGCTCGAACTTCAGAAACAGTCGATACGTTCCATCATCGTCAACCGTCGCAAGGTGGAGCTGCTGGGCAAGATGCAGTCCGACCTCATCGACGAAGCCGAGCGTGGCGGCAACATCTATGTGCAAGGACGTAAATAGATGGACGAGTAAATGTGAGAATTCGTAAATTCGTGAGTCGGGCTGCGACTAACACATTAACGTATTAACGAATTATTAAAATGAACCGAGAAAAACTGATAACACTAGCCCTGGTGGCCATGATAGCATCTTTCGGCACTGTCGCTGCGCAGAACGAAACCGTCGTCGACGGCGTGGCTGCTGTGGTTGGAAAGAACATCATCAAACATTCCGACATCGAACGTCCCTTTGCCCAGATGCGCCTGCGCTCCGGTATGGCCGACGCCGAAGCCAACCGCTGTGCCATACTCGAGAACCTTGTCATCAACCAGCTGCTGGTGCATAAAGGCGAGGTGGACAGCGTCGAGGTGACCGACGACGAGGTGAACACCTATGTAGAATACTACCTCTCCAACGATATCGCACAGTATGGCAGTCGCGAAGCCCTGCGCGAGGCGACAGGGTTCACCTACGACGAACTCAAGACGCAATACGAGCGCATGCTGCGTTCCATGATAATGGCACAGCGTGTGCAGTACGACATCACTGGTTCTGTCAAGGTGACACCGCGCGAGGTCAATGAGTTTTTCGCCGCCATACCGGCCGACTCGTTGCCCGAGATAGGTGAACGCTACGAGTTCTCTGTCATCGAGATGGCTCCTGCTGTCTCCGAGGAGGAACGCGACCGTGTGCGCAACCAGTTGGCCGAGCTGCGTGAGCGTGTCGTCAAAGGCGAGAAATTCTCGATGCTGGCCACCCTCTATTCTCAGGATCCCGGGTCGGCCAAGAAAGGCGGCGAAGTGGGCTTCTTCGGACGCGGCAAGATGGTCCCCGAATTCGAGGCGGCGGCTTTTGCTCTCAAGCCAGGCGAGGTGTCGCCCATCATCGAGTCGCAGTACGGGTTCCATATCCTGCAGCTCGTTGAACGTCGTGGCAACACCGTCAACTGCCGTCATATATTGCTCATACCGCAGGTGTCGACAGCCGACATGCTGGCGGCACGCATGCGTCTCGACAGCATCGCCGTCGAGATACGTGCCGGAAACATAACGTTCGAGGACGCCGCCCGTCAATATAGCACTGCTGCCAACGCCCGTCAGGGTGGGGCGGCTGTGGCTCCCGACGGCTCGCTCAAATTCGACCGTGCCGCCGTCGACGAGGCCTACTACTCTGTCGGCATACCCGGTTTGGACGAGGGTCAGGTGTCCAATGCTACGGCCATAAAGAATGCCGACGGAAAGGATGCCTATTGCATCGTCCGTCTCAACCACAAGTACCCGGCCCACCGAGCCAACCTCACCGACGACTATGACGCCATCTACAATGCAGCCCTTGCCGATGCCAAACAAAACAAGTTGCGCCAGTGGGCCCGCCAGCAGATGGCCAAGACCTATGTCCGTCTCGACGACCAGTACAAAGACTGTGTTTTCCAAAACCTAAAATAACCTTTCCCGATGTCAGATAAAGAAACACTCGACTTCCTTGTCCAAAAGAACAGCACACTTCGCACAGAGATATCTAAAGTCATTGTTGGCCAGACCGAGGCTGTCGACAGCCTGCTGGTAGCACTCTTCACAGGTGGACATTGTCTGCTCCTTGGTGTGCCTGGGTTGGCCAAGACGCTCATGGTCAGCACCTTGGCAAAGACACTCGGCCTCTCCTTCAGTCGTATACAGTTTACTCCCGACCTGATGCCGTCGGACATCACCGGCAGCGAGATCCTCGACCAGCAGCGTCAGATGCAGTTCCTGCGTGGACCTGTGTTTGCCGGCATCGTTCTGGCCGACGAGATCAACCGCACACCGCCCAAGACGCAGGCAGCCCTGCTCGAGGCTATGCAGGAGCACCGTGTCACCATTGGCGGCACCACCTACCCGCTTCCCGACCCGTTCTTTGTCCTTGCCACACAGAACCCGATAGAGCAGGAGGGTACATATCCGCTGCCCGAGGCACAGCTCGACCGTTTTATGTTCAACATACGTCTCGACTATCCCTCCTTTGCCGACGAGGTGGACATAGTGCGTCGCACGACAGGTGGCGAGATGCCTGTACCTCAAGCGGTGCTGTCGGCAGCCGAGATATTGCAGTGCCAGTCGGCCATACGTCATATGCCTGTGGCCGACAACGTGCTCGAATATGCCGTACGTCTTGTCGCCTCCACGCGCCCTGCCGCTGCGGCCGACGAACAGTCGCCTGCACACAGATACATATCCTATGGCGCCGGTCCACGTGCATCGCAGTACCTCATAATGGGTGCCAAGACACACGCCGCCATCGACGGCAAGTATTCCCCGGATATCGACGATGTACGTGCCGTGGCCCTCAATGTGCTGCGCCATCGCATCGTCCGCAACTACTATGCCGAGGCCGAAGGTATCACCACCGACCACATCATTTCGTCGCTTGTATCCGCCACTGAACGATAAACAATTTAAAAATCTATGTAATATGAAAAAAATTGTAACCACACTGCTGGCGCTTGTATCGCCTTTTCTGGCAATGGCCAGCGAGGCCGACCTTGAGATGCCGAAGGGTTTTTCGACTTCGTCGGATGCCGGCATACTCTATTGGGGCTTTGCCGTTGTCGTACTCGGTCTGCTGTTCGGATTCTGGCAGTTCAGCAAGGTGCGCAAGCTGAAAGCCCACAAGTCGATGCTTGAGATTGGCAACGTCATCTTCAAGACTTGTTCCACCTACCTCAAGCAACAGGGCAAGTTCTTGCTGCTGCTGTTTGTCTTCATCGGTGCTGCCATCGCTCTTTACTTCGGTGTGCTCAGCCACATGAAGGGTGGCGCTGTGCTGCTGATTCTTGCCTGGACGGTCATCGGCATACTCGGCAGCTACGGCGTAGCATGGTTCGGCGTGCGTATGAACACCTTTGCCAATGCCCGCATGGCCTTCGCCAGCCTGCGCCGCAAGCCCCTCGACCTGCTCAACATACCGCTGCGTGCCGGTATGTCGATAGGCATCGTGCTTATATGCGTCGAGCTGGTGCTCATGCTCACCATACTGCTCTTTATGCCCGAGAACCTGGCAGGCAGCTGCTTCATCGGCTTCGCCATCGGCGAGAGTCTCGGCGCCAGCGCCCTGCGTATTGCCGGCGGCATCTTCACCAAGATTGCCGACATCGGGTCTGACTTGATGAAGGTCGTCTTCAAGATAGGTGAGGATGACCCGCGCAACCCCGGCGTCATCGCCGACTGCACCGGCGACAATGCCGGCGACAGCATCGGACCTACCGCCGACGGCTTCGAGACCTATGGCGTCACCGGCGTCGCACTGGTCTCCTTCATCCTCCTTGCTGTGCCCGATCCGTCGATGCAGGTCAAGCTGCTTGTCTGGATCTTTGTTATGCGTATCCTCGGCATCATCGCCTCGGTGCTTGCCTACTACATCAACGGCGCAATAGCTCAAGCCAAGTACAAGAAGGCCGACGACATCGATTTCGAGCAGCCGCTGACCTCGCTGGTGTGGATAACCTCTATCCTCAGCATCTGCGGCACCTTCTTTGCCAGTTATTTCATTCTCAACACTCCCGAAATCAACGCCGTGGTGCCCAATCTTTGGGTCGCCCTCTCAATCATCATCTCGTGCGGCACACTCGGGGCTGCACTGATACCTGAATTCACCAAGCTCTTCACCTCGCCCACCTCGAAGCATGTCAAAGAGGTTGTCAAAGCCTCCGAGCAGGGCGGTGCCTCGCTGAATATCCTTTCGGGCCTTGTGGCCGGCAATATGGGCGCATTATGGACAGGTCTTGTATTCTTTGTCCTGATGCTTATCGCCTATTTCGCCTCCACCTTCTTTGGCATCGAACCTGTCTTTGGTTCCTACTACAGCATCTTTGCCTTCGGCCTTGTGGCTTTCGGTATGCTGGGTATGGGGCCTGTCACCATCGCTGTCGACAGCTACGGCCCTGTTACCGACAACGCACAGAGCGTCTACGAACTCTCTCTCATCGAGGACGATGTGGAGAAGACCACCAAGGAGGTGGAGAGTGAGTTCGGCTTCACGCCCGACTTCGAGAAGGCCAAGTACTACCTCGAAGCCAACGACGGCGCCGGCAACACCTTCAAGGCTACTGCCAAGCCTGTTCTTATCGGCACTGCTGTCGTGGGCGCCACAACCATGATTTTCTCTCTCATCCTGATGATACAGAAGACTCTTGGCATCGAGCCGGAGAGCATCCTTAACCTCCTCAACCCGTACAGCATACTTGGCTTCATACTTGGCGGTTGCGTCATCTATTGGTTCACCGGTGCCTCCATGCAGGCTGTTACTACCGGTGCCAACCGTGCTGTCGAATATATCAAGGACAATATCAAGCTCGACCCCAATGCCCCCAAGAAGGCCGATATCGAGAAGAGCCAGGAGGTGGTCAAGATATGCACCAACTATGCCCAGCGCGGTATGATTAATATCTTCATCGCTATCTTCTGCTTCGCACTGGCCTTTGCCTGCCTCTCGTCGCCCGAGAGCATCGGCGGTCAGAATGCTGTCTGCCTCTTCATCTCGTACCTTATCTCCATCGCCGTCTTCGGACTCTTCCAGGCTGTGTTCATGGCCAACGCCGGTGGTGCTTGGGATAACGCCAAGAAGGTTGTCGAGGTCGACATGCAGGCCAAGGGTACCCCGCTGCACGACGCCAGCGTGGTGGGCGACACAGTGGGCGACCCCTTCAAGGACACCTCCTCGGTGGCCCTCAACCCCATCATCAAGTTCACCACTCTGTTCGGTGTCCTTGCAATGGAGATAGCCATCAGCGCAGGGTTCCGCAGCATGGCCCCGTGGTTCGGCGTGGCCTTCCTGTTGGTGGCTCTTGTCTTCGTCTACCGCTCGTTCTACAAGATGAGAATACAGCAGTAGCCGCCATTTCATTAGTGCGTCAGTGTGCTATTGCGTTGGTGGCTGACGCGACATACACTAACGCACTAACGCATTAAACCCAAATCGGTCTAATGACTGATTTGGGTTTATATTTACGGTTTTGCCCGGACAGGGTTTTTAGGGGAGGTCAGTTGATAGGTTGCACCTGACGGCGCAGCAGCTCGATGTCGAGTTGCTGGTAGGTGATTACGTTCGTGTCGGCAAAGTGCTCGCGGTTGGCGTTGTAGGTCTCCAGGTCGTATTCGGAGGCTTTGTCGAAGAGGCTGCGCGCCACAGCTGTCTTGAGCTGCTCGAATGTCATGGTGCCGTCGTTCCAGTGCTGTATGTCGGCATCGGAGAGGTATTTCCGCACCTTCTCGAACTGGGCGTCGGGCAGTCGTCCGGCGGTGTCGAGACTTCGCTCCAGCTCGGGGAAGTTGACCCACGAGGTTATCGTTGTCTCGAGCAGTGCCAGATTGCGACGGTTTTTGTCGGTATAGTAGCCTAGGTATGCGTGGCAAGGCTCGACGAAGATGACGGGTTTGAGCCCCATTTTGCGCAGTATGGAGGCAAAGAAGACACATGCGTCGACACAGTTGGCCTGGCGTGTCTGCCACACTTCGTCGAAGAAGCGTATATGCTGCACGTTGGCACGTGTCGAGGGGTTGGATGTGCATGTTATGGAGCTGTAGGTGATGCCGTGGTCGAGGGCATAGTACCACACCGCCAGCACCTGCTCGCGTACGGCTTTCTCGCCGCTTTGGTAGCCGGCAATACGGCTGACGATGCCTTGCTGCATGATGTCGGTAAGTATCTGCTCTATCTGTGGATGGTCTTCGTTGACGTAGGCGGCAAACAGCCAGCGGAAGTCGTTCGACACGCCGTTTGCCCGCAGCGACAGCGGACATTCGCCGGCAGAACGGTAGCCTAGGTGAAGGTTCTTGATGTCGATCTCTTCGTCGTTGATGTAGCACGAGAACGTCAGGTCCACGGCGCCGGGTTGGCGTGTGCGCCTCAGCACGTCGTATTTCCACTTGATGGATGGCTGGAAGGTATACCGTTCGCCTCGCTGTGGCAGTATCTCCTGTATGATGGTGACGTAGTTGAGCGTCGACGAGTCGACGACGATGCGCAACACGCTGCCCTCGCGCGGCGCTGTGACCTCGAGCGTGAATAGCGGAAGCTGCGTGTCGATGGTCGATTGGTTCATGCCGAGGATGAGTGCAGGATATATCTGGTTGTCGAACAGTGGGTTGTATGTGGCGGTGAAGTCAACCAGTCGCGGGTCGAACTGTTTGGTGCCGGACGTGTGATGGCATGCGCCGAGCAGCAGGGTGGCGACGATCAGGCTGAGTGCAGTGGTTGGTTTGACAAATCTCATATTGATGTTGCTTTTTCTACATCGAAATACTCTAAAAACACTAAAAGATATTCGTTTCTTTCGTGTTGTTAGATGTTAATATCCATTTGAAGGTTGATTGCATTGTTGTGTCAGTAATCGGGGCGTCGGCACTAACGCATTTACGCGTTCTGTATTATGTCGGGATTCTGCTGTACAAAATCCGCCCATTGTTTCTTGCTGGATTTATGCCGCTTGTGTTTGGACACCAGCTGTTCGCGCAGTTCGGCCATCGGGTTCGACATCTGCATGTGGCAGGTGTACGCCACGGCCAGAGCATCGGTGGCGTCGAGGTAGTGTGGATTGTCGTCGAAGCCTAGTATGGAGCGCAGTATAGCAGCCACCTGCTCCTTGGAGGCGTTGCCGTTGCCGGTGACGAGCTGTTTGATGACCGATGGCTCGTATTCTGTGTAGCTCAGGTCGCGACTCATGGCTGCGGCGATGGCCACACCTTGGGCACGTCCCAGCTTGAGCATGGACTGCACATTCTTGCCGTAGAAAGGTGCCTCGATAGCCAGATGGTCTGGATGGAAGCTGTCGATGATGCGCAATGTGGAGTCGAAGATGCGCCGTATGCGGTCTTTGAAGTCCGGTATCCGTTTGAGGTATAGCACATCCATGGCGAGTATCTGAGGCTTCTGCCCCTCTCTGGAGGACGCCGCCGTAGGTCCATAGGCGACATCCAACAGGCTGTAGCCTAGAATCTGTGTGCCGGGGTCAATGCCGAGGATGAGCATGGTGGTTTCAGGTTTCAGGTTTCAGGTTTCAGGATTCAGGTTTCAGGATTCAGGTTTCAAGAGCTCAAGGGTTCAAGTAACGAAGGTGTTGTTAAGACAATACCTCTGGCACGAGGCCAGACATTTTTCAATTTTCAAAAGCGTGTGTCGTCAATGTGTTATTGTCAGTGTGAAGTGTTTCTCTACTTTGGTACGATACAAGTACAGTATAACGACATATATGGCGAGCACTGCCAGTGCGACCACAGCCACAACCCATTCGGCGGCACCGGCTGCCGACAGGCCTATGATGGCGGCAAGCATACATACGGCGGGGAGCACATAGGCCAGCCACACGGCCAGCAGGCCGCGGCTTTGGTCGATGTTTACCGTCACGTGTTCCCCCTCGGCATACTCGCTCCATTGCTTGGTAGGCACTTCGATGGTCTTGTTCTTCGATTCGGCAAAGCCGCATTTGGCGTGTGCCTCGCATGCTGCACACGCACTCGTGGAGGCTATCTCGACAGCCACCAGTCCTTTCCCGACGTTCTTCACTATGCCGTCGTGCGATGCTATTCTTTCCAGTTTCGCCATGCTATTATTCCATTACAGTTTTTGACACACTTGCCTTTGAGGTCGATGTTGCTGACGTTGCCCTCGTACACCACCTCGGCGCGCCCCCACTCGAAGGGCGACGCATATTCGAACACGAAGGGTATGTACACATCGCCTTTCGTGTCGATATAGCCCCATCGTCCGTCATGGTGCACACAGGCCAGCCCTTGGGTGAAGTGGAAGGCCTGGTCGAAGTAGAACGGTATCGCCAAGCGGCCGTCGTGGTCTACATATCCCAAGCGGCCGTCGCGCTCCACAAGAGCCAGTCCGTCGTGGTAGCTGTATTTGTCGCCGTGTGGTGTCTTGTCGTCGTATTCTATCTGGAGCACGATGCGCCCCATGGTGTCGATGATGCCGTACTTGTCGTTGAACATCACCATTGTGCGACCTTCCGAGAAGTCGGTCACCTTGTGGTACATGCATGGTATGACCTCGTTGCCGCGAATGTCGAGGAAGCCGAACAGGCCGTCGCGCATGACGGATATGCGTCCGTCGGCAAGGTTGCCGGGGGCACTGTAGACGAAGGCGGTGAGCGGACGGAAGCTGTAGTCGAAAAGCGCCATGCCTGCCGAGTCGCCGGCGAAGAAGTAGCCGTTGGATGGTACGGTGATGTATTCGTAGATGAACGGTGTCATCTCTTTGCCGTTGCGGTCTATCACCCCCCAGCGGCTGTAGCGGAAGGCGGCTGCGTAGCCGTCGTGCAGGGGCATCAGGTTGTCGTAGACGAGCGGTAGCACGGTGCGTCCCATAGTGTCGATGAAGGTGCATGCCGAGGAGAAGCTGTCTATCTCGATAAGCACCGGCGCCAGCCCTTCGGAGAACGGTCCGGCCATGACATATTGTGGCGGTATCACCTCGTTGCCGTCGAGGTCGCAGTAGCCGGTGTTGTATCCGTCGGACACCGGCGCACGGTTGCACGACGGGTAGTCGACAGCGACATATCTGCATGGGACGACGGTGCGTCCCTCGCGGTCGATAAGGCCGCAGTGGGTCTCGTCGGTATATACGCGGCAGTAGTCGCCGTGGAACCTGTCGACGTAGAGGTAGATGTTGGGTGCTATGACGCTCCCGTCGGCACGTTTGAAGCCGAAGCGTGTGCCGTCGGATGTCGTCTGTATGCCGTCCACGAACACCAACGAGCATCCGCATTCTTCGTCGTCGACGTATTCTATCGTCTGTGCAATGGATTGTCCGACAATGGTAATCAACAGTAGTGTGAGTGCAGACAGATGTTTCATATCCTTTCCAAGGCTTCAGCCGGACACCATCCCGAGGTGCCGTCGGCTATGGTTATCTTGTCCCATCCGTCCAGGCTTTCGCCCATGCGTACCTTGGTGCCGGCGTGTAGTATCATCTTGTCCGAGCTTTTGACCTCTGGCGAGTTTTTGACGGCTACAGACTGTTGCATCACGATGGCCTCGCGATGTGCATTGCGCCAGAGAGTTGACGAAAGCAGCATCAGTATCGCGCCTGCCAGCAGCACGCCTGTGGCAATTGCTACGCCAAGTGCCCAGCGGCGCAGGCCTGTTCTGCGTCCTACTATCACCACTACCACAGCTGCCACCGTCATCGTCAACAGCACTATGCACAGCAGACGCCATGTGCCGGGTGTGATGCTGGTACGCATGACGTTTATCCATCGTTCGAAGAAGAAGGTCGGCAGCACGTCGATGTGGTCCACTGTCTTGCTTTGGGCCAGCGCGAGGTTCTCTTTGGCGTCGCTCATCGAGGGGCGTATGCGCAGGGCTCGTTCGTAGTTGAGGATGGCATGTGGCATGTCGTCGGTGCGGTAGTATGCATTGCCCAGGTTGTAGTGCAGCTCGGCCGAGGTGAACCCCTCGGACAGTACCTGCTCGTACCATTCGATGGCTTCGGCGTAGTCGCCTACACGGTAGGCGGAGTCGCCAATTCGGGCGGTCGTGACCTTTAGGTGTGCCGTCGAGGTGGCTTGCATCTGTGGCGTCAGAGAAAGCACCACGGTGGCAAACAGTATTATCTTTGTTGTGATGTGTTTCATTGTTATCTGTCGATTATCAAAGTTCTGCAATCATGCGCAGTGCCTCGTCGTAGATGCGCTGCATCTGTGCCCGGGCGTCGCCCGGGGCAAAACGTGCCATGTCTACATCCTGCAGCACCTGCATGATTGCCGTCTGCTGTGTCTCGGGCACCTGCTTCTGCTGCAGGTTGGCGCTCACTGTCTCGCGGCTGAGCTGCGAGAGAGGGATGCTGTATTTGTCGGAGAGGCAGCCCCAGATGGCGCGATATATTTCCTCGTAGAAACGGTCGGTGTCGTCGCTTCCGAGCAGGGCCGCGGCATGGCGCAGGCGTTTCTGTGCCAGACGGGTGGCGCGTTTCATGCGCATGCCGGCGATGTCGGCTTCCGACTCGCGTTGGCGGCGTATGAACAGCACCGAGGCGGCACCCGCCAGCAGGATGCCGACGATGGCCGCCCAGAAACCCCAGCCGCTGTGCTCTTTACTGTGTATAGGTTGCAGGCTGGTGATGGGGTGGATGTAGTTGATGTCGCTGTCGAGCAGGCGCACGTTGTCCTTGACCACCGAGGTGGCGGCGCGGCTGTCGCCCTTGAGCACCTCGACCTCCTGTGCTGCAATCTCGCGGGACACATACTGACCGGTGGCGGGGTTGAAGTATACGAACCGCATCGGCGGTATGGTGAACTGCCCCTGGCTGCGTGGTATGAGCACCCATTCGAAGGTGCGGCTGCCGCTTATGCCGCCTTCGCTCTTGCGGATATTGTCGTCGATCTGGGGGTCGTAGACCTCGAACACCGAGGGGAACTGCGGTTGCGGCGCATCGATAAGCATCAGGTTGCCGCTGCCGCTGACGGTGACACGGTAGGTGAGGGCCTCGTTGGCTTTCACTTGGTCAAGGTTGAGGCCGCCTTCGATGTCGAACTTGCCCACTGCACCGCCGAAGCCGTCAGGCGCATGGGGCAGTGGCTTGACGTTCACGTTGATGCGGTTGGTCGACAATGGGTGTTCTACAGCTTGTTGCGGGTTGAAGAAAGGGTCGTCGAAGAGGTCCCAGATGGAACCCGTGCGTTGTCTCTGCCGCTGTACGTAAGCCAGCACGTTGAGGTCGAGCGGCTCTATGGTCAGCCGTCCGCTCTCTTGTGCAAAGAGGGCTCCTCGGCGTATCTCGGCAACCTTGTATTGGCGGTCGCCGATGGTTTCGGTGTATTGCTTCACTTGTCGGTCGTCGGTGAGGTCCTCGGCCCAGAAGCCGCGGTTGCGCGGCAGCTTGTCGATGGCGAACCGGCTTACCTGCACCTGGGTGTAGATCTTGTATGTGATGATTACCTGCTCGCCCTGATAGGGGTTGGCGTTGGAGATCGAGGCTCTGGCGAAGAGCGTGTTGTCGTCGATGGTGGTGGCGGCAGGTTGGCGCATCTGCTGCTGGGCCTGTTGCTGCTGGGCCTGTTGCTGCTGCATCTGGGCACTCATCTTCTCCACCTTGATGGTGAACGGTCGGCTGGTCACCTTCTTGCCACCAGCTGTACAACTGGCGGCATCGACGGTGAAGGTCCCTTCGGCGTCGGCCTTGAGCATATAGGTGAAGGTGTTCTGTTCCGAACGCGACATCTGTCCGTTGACGAAACTCATGCTCGTAGAGCTCGAGACGTTGGGCCCGGACAGTGTGGTGAATCCTTTGAATGTCGGCCCGTTGAAGTCCTTTGCTTGTGCGTTGACCACAAAGCGCACCGTGAAGTTGCTGCCGGCATACACGTTCGCTGGCGCCTGCACGGTCATCTCTTGTGCCATCAGGGTGGCACAAGCCACAATCGTTGTCAGTATTGCTATGATTCTTTTCATTGTCTTTTAACCGCTACCAATCTTTCTCTTTCTTTCCACTGCGGGCGTTCTCGTTGTTGCGGTTCACCTCGCGCAGTGTCTGCCGCTCATTGTTCTTCATGGCTTCGAGCATACGTTCGGCATCGCGACGTTTGGTGTCCGAGTCCTGGTGCCTGGCTTCTTGCTGACGGCCTTGCTCTTGTTTTTGGTCTTGCTGTTGCTGGTTCTGCTGTTGCTGGTTCTGCTGCTGTTGCTGCTGGTCTTGGTTCTGCTGCTGGTCTTGGTTGTTGCCCTGCTGCTGTTGGTCATTGTCTTTTTGCTGGTCTTGGTTCTGTCCGCCGCTTTGCTGTTGCTGTTGCTGCTGTGCTTGCTGCAACAGGTGACGGGCCAAGGCCAGGTTGTAGCGTGTGTCGTCGTTCTTGGGGTTCAGCTTCAGGGCTTCTTGGTACGAGGTGAGTGCCTCTTGCAGCATCTCCTGCTGTCCGTTCTCCATTCCTGCTTTGAGCAGGCTGTTGCCGCGGTTGTGGAGGGCGTCGGCACGCATGCGGTCTGTGGCTTTCGGAGCTGCTACGGCTTGCTCGTAGTGGCGTGTGGCGTCGTCGTACTTCTTCTGCCGATAGAGTGCACCGCCCAGGTTGTATTGTCCTCGCGCGTCGGCCGAGTCGCGCACCAAGGCACGACGATAGGCCACCTCGGCTTGGTCGTAGTGGTCTTTCTTGTACTGCCTGTTTCCTTCGCGCAGCTGGTGGCGCGAAGCCTGTGCCGCTACGCTGCACTGCAGCACTATGAGGGTGAGTATTATAAGTGTCTTTTTCATTTCATGCGTTAATGTGTTGGTCGCAGCCCCGACTCACGGATTTACGAATCCTCGTATTTTCACGTTCATAATTGACGGTGAGAGGACTCATTCTCCTTTCGGCTCGACGAAAAGGTTCCATTTGCGGTTGCTTCGTTCGAAAAGCATGAGCTCGGCCAGAATGCATATCAGTGCCGCAACGAGCGGATATTGGTATCGGCTTTCGAATGCGCTCAGCTCGGCTTCGCCGTACTCTTCTTTCTCCAGGTTGTTGATGAGGTTCACTATGTCGCCCAGTCCACCCGAGGCCGACGAGGCTCGTACGTAAACGCCGTTGCCTGCGTCGGCAATCTGGCGCAGCATGTTCTCATTGAGGTGTGTCATCACTATGCTGCCGCCTTTTTCACGCTTGTAGGAGCTTTTGCGGGTGCGATGGTCATACTCGGGTATGGGGGCGCCGTCGGGCAGTCCCATGCCTATGGTGCACACGCGCACCCCTTCGTGTGCTGCGTTGCGTGCTGCGCCGACGGCGTCATCCTCGTGGTTCTCGCCGTCGCTGATGACGATGATGGCGCGCCCCTTGTTCTTCTCCCACGTACGGTCGGGGTCGCCGTAGCCCAGGGTCTCCATGGCTTTGCCGATGGCGTCGCCGATGGCGGTGCCTTGCGACGAAATCATGTCGCAGCTCATGTCGTCGAGGAACATCTTGGTGGCACCGTAGTCGCCGGTCAGAGGCATCTGTATGAAGCTTTCTCCGGCGAAGGCCACCAGGCTGACACGGTCGCCGCCAAGGGCGCCCAGCAGGTTGCTGACGACGCGCTTGCCGCGTTCCAGACGGTTGGGTTGCAGGTCCTCGGCCATCATGCTGTTCGAGAGGTCGAGGCAGATGGCTATGTCGCTGCCACTCTGCTTGGTCTTCTCCAGACGGGTGCCGGACTGCGGATTGGCCACGGTCACTATCAGCATGGCTATGCCCAACAAGGCCAAGCCTGTCTTCACGGCGGGACGCCAGGTGGAACGGTCGGGTATCAGTCGGGAGAACATCTGGCGGTCGGCCCAGTTTCCAAGACGGCGGTTTTGACGCCACGTCATGTAGCCCCAGGCCAGCCCCAGCAGCGCCAGCGGAACCAGCAGCCAGAGGTATTCTATATGTTCGAAACGTATCATTGTTTTTGTTCGGTGTTTATAGTTTGAACCATATCCAGCGGATGACGAGTTCGAGGGCCAGCGCCAGCAAGGCAAGCCACAGCCAGGGGGCGTATTCGTCGCGTGTCTGGGCATATTGCGTTACGTCGATCTTGCTTTTCTCCATATCGTCGATCTGGCTGAATATCTCCTTCAGGGCTTTCTTGTTGGTGGCACGGAAATATTGTCCTTCGTCGGTGGCTTCGGCCATCTGTTGCATGAGGGGTTCGTCGATTTCTACGTCGATGTTCTGGTAGTGCACGCGGCCGAACTGGTCGCGGAAGGGGAACGGGGCTTTGCCGCGCGAGCCGACGCCGATGGTGTAGAGGCGTATGCCGTAGAGGGCCGCTATCTCGGCGGCGTTCTGCGGGTCGATGCTGCCTTGGTTGTTCACGCCGTCGGTCAGCAGTATGATGACCTTGCTCTTGGCCTTGCTGTCTTTGATGCGGTTGACGGCGGTGGCAAGGCCGTCGCCGAGGGCGGTGCCGTCGCGCACGATGCCGCTCTTCAGCTTCTCCAGCTGCCCTAGCAGCACACGGTGGTCGACGGTCAGCGGCACCTGTGTGAAGGCTTCGCCAGCGAACACCACTAGGCTCATCCGGTCGTTCTTGCGACCGTCGATGAACTCGGCGGCCACCTGCTTGGCGGCCTCCAGACGGTTGGGACGGAAGTCTTCGGCCAGCATGCTGCCCGAGATGTCCATCGCCATCACGATGTCTATGCCCTCCACTTTTATCTGCTGGCGGTTCAGCTGGCTCTGCGGACGAGCCAGGGCCACCACCAGTGCGCCGACGGCCAGGGTGCGCAACGCGTAGGGTAGCCAGCGCAGCCGTACACGCAAGGTCTTGTCTACACCGGAGAAGACGTCGATGTCGGAATGTTGCAGGGCGGCCTCCTGCTTGTGGTAGCGCCAGATATAGTACGCCACCATCAGTGGCACGGCAACAAGCCCCGACAGCAGCCACGGGTGTGCAAAGGTGATATCAGGCATCTTTCACCTCCTCCTCTTGTGGCTTGACTTGCTGCCACATTGACTTTACGAAATCGTTGGCCAGACTCATCGACTGTTCGTGCACATGGGGCAGCGGTTCGCTTTTGGCGAACTTGACCAGGTCGGCGGTGCCGAATATCTCGCACAGGGGGGCGACGTCGACGTTGACAGTCAGCTTGGAGAGCGCGGCGACAGTCTCGTCGCTGGTCATCTCGGTGGCACGGATGTCGGTACACTCCTCGATAAAGGTGCGCACGGCGTCGGTCAGCTCGGTGTGGTATTCTTTCACCTTGCCGGCCTGCCACAGTTTGCTGTCGCGCAGTGCACCGAGGCGTTGCAGGGCGCGTTCTTCGGGGGTGCGGGTGTCGACAGGTTCGGCAATGCCGAGCAGCTCCTGCACACGCTTGCGGTGTGTCAGCAGCCACCATGCCACAAAGGCCACAGCAGCAATGGCTAGCGCCAGCAGCACCCAACGGAATATCTCCCAGAAGGTGTAGGGGATGTGCTCCAGTGGCATGATGTCGCGCGGCTCCATGGCGACAGTGTCGACCTCGACGTCGGTCACCACCAGTGGCAGCGAGTCGTCGGGGCTGAGGTGTATGTAGTGTGTGCCAGGCTCGAAACTGGTAATCAACGTGTGCTGTGTGCGGCTGGCGGTGTCGAAGCTTTGCCCGAGGGCAACGATGCCGTTCTGCGTCAGCGCCTCGGACGACGGGTAGCTGCGGGCGTTGCGTATGCTGAGGGTCGTCTGGTCGCCTAGGACGATGGTGTCGGCCGCCAGGGTGGCAATGGCTTGTCCGCGCAGCGTGGCAGGCAGCATACAGCATACGGCTGCCAGCACTATTGTGATATGTCGCGTTCTAATCATTTGTCTTACTCTCTCTCCTTAACTTCGCCGCGAAAGCAGTGCTCTCAACGGCTTGACGAAATCCTCGCCGGTGTACATGGTGGCCATGTCTATGCCATAGCGTTTCATCAGCTGCTCGGTCTGCCTGCTGCGCTGTTCGTAGCGCGCGTCGGCCATGCGGCGCACTGTGGCGTTGCCGGTGTCGACCCACAGGGTCTCGGTGCTCTCGGGGTCGTAGAACTTGACCAGTCCCAGGTTCTCGAGGTGCTCCTCGCGACGGTCGACAAGGCGCAGCGCCACCAGGTCGTGCCGTCCGGCGGCAAGCTTGAGCGCGTCGGTGTAGCCGGTGTCGTAGAAGTCCGAGAGCAGAAAGGTGGTGCAGCGTTTCTTGATGACGTTGTAGAAGTAGCCCAACGCACCGCTGATGTCGGTGCCGTTGGATTCGGGCTTGAAGGTGATAAGCTCGCGTATTATGCGCAGTATGTGCGTGCGCCCCTTCTTGGGCGGTATGAACTTCTCTATGCGGTCGCTGAAGAGTATGACACCCACCTTGTCGTTGTTGGCTATGGCACTGAACGCCAGCGTGGCAGCCACCTCGGCGGCAAGCTCTTCCTTGAACTGGTTGTGGGTGCCGAAACGCCCCGAACCGCTGACGTCGACCAGCAGCATGACCGTCAGCTCGCGTTCTTCTTCGAACACCTTGACGTAGGGATGCGCCAAGCGGGCCGTGACGTTCCAGTCGATGTTGCGCACATCGTCGCCATACTGGTATTCGCGCACCTCGCTGAACACCATGCCGCGCCCCTTGAAGGCCGAATGGTATTCGCCGCTGAACATCTGCTGGCTCAACCCTCGCGCCTTGATCTCGATCTTGCGGACTTTCTTTATTATGTCTTCGTTCATTTCTTCTAGATTTTCTAGACACTCTAGATTTTCTAGACTTCTGTCAGGGAACATCCACGCGGTTGAGCACCTCGCTCACCAGCTCCTCGCTGGTGACGTTCTCGGCCTCGGCTTCGTAGGTGAGCCCTATGCGATGGCGCAGCACATCCATGGCCACGGCACGCACGTCTTCGGGTATCACGTATCCGCGACGGCGCATGAAAGCGTAGGCCTTGGCGGCGGCGGCCAGGTTGATGCTGCCGCGCGGCGAGGCGCCGTAGCTGACCAGCGGCGTCAGCTTGTCGAGGCCGTATTGCGACGGATAGCGCGTGGCGAAGATGATGTCGGTGATGTAACTCTCGATTTTCTCGTCCATATACACCTCGCGCACAAGCTCGCGCGCCTTCATGATGTCGCTCGGCTTCAGTATGGCCTGCTGCGGGGCATTGGCACTCTGCTCGCCACTGACCACCTGGTGCAGTATCATCCGCTCTTCGTCGCGCTTGGGGTAGGTGATGACCACCTTCAGCATGAAACGGTCTACCTGTGCTTCGGGTAGGGGATAGGTGCCTTCCTGCTCGATAGGGTTCTGTGTGGCCATGACGAGGAAGGGCTCCTCAAGGGCGAAGGTCTGTTCGCCGATGGTCACCTGGCGTTCCTGCATGGCTTCAAGTAGGGCACTCTGCACCTTGGCCGGGGCACGGTTGATCTCGTCGGCAAGGACGAAGTTGCTGAATATAGGACCTTTCTTTACTTGGAAGCTCTCGTTCTTCTGACTGTATATCATGGTGCCGATGAGGTCGGCAGGCAACAGGTCGGGCGTGAACTGTATACGGCTGAAACGGGCGTCGATGGCACGCGCCAACGTACTTATCGCCAAGGTCTTGGCCAGTCCGGGCACACCTTCGAGCAACACATGCCCACCACTCAACAGGCCGATGAGGAGGCCTTCGACCATGTGCTTCTGTCCTACAATCTGTTTGCCCATCTCCATTGTGAGCACATCGATAAATGCACTTTCACGACCGATACGGTCGTTCAGTTCCTGTATGTTAATAGGTTCCATAGTAAAATATGATATATTTTTAGCGTTAATAACACAAACATTGCAACATTTATTGTGCAAGAACTATGTTTTTTTAGAATTGTTAAGAATTACGTGGACCCTTGTGAAAAAAAATCCGTATTCGCGAGAATACGGATGCCTGTAATCTTCTTCACTCCCGGCCAAGTTCTTCAATATTGTTCCTTGACGTTGGGGAAGTCGCCGCTCTTCACGTCGTCGACGTAGTGACGGATGGCGTTCGAGATGTCGTCGCCGAAAGTGCCGTAGGTACGCAGATAGCGTGGTTTGAACTGCTGCGTGATGCCGAGCATGTCCTGCAGCACCAGCACCTGTCCGTCGGTGTGGGGACCGGCACCGATGCCTATGGTGGGTATCTTGAGGGTGTTTGTCACTTCGGCGGCCAGCTTGGCCGGTATCTTTTCGAGCACCACCGAGAAGCAGCCGGCCTCTTGCAGTATCTGCGCGTCGTTCATCAGCCGTTTTGCCTCGTCGTCGTCGGTGGCACGCACGGCATAGGTGCCGAACTTGTTGATGCTCTGCGGCGTAAGACCCAGGTGCCCCATCACCGGTATGCCGGCCGACAGTATGCGTTGCACACTCTCCAGCACCTCCTCGCCGCCTTCAAGCTTGATGGCGTCGGCCCCCGTCTCTTTCATGATGCGGATGGCACTGGCCAGCGCCTGCTTGGAGTTGCCTTGGTATGTGCCGAAGGGCAGGTCCACCACCACCAGGGCTCGCTTGATGGCACGCACCACCGAGGTGGCATACACTATCATCTCGTCCAGTGTTATGGGTAGCGTGGTCATGTGCCCCTGCATCACGTTGGCCGCCGAGTCGCCGACCAGCACTGCGTCTATCTTGGTGCTCTGTAGCAGCGACGCCATCGAGTAGTCGTAGGCCGTCAGCATAGCTATCTTCTCGCCGCAGGTCTTCATGTTCTGCAGCACGTGTGTCGTCACCTTTGTGACGTCGGTTTGCAAGTATGCCATTGTCAGTCTATGTTTTCTTCGGGATTTTTGTTGCCTTTCTTCGAGGGAACCTCTTCCTCCTGTTCGGGAATGATGCGGAAGAGTGCACTCAGCGGTTTCTTCAGCTCGTAGACGCCGCGTTTGCCCACGTGGTAGGCCACATAGTAGGTGCCGCCTACGTCAAAGGCGGACGCCTCGGTGGGCCCGTCTACCTTGTAGAAGTATTTGCCCAGCTCGCTCTCCTGTATGCGCTTGCCGAGATAGATGGTGTCGAACTGCCCCAGGTTGATAGGCGCCTGCAGCCCCAGCTCGGCCTTGCCGGGCATCTTGCGCGTTGGCATCGCCTTGTACTCGATGCCGCGGCTGGTCTTCACCTTGGCGTAGAACTTCAACTTGGCATCCATCTGCTCCTTCGTCACGGGGATGCGGATGAAGATGGAGTCCTTCAGCGGCTCGGTGCACGAGTCGGCAGGCATGACGCCACTGTAGTCCAGCACGACATATCCGGCTTGCACGATGATTTGCTTGCGGTGCGGCACCAGGTTGTACTGCTCGACGACAGGACGGTAGTCCAGGTGGTCGTCGATCTTTATCTCGATGTTCGAAGGACAGTTGTCTTTGGTACGTTCCACCGAACGTATCGCACCGCGGGCGATGAAGAGCGACGCATAGTAGCCGCGTACCACACTGTCGGCTGCCGGTATCTGGCATCCGCGCGCTGTGCCTACACATTCGTCAGGGTCGTTGCGGAATGTCACCAGCACCGACCCCGTCAGGTCAACTGTCTTGTTCAACGTGCGACGTGCCTCGGGCAGGTCGCCACAGTTGTATGTCATACGCGACGTCGGCACCTCGAAGACCAGCGTCTCCACCGTGTCGCCCTGACATGAGCAGTGGATGGGGTTCAACGCTCGCCGTACAGGGAACGACGAATGGCAGCGTCGGGCAAAATATTGGTACACAGCCTCAACACGCCGGTCGCTCAAGCGCTCGTCGGCATCGCCATATCCCTCGATGGTCATAGTGTAGTACATCGGGTTGCGCATGTCGAACGCTATGCGGTACGCCGAGTCGAGCAGGTCGAGCATCGTGGTGTCGTAGTCGACGTCGCCTGCGTTGTACTTGATTAGTAGGCAGAAGACTTCCGGATTCTGTAGGGCCTTCTGCATGTTTTTTATCGGTTTGGCCGATGGAATGTAGAGGCCCGACTGTGCCGCAGCACCGGCAGGAAGCAATAGCGTCGCAGTCATCATGCCGACAATCAGCCATTTATAGCATTTGGTGCCCATGATATGATATATTATGTCGAAATGCAAAAGTACAAAAAAAATGAAAACCGTCGACCAATAATTTTCAAGATAGCCCCAATCCCCACCCCCCCCAAAAAAAAAACAACGAAGAGCATAG
>FLNX01002930.1_pt1 | contig 34105 bp, 23 predicted proteins | sample 1140341 | NCBI WGS metagenome assembly FLNX01 (sample SAMEA3878208, study PRJEB12797) | bioreactor metagenome | biome: Moose rumen | place: Sweden | collected 2011-10 | reverse complement strand
GTTAATACTTTATCTCTATATACTTAATATTTTTTTTGTAAAGAAATGTAACAAGCTATGTATATATAAGCAATTATTTACAAAGTATATACTTTATATATATGTAAGTATAAATAAGAGGATAAGAGCATGGGCAGTTTTGGATGTGGCACGGCCTTTAATTTGAGATATCGACCTAACGGTCCGATGCGAACGTATATTTACGAGCGTCCTGCACCCCGACCATCTATTTTCTGTGGTATGGGGACAAGTTCTTATACTCAAAATATCACCTATGATATGGGTGGTCCAAAAGGTTTTTGGGGATTTTTGTCAGGATTCCTGAACAGCTTTATGATGATGGGCGGCATGAGTTGTCTTGCAGGTCTTGGCGGCGGTGGCGGCAGTGTGAAACCACAAGGTGCTTCTGATGATGAAGGTGCTGCGAAAATAAATTATGGCAAAAACTTGGAAAAAATGTCGCCTGAAGGTTCAAAAGTTGTTGATAACGGTGATGGTACATATTCTATAAATATTCCTGATAAAGGTATTATTTCAGGTAAATATAATGATTTGATGGAACAGTTAAAAGAGTTGGCAAAACCTTCTACTCCTAAAAAGGATCCTGCTGTTCAACAACAACAGCAACAACAACAGGTACAACAACCGCCTGCAACAGTTGAACATGAAAAAGATGATGCTATTTCCGCAAGTGATTTAAGTTCTTTCACTGGTAATTGTGTTGTAATTGATGAAGATTTAGATGACACACTTGCTAAATATGGCAGAAATAGCCATATTACAGGGGCATTTGGTGTTAAAACAGCAGGTGATGCTGATAGTAAAAACTTCCCGAAAGTAATCACAGTCGGCTCTCAAGAATATACATATGCCGGCTCTGATGATGGCGGAGCTATATACAAATCAACAAGTTCCAACGCAAAAGGTCAATATTATCGTATGGAATGGAACAGTAATTCGCAATTGCAATTGATTCAGCATTCTGATGAAGAAAATGAACAAATAAAAGCAGGCTTAAATATTGCGGATGTGTCAAAGAAAAAAGCTAAAACAAGAACAACGTATACTCCGACAGTAGTAGCCGGAGGATCTAACAAAAGTAATCGCTTTATAAATGGCGGCGAATAATATGGAGAATACAGTATGTCAGCAAACATATTCTTAGCAGCAAATCAATTCAGACCGATGCACTTTGGTGTACGTCACGGAGGACCAATGTTTATTGGTGCCCCGAACGTAAGTTATACCGAGAATATAACTATAAAGTCCGGCGGCAATTTTTGGACAGGTCTGTTAGGTGCTTTAACAAGCAGCATAGGTGGCGGCGGAATGATGGGCGGCAGCGTTTGGGGTATGCCTCAAATGGCAATGCCTATGATGCCAATGATGGGCGGTATGAATATGGGTATGATGGGTATGCCTATGATGGGTATGCCTATGATGGGCATGCCTATGATGGGGATGTCACCAATGATGGGTATGGGTATGCCAATGATGGGCGGTATGAGTCCTTACGGATATCTTAATACTCAGCAGGCGCAACAGCAGGAAAAGACTGATGATAAAGACAAACAACCGAAAAATGATTTTGAACGCTTACAGGCTCTTTTCAAAGATTATAATTTGACCATGGTTGATGACGGTAAAGGTAAATATACCGTTAAATTAAAAGATGGTACTTTGATTCGAGGTACATATAAAGAAGTTACAGAAGAATTAAGTGAACTTGAACAGGACGGCATAATTAAACCGATTAAAAAATCTGAGAAAACTGATAAAACTGATAAGACAGATGAAATTGATGACGAAGATGAAGTTGATGACGAAAATGATGATGCAGAGGATGAGTCTGATGCAGTAGTATCAACAAAACCTCACCCGAATGGTAAATGGAACAGAGTAACTTCTGATTCTGATTTCTATAAAGCATTTATTGACGGCGAAAAGAAAGATGCAAGTGAATTAACTTCTGACTTAATTATGGATATATGTGGACCGGCTTGCAAATTCAATGCTGACGAACAAACACAAATTCGTGCATTTATAATAAAACAAAATCCGAGCGTATTTAAAGAAAACGGTGAATTAAAATCCGGCGCTGATATGTCAAAACTTGACTTGCCTGATGAACAATGGTTAAAAGAAGAATTTGGCAACTTTAGTGATCGCCGTCAGGTTTTTAATGATAAACATAAATACGGTGCGAGTAAACCTGAAAAAGTAGTTACGGGCGAAAAAGGACGATATGCCGAAAAACACGGTGATAAATACGAATTTTATACCCGTGACGGTGTCCAGTTGCCTGCAAGCTATGTAAAACAGCACGACCCTGAACTTTATAATCAGACGCAGGGCAAAGTCGATAATGCTCTCAGAGGCAGATAAATTTATTAACATCAATAACTTGCATAAAAATAAACGAGGTTTTAAAAATCTCGTTTATTTTTTTATAATATAATATATTTATAATATATTTTATGAGGTAGCTATGTTAAGAGATTATTTTTTGAATAAGGTTGAAGATGCGCTTATTTCTGCAGTAAATAGCGGAAAAATCGGACAAATGAGTGAATACACAAAGGGTTCTTTGATTGTTGAAAAGCCTAAAAACCCCGAATTCGGTGATTTTGCAATAAACGTTTCTTCTCTTGCCCGTCAGGCTAAAATAGCTCCCCCGCTGATTGCTAATGCAATTGTTGAATATATCGATAAAGAGGATAATGATTATTCTGTTGTTGCAGGTTTTATTAATTTCAAAGCAGGAGAAACGCTCTTATTAAACCTTATTGATGAAATAATTAATAAAAAAGAAAATTTTGGCAAACCTGAAAATGTAGAAACAGAAAAAATAATTCTTGAATACATATCAGCTAACCCGACAGGTCCTTTCCACATCGGACACGGACGTTGGGCTGCTATGGGCAGTGCGCTTGCAAATCTGTTAAAATTCTACGGTAATGAAGTTTATCAGGAATTTTACATCAATGATGCCGGCTCTCAAATTCAGAAATTAGGTCGCTCTCTTATGATAAGAGTCAAACGGGAATTGGGTGTTAATATTGATTTTCCGACAGATGAAGAAGAAAGAAAAAATTATTATCCGGGCGATTATTTGATTCCTGTTGCCAAAGCTTTTTTAGAACAAAATTCTCAAGTAATATCAGAGGAAAATGTTGATGAAATAGAATTACAGGTTTATTGCGATTTTGCCAAAGAATATGAAGAAAAGGTTCAGCGTGATTTGTTAGACCGCTTAAAGGTTAAATTTGATAATTTTTATTCGGAATTAACACTTCACAATTCTGGTAAAGTTAAATATTATGTTGATAAGCTTACTCAATCGGGTAAAATTTATGAAAAAGACGGGGCAACTTGGTTTAAATCATCAGATTACGGTGATGATCAGGACAGAGTTATAAAAAAAGTTGATGGCTCTAATACTTACCTGACTGCTGATATTGCATACCACGCAGATAAGCTTGAACGTGGATTTGACAGAATGATTGATATTTGGGGGGCTGATCACCATGGATATATTCCGAGAGTCAAAGCTTCTTTAGAGGCTTTGGGCTACAATCCAGATAAGCTGGAAGTTCTTTTGGGGCAGCTTGTAAACCTTGTTATAAACGGTAACGAAGTCCGTATGGGCAAACGTAAAAACATGGTTACTCTTGAAGATTTAGTGGATGAAGTCGGCACTGATGCCACACGCTTCTGGATGACTATGAGAAATATTGATACAACTCTTGATTTTGATATTGAGCTTGCTAAAAAATCAACGGATGAAAATCCTGTATTTTATGTTCAATATGCTCATGCAAGAGCTTGCTCAATTATAAGAAATGCTGTTTTACCTAAAACTGATACTCAGACAGGAAAAGAAATACCTCCTGTTCTGTCGGAAAACGAATTTAATGATTTAATATCAAATTTTGATAAAAATATACTAAAACTTACTTTAAAAGAAGCAAGAAAACTCGTTCTCAAGCTTGAAGAATTTAAGCATTTAATAGTTACTTCTGCTCGTGACAGACAAGTTTATACAATCTGCCGCTACGTTCAGGAGCTTGCTTCGGAATTTCATTCTTTCTATAATTCAACCCGTGTAATTACGGATGATATTCAAATTACAAAAGCTCGTTTATCTTTGATTTACGCATTTAAAACAGTATTGGCTAACGCTCTTTCCATAATTGCAGTGTCAGCTCCGGAAAAAATGTAGTGGGGGAAAAATGTGAAAACAATGGTTTTGTAATTCAGCGACTATTGTATTTCTGTGTATCTAAGATGCCATTGTTTTGTATTCCCTGTAATGATTGTTCCTAAAAGCGGAAATCACGCTCGCCCTGTTCAATTTTTTTAAGGTATTCTTCTGTTTTTTCTTTAACGGAATTTTGTATATTATTCAGTTCTTTTTCTATTATTTCGTTCCCGATTTTTTTAGTTTGGTCGGAGGCATAATCTTCAAGAAATTCTTTTAGTGTGATAAGAGCATTTGGCTGGCAGAAATTGTGGATTTGTTTATCTTTGCAGATTTCCATAAATCTGTCCCCAACTCGGCCTGCTCTGTAACATGCAGTGCAAAAACTCGGTATATATCCAAGCTCCATAAGCCATCTGACTACTTCATCAAGAGTTCTTCTGTCCTCAACGTCAAATTGCGCAGTTTCTTCTTCCGATTCGTTTTCAGGATGAGCATAACCGCCTACGCTTGTTTTTGAACCGCCGCTGATTTGCGAAACTCCCAATTCAAGAACTTTTTTTCTTACTTTTGCCGATTCCCGTGTTGAAATTATCATTCCCGTATAAGGTACGGCTATTCTTATGCAGGCAACAATTTTGGTAAATGTTTCATCATCAATACCGTTTTCAAATGTTTTAGGGTCAATATCGTCAGCTTTTCTGATTCTCGGTACCGAAATAGTATGCGGTCCGACCCCGAAAACAGCTTCCAAATGCTGCGCATGCATCAAAAGTGCAGCAAATTCATACTTATATGTTGATAAACCGAACAATACTCCTATTCCAACGTCATCAATACCGCCCTGCATGGCTCTGTCCATAGCTTCAGTGTGGTAGTCATAATTGTGTTTAGGGCCTGTCGGGTGAAGTTTTTCGTAGCGTTCTTTGTTGTATGTTTCCTGAAAAAGAATATATGTTCCTATTCCTGCTTCTTTCAGTTTTCTGTAATTCTCAACTGTCGTTGCTGCAATATTAACATTTACTCTGCGTATTGCACCGTTTTTGTGATTTATCGAATAAATAGTTTTTATTGATTCCAAAACGTATTCAATAGGGTTATTAACGGGGTCTTCTCCCGTTTCAAGCGCAAGTCTTTTATGCCCCATATCCTGTAAGGCAATAACTTCTTCTCTTATTTCTTCCTGAGTCATTTTCTTTCTCGGAATATGAGTATTTTTTGAGTGGTAAGGGCAATATACACATCCGTTTACACAGTAATTAGATAAATATAACGGAGCAAAAAGGACTATTCTGTTTCCGTAGTATTCTTCTTTAATTTTTTTAGCAAGAGCAAATATTTCATTGTTTTTTTCTTCTATTTCGCATGCAAGTAAAACGGATGCTTCTGTGTGCGTAAGTCCGTTGCCTTGTTTTGCTTTATTGAGAATGTTATCTATAAGTACGGCATTATTTTTGTTTGCCTGCGCATAATCAATAGTCGCTAAAACTTCATCATTATCTATAAATTCTGTTGCGTGAGGCGATTTAACGTTATACATATCTCTGCTCCCTTAATATAAATCATAAAACTTCAAAATTTTTTGTAAAGCAGAATAAAAGCCGATATTTCTATCGGCTTTTTAGAATTATTATTTACGGTTTATTACTAAATATGTTTTTCAATATTTGAAATAATAGTTGATTTAGGCATAAGCCCTACCATTCTTTCAACAGGTTTTCCTTCATCAAAAACCAAAAGGCATGGAATTCCGCTTATTGAATATTTTTTTGCGATTTCTTTGTTTTCTTCAACATTTACCTTTGTAAATTTGACTTTGCCTTCATAGTTTTGTGCTATTTCTTCCAATACAGGTCCGAGTTTTCTGCAAGGTCCGCACCATGTTGCCCAAAAATCTACAACAGTCGGAATGCTTGAATTTTCAACTTCCTGTTCAAATATTTCCTCATTAACTTCTGTAATTTCCGCCATATTTTTCCCCTTATTTTTATATCAACCGTAATATTTTAGCATAGAAAAAATTTTTGTGCTATTATCTTATACAAGGATATTAGGATAGATATATGACAAGAAAAAAAGTTATTGAGATAGTTTTGGATACTGAAACCACAGGCTTGGATTTTACCCGTGAAAAAATGGTTGAATTTGCGGCAGTTCGTCTTGAAAACGGCAAAATTAAGGATGAATTTCAAACCCTTATAAATCCGCAGCAGCATATCAGAAAATCAAGTATCGCAATTCACGGTATTACTCAGGAAATGGTGGAAGATGCCCCGACAGAAGAAGAAGTTATGCCAAAAATACTTGAATTTATGGGGGATTATCCTATCGTAGCTCATAATGCTATTTTTGATTACTCTTTTATAAACGAGGCATCCAAAAGAGTAACTGGAAATACTATTTCAAATGAGAGAATTGATACCCAGCAAATGTTTAAAGAAATTTATCCTGACTTGGAAAGTCATGGTTTAAACGCTTTGACTGATAAATTTAAAGTAGAGTTAAAAGACCATCATAGGGCTATGGGTGATACTATGGGACTTGCTCTTGCATATCCCAAACTCAAAAAACTTTATCTGCAAAAATTCGATTGGGAACATAAAGAATTAGACAACGTTGAATATTTGTTTGAAAGATATTTACGCATTCAAAATACCGTTACCGTTTTGCAATCGGAATTACAGGATTTAAAATCTGTTTTTAAGTTGTATTTTGAACTCGGCGGAGAGCCTTTGACTTCTGAAGAAGGCGATTTGCTGGTTTATAATTCAAAACAGACTTTTGGATATGATTTTGATTCAATAAAGCCTGTTTTGGAAGAAATCGGAGCTTTATCAAAAGCCGCAAGAATAAATACGGGATTTATTGACAGACTCGTAAACGGTCACAGCCTTGATGATGAAAAAAGAGAAATAATTTTAAATGCGAGAACAGAACTAACCGAAACTCGTAATGTTCAGATAATAAAAAATAAATAATATAGGAGAAATGCTGATGCTTGGCAGATTAGGGAAGTTTTTTGTCGAACCTCCGGCAAAAGATATAATACAGGATAATGAAAAAGTCGCTTCAATGTATAAGCACTGGAGATGGAGAATATTTTATTCAAGCTTTATTGCTTATGTAGTTTTCCATTTATGCCGTAAAAATATGGCGGTTGCTCTGCCTGTTATCTCAAGAGATCTAGGTCTGACAAATACCCAGCTCGGAGTATTGGGGGCAACTTTATACATTACATACGGTATCGGCAAGTTTATAAACGGTGTTATTGCGGATAAATCAAATGTAAGAACATTTTTGCCGACAGCATTAATTCTTTCTGCAATTTGTAATATTTGTTTTGTTTTAAGTGCAATATTTGTCACTCCCGGACATGTAAGCTTTTTCGGTTTGCCTTCTGCATCAGTGCTTTTGTGGCTGTTATCATTCTTTTGGGGGGCTAACGGTTGGTTTCAATCCTGCGGATTTCCGCCTGTTGCAAAAAGTCTTTCATATTGGTTTTCAAATTCCGAACGTGGAACAAAATGGTCAATATGGTCTACTTCTCACCAGTTCGGCGTATTTGCATCAGTAACACTATCAGGATTGGTTATAGGTAAACTCGGTTGGATGGGTGCATTTTATGTTCCTGCGATAATATGTATAATTACAGGTATCTGGTTGTTTGACAGATTGAGAGATAAACCGCAGTCTTTAGGATTGCCTGATATTGAAAAATATAACAATGAGCCTGTAAAAGAAGAAGTTGCGGATGAACAGGCAAATGTTTCATACCTGCAAATTTTTAAAACACATATTTTATGCAATCCTATTATTTGGATGTTGGCTATTGCTTATACTTTTGTTTACATTGTTCGTTTTGGAACAGAAGATTGGCTTGTAAAATACCTTGTTGAAGTAAAACATAATACTCTGCCTATCGCAAGTGCCAAATTGAGTACCCTTGCTCTTGTAGGTTCTGCGGGCGCAATTATGGCGGGTGTAATTTCGGATAAATTCTGTAAAGGCAGCAGAACACCAGTAAATATAGCATTTTTGATCTTACTTATTGTAAGTTTATATGCGTTCTCAATAAATCCTGCAAATAACTTCTTCCTTGAAACATTGGATTATGTATTTGCAGCATTAATCGGTGTATTTACGGCAGGTCCTCAAATGTTAATCGGCGGTCTTTGTGCGGTTGAAAGTTCTTCAAAACGTGTAGCTTCGGCATCTATCGGATTTACGGGTGTATTCGGGTATATAGGTGCGGCGCTGTCTTCAAGCGGTACCGGGCATTTTGTTGATAAACTCGGATGGAACGGTGCAATTGCTTTCTGGATGATTTCTACCGCTATTTGTGTCGGTATATGCGTACTTCTTTATATATTTGAAAAACGCAGAAGTAAGAAAGCATAGATAGGACAATAAGTTCGCATAGATAAGGTGATATGGCTATATGGCAATAGGGCGATAAGTTCTTTATGGTTATTAATTATTTTAAAACTATACGATTAACAATAATTCTAATCTTGATAAGAACTAAACTCGTTTTGCCGATCTGACCGACTCACAAAGTTACTTTAATTTTTCAACTCTTGTTTTTAATAATGTAACCTGAGATTTTAATTCTGCGTTTTTCTTCTCAAGTTTCTGAATCTTATTTTCAAGTGTTAAAGCACGTTTTGTTAGATTTGCGACTTTTGAATTAAGCTCTTTAATAGAATTTATAACGGCATAAAACATTTCATCCCAGCGTATTTTGAGATATCCGTCATCATCTTTGAATACTGCAGTCGGGAAAACTTTTTGCAATTCTTGTGCAATTACACCGACTTGAGGGGTTTTATTTTTGTCATTTTTGAATATATAATTATAAACCTTTAATTGTTTAATTTTATCAAGTCCTGACAGATTTTTGTCTGAAATATTTTTCAATCTTCTGTCACTTGTTGCATTTCTTATATAACTGAGAGGGGCACAATTACCTGTTGTTGTAAAATTGTATGTGATTTGGTTTGGAGCACATGGGGCATCAACATTTGTACCAAAAACCGAAGTTGAACCTATATTTGCGTAATAGAACGGATAGAGAATATTGCCTATTGTAAAATAGGTTTTACCTCTTACTACAAGATTCCCATTAATTATGGTTGTGGCATTAGATACAATCCCCGGATTGTTTATAAGCTTAGTATTTCCTCTTCCGGGAGAATTGTGTAATTCCAATACCGCATCACCGCCGTACAGTCCGCCTTTCCAAGTCCCGTCGGTATTCATATTCGGATTTGAGCCGATATAAGTTCGGGGTGTTGAATCCAGTCTGTCAAAGCCGAGTTCTGTGGCAACTGGAGTATTGTATGCAGGTCCTGAATTATAGCCTATACAAGTTTTATAAGATTCTTTTGTAAATCCTGAACATGCATTATACCCGATTGCAACGTTATAGCTGCCTGTTGTCAAATTTTTTAATGCTCCAGAACCGATTGCAACGTTTCTTTTTCCGCTGGCAATGCTATCTAAGGCTCTGTAACCTATCGCAACATTGAAATCATTATCTTTGTTCAGTTTAACAACCTTTGTTCCGCCGCATTCATCACATTCAACTTCTTCTGTTTCTTCATCAACAAATTCTTTCTTTGTTTTCCCTGTGCTTGCACCGATAAATGTATTATAGTTCCCTATAATTGATGATGCTTCATATCCTATCAGTACGTTTCCGAATGTTTCTGCATCGTATCCTGCGTTATATCCGACAAAAGTATTGTTTGAACCTGTAAGATTGACGTATCCGCTGCCTGAACCTATTGTAGTGTTATCTTTTCCGTTATATAGGTTGGAAGATGAATAATAGCCGAATGCTGTATTGTTTTTTGCAACATTTGATTCGTTGTCATAATCTTTAAGAGCATCAAGAGCTCCGTAACCAAAAGCCAAATTACTTGAAGGATATGTTCCGGATTTGTTTTTAAATAATAACATCGGATATTCAGCACCGAGCAGCAGATTTGTTCCGTCCGCAAGTAAACTTCCCGCAAATGTTCCGGGATCATCAAAATCTTCTCGCCCGAATCTCAATTGCAATTGTTTTTGTATCGTATTTGTTGCAAAAACATACCCTGAACGTATAACAACCCTTGATAATGGTGTATAAGATGATTTTATATCATTTTCGGAATCGGGAGTAGTACCAAAATAAACACCTCCCATATAGCTGTCTGTATTAGGCTGGTAATATGCGTTCATCGGACCTGCCATATAGTTCCTGCTTGACCACAACCACAGTTCTTTTTTTATTTCCCCTGATCTTCTTCTTTTGGTGACAAGAGGTGCAAAAGCAGCAAATAAAATTGTTAAAACCAGAAGTACAACCATTACTTCCGCTAAAGTAAATGCAGGCTTTTTACGATTACTGCTCATCCGTTATCCCATACCCTTGTGCTATATTGTTTATTATAACATATTATTCATCTCATTTCAATTATTTATATTAATCTGTATCAGGTTTTATTTTTGTGTTATTTTATATTTAGAAGTTTTTACTATGAGGATTTTAATATGACTACATTATTAGAAGATTTACCTACCGTTTATAATGCAAAAAAAACAGAGGAAAGTATTTACAAGTTTTGGGAAGATAACGGATTTTTTAAGGCTGATGCAAAAAGTAAAAAAGAGCCTTATTCAATTGTAATTCCGCCACCTAATGTTACGGGTGTTTTGCATATGGGACACGCACTTGATGAAACATTGCAGGATATTTTAGTTCGTTATCACAGAATGAGCGGATATGAAACACTTTGGGTTCCCGGAACTGACCATGCCGGAATTGCAACTCAGAATGTAGTCGAAAAACAGTTAAGAGAACAGGGAATTTCCCGTTATGACTTAGGTCGTGAAAAGTTTTTGGAAAAAACATGGGAATGGGCAAATGCTCACAAATCAAGAATACTTGACCAGTGTAAGCGACTTGGAGCATCTTTTGACCGAACAAGGGAAAGATTTACTTTTGATGAAGGTTGCAGTGATGCAGTAAAAGAAGTTTTTGTACGTCTTTATGAAAAAGGTCTGATTTATAAAGGTAAATATATTGTAAACTGGTGTCCTCGCTGCCGCAGTGCAATTTCTGATGTTGAAACGGAATATGCATCAGAACAGGGACATCTTTGGGAAATTTCTTATCCGCTGAAAAATGAACCCGGAGCTATTATTGTTGCAACAACAAGACCTGAAACAATTTTTGGTGATGTTGCAATTGCGGTTCATCCTGATGACCATAAGTATTCCGAACTTGTAGGAAAAACGGTTATTGTTCCGCTTTCAGGTCGAGAAATTCCTATTATTGCAGATGAATATGTAGACAGAAACTTTGGCACGGGTGCTGTAAAAATTACCCCTGCGCATGATCCTAACGATTATGAAGTCGGCAAACGCCACGGTTTAAAGCCTATTTGGGTAATTGACGAAGAAGGAAAAATGATAGAGTGCGGAGAAGTGCCTCAAAAATATCATTCGCTTGACAGATATGAAGCAAGAAAAGCCATTGTCGGTGATTTGTCATATCAAAACTTCTTGTTAAGAACAAAAGATCACGAGCATAATGTCGGCAAATGCCAAAGATGCGGTACAACAATTGAACCGTTACTTTCGGAACAATGGTTTGTAAAAATGGAACCGCTTGCAAAAGAAGCTATTGCCGCAGTTAAAGACGGAAGAATAAAATTCATACCTGAAAGATGGGAAAAGAATTATCTCGGGTGGATGGAAAATATAAGAGATTGGTGTATTTCACGTCAATTATGGTGGGGGCATCAGATACCCGCATATCATAATAAAAATACTGGAGAAATGATTGTTGCCAAAGAAAATCCTGACCCGTCCGTATGGGAACAGGAAACAGATGTTTTAGACACTTGGTTTTCTTCAGGTTTATGGCCGTTTAGTACAATGGGTTGGCCAAATACTGACAGTGAAGATTTTAAAAAATTCTATCCTACAACAACTCTTGTAACAGGTTTTGATATTATTTTCTTCTGGGTTGCAAGAATGATTACCATGGGGTTGGAATTTACGGGTAAAGCACCTTTCTCAACGGTTTATATTCACGGTTTAATTCGTGACGAGAAAGGGCAAAAGATGTCTAAATCCAAAGGTAATACGATTGATCCCGTTGTTATTATTGACAAATACGGATGTGATGCTTTGAGATTTACAATGACATCATTATGTACTTACGGCGGTCAGGATATTAAAATCAGTGATGAACGTTTTGAATACGGAAGAAATTTTGCCAATAAAATATGGAACGCTTCAAGATTTGTTTTGATGAATCTTGACGGAGTTGATAATAACGATATTGATTTTGATAAATTGACTATTGCCGATAAATGGATTCTTGATAAGATGAATGCTGTTGCCAAAGAAGTCAATGACGATATAAAGACTTATCGTATTGGTGAAACGGCTCACGTTCTTTATGATTTCTTCTGGAATTCTTATTGTGATTGGTATGTTGAAATTGCTAAAATTCAGCTTCAGGATGAGTCATTGAAGCTTAATACTCAAAGAATTTTGAGATATGTTCTTGATATGTCTTTGAGAATGCTTCATCCTATTATGCCGCATATTACGGAAAGAATATGGCAATTGATTCCTAAAAATACTGATTATAAGGCTATTATGCTTTCTGATTATCCTGTTTATAAAGAAAGTTTGTCTTTCCCGAAAGAAGCAAAAGAAATGGAATTGGTATTTGAGGCGATATCATCTTTAAGAAACGTCAGACAAAGTTTCAATATTGCTATGAGTCTTAAATTTGATATTCAAATTTTTGCAAGCGACTCGGAATTACCTGTATTTAAAGAAATTGAAAGCTATATTAAACGTATGGCAAAAGTAGAAAATATATCTTATGCTGATGTAAATTTACCTGCTCCTAAAAGAAGTGCAAGTGCTGTTGTTTCAGCTTCTAAGATTGTAATTCCGCTGGAAAATCTTATTGATTTTGACTTAGAAATTTCAAGACAAAAGAAAAAACTTGAAAAACTGACAGGAGAAAGAAAATCTCTTGAAGGACGTATTAACAATCCTAAGTTTGTTGCTAATGCACCTGAGGATTTAGTAAATCAAACAAAAGCCCGCATTGACGAAATCGTTGTTCAGGAAAAAGCAATAAATGAGTTGATATCATCTTTGAGTGATTAATATTTATTAACAAATTAACAAAAAATAAAATTCTTCTTTTTTAATTCTAAAAAGGAGAATTTTATTTATGTATGCTGAAACTGTTTCAAAAGTCCTAAAGGATGTTACTACACCTCAAAAAGTGGTCAGACGTGTTTTGCGTGATAATGATATGCAGATTGTTAAAAATTTTACACCCGTTGAATCGGAATACAGGTTTGAATTGGGAAATAACAGACGAATTATAATGTCTTTGACAAAAGATGAATTTATCCAAAAAGAGGAACGCCACATTAAAGGCGGTTGGCGTCCGTCCGTTGAAATGCGTGTAAGAGGCACAGTTAAAGAATTGGAAGATGCTATGATATCTTCTGTTCAGAATATAATTGACCTTGGCGAACGCTTTAAAAGATTCAGAATTATTAAGTAATCTTAACAAAGCTTTACATTTTGAAAAAAATTTGCTAGTATATGCAAGTATTAAGAGTTAGTGTCAATAGTATTGACGTGGAGTTAATATGTCGGGTAAAAAAGGTACATCAGATGCTGATTTTGAAAAGTTGTTAGAGCAGTATGATTATAATTTTCAAAAAGGCGATTTGGTAAAAGGTGTGGTCTGCGGATTTGACGGTAACGGTGTTTTGGTTGATATAGGTGCTAAAACTACAGCTCTTGTACCGTCTTACGAAGCGGTTGATAAAGATGAGAAGGTTGAAGAAAAATTCCAAAAAGGACAAGAAGGTGAATTTCTTATTATAAGAGAAGAAGATGAGGACGGGCGGTTTCTGCTTTCTAAGAAAAAAGTTGATTTCGCTTATGCTTGGAAAGATTTGGAAAAAGCAAAAGCTGCTGATGAAACAATATTGGCAACTGTCATAAATTCCGTAAAAGGCGGTGTTCTTGTTGAAGTTGCAGGTGTAAGAGGATTTATTCCGTCAAGTCAGATGCGCCTAAAAGAATCGGAAGTTCAGGAAGGTTCTAAGATTGAAGTAAAAATCCTTACTCTTGATGTTCAGCAGAATAACTTTATTCTCTCAAATAAAAAAGTATATGACGACTCTGCAGAAGAAAACAGAAAAAATATTTTCTCTCAGGTTGAAGTCGGTCAGATAGTAAAAGGTGAAGTCGTTCGTATTACTGATTTTGGTGCATTTGTCGATATCGGCGGAATTGACGGATTATTACCGCTATCTCAGTTGTCGTGGAGATGGATTGATCATCCGACAGATATTTTGCATGTCGGTGATACGATTGATATCGAGGTAATTTTAGTCGATCATGACAAGCACAGGATATCACTCAGTTTGAAAAAACTTGAAGCTGATCCTTGGATCGATGCTGAAAAGAATATCAAAGAAGGTGACAAAATTGAGGGTACTGTTACCAGATTAAAGTACTTTGGTGCTTTTGTTGAGGTTTATCCCGGAGTTGAAGCACTGCTTCCTCACAATGAAGTTATTGAATATCAAAATGATTCAAAAGCCATTCTTCAGGTTGGGGATAAAATCTCTACATATATAATCAAGTTTAATCCTGCGGACAGACGTATTGCTTTATCAATTCACGAACAGGCATCTTCCGAGATTGAACCTGAACCGAAAGAATAATATAGTTATGTATTTATAAAAGCCAAAGACATCTGAAATATGATGTCTTTTTGTTTTGTTATATTTGACTTATGAAAAATTATAATTAAATATATCATACATTTAGATGTTTATTACATGTTCTAAATGATACATAATAATTTGGAAAGAGTAGTAAACATGCCATTCAGATACAGATTGCAAAAGGTTTTGGATTTCAGAATAAACCAAAAAGAAGAACAGTTAATGAGGGTTCAAAAAGCGCAGCAGGCTGTAAATGAGGCAGAATCGAACATTCAAAAAAATAATCAGGCTATTGCGGAAACAAAAGCAGGTATGCGTCAGGCGCAACCGGGGATGTTTGAATATTATGACAATTTTCTAAAGCATCTTTATGAAGAAGCCGAACGCCTTGAACAAATCCGCATAGAGCTTCAAAAACAACTCGATATAGAATTACAAAAGCTCGTAAAATGCGAGCAAAACGTAAAAGTTCTTGAGAAACACAAAGACAAAAATAAAGAGCTTTATCTTCAAGAAGAAAAAGCGCAAGAGCTTAAACAATTTTCAGAGCTTGGTGTAACAAGGTTCTTTAGAAAAAAAACAGAAGAAGGCAATCAGTAATTATATAAAGGTAGAAATTATGAGTATAGAAGCAGCTTCATCATCAACAATGGCTATGTCAGGTGCAGGGCAGGTAAGCAGTTCTTCATCTGTTTCCAAATCCAATTCATCTTCAGATGCATCGTTCAAAGATGAGATGTCCAAAGTTGATGCAGGCGAAGGAAAAAAAGAAGTTTCCGAAAAAAAATCCGATACTTCAAAAAAAGATGTTAAATCAGAAAAAAAAGAAACATCCAAAAAAGTTGAAGAAAAAAGCACAAATAATGCTAAAGAAACTGTAAATTCACAGGAAAAGTTGAATGCTGAAATCGCTTTTAACAATGCACTAAACTTTAATAATGTTAATATGATGCTTGCAAATGATATTCAGCAAATGGTTGAAAATACCGCAAAAGTTGATAATATTAAAACTCTTGCATGGGGCATGTTTGACGATTCGGGTTCAAAATCTTCTCTAAAAATGAACGAAACAGATGCACAATTTTTCATTGACCTTGCAAACACGGATAATGTAAATATTCAAGGTGTAACTGCTCAGGCGCAGGCTATGGTTGATAATGGGGTGTCTGCAGCTCAGGTAAAACAGAATTTTCAGGTATCTCAGGCTTTATTGAATGCCTTAAGCGAATCAAGAGAAAATAATCAGCCCGTAAGAATTGATTTTGATAATAACATGTCTGTTATCTTGCGTGTTGGTCGTGACGGTGCAATATCAGCCCAGTTTATTCCGGGAGATAAAGCTGTTGAACAATACCTCAAACAAAACATTGAATCTTTGAAAAATAGTTTTGCCGAACAGGAACTCCCATATTCGGATTTGTCCTATTCTCACAGTTCAAAAGAGCAAAATAAAAGACGACAGGAAGAAAAACGACAAGGAGAATCATAAATGAATGATGCTTTTATTACTGCGTTAAATACACAGTATGCTACGGTAAACTGGATTGATGTTTTGTCAGAAAATATGACAAATACATACACTCCCGGGTATCGTGAAAAACAGGTTAATTTTAAAACATTCCTGAACGGTGCAATTATAGATGATTTTGAAAAAAATAACGGTCAGGGTAAATCTACCCCCGGTACTTCAAAAGACAATTTGTTCCTTGAGGGTAAAGGTTTTTTCCTTACAAAAACCGCAGAGGGCAAAAGTGTCTACACTCGTCTTGGAGAGTTTACCTTTGACGGAGAAGGTGTATATCGTGCAAAAAACGGAAATACCGTACAAGGCTATATTCTGAATGACAAAGGCGAAATTATGCAGGGTACAAAATCCGTCAGTCAGGACTTATATCAGGAAACTGCTCTAAAGGGCGGAGCTTTAGACATCCCTACAACAACAATAAAAATGTGGATTGATCCTAATAACGGTAAATATCTTGGCAAATATGAAGAATATGAAATTAAAAATGACGGAACGATAGTGGGTAAAGCCGAAAGCGGTAAAAAAGTTGTACCTTTGTATAAGATTACAACCCGTAATTTTCATAACGCATCAGGGTTATATGAGTATAAAGACGGCTGGTTTTTGGAAACGGAAGAGTCAGGCAAACCTGTTTTGGGTGTAGGTGAAATTCGTTCTGGTTTGTTAGAGCTTTCAAATGCTGATTTAAAAGCTAATATTTCTTATTATCAAATGGCAAAGCAACAAATGGAAGTTGTTAATAAAATTATTTCATCAAATAAAGACTTGCTGCAGCAGGCACTTCAACTTGTTGGCGGTTCATAATTTTAAAAATTTTCTACACAGTATTAAACTCCATTTACAAGAGGCGCTATGCCTCTTTTTTATTTTTATAAAATTTTTATGTTTTATATTTACTTTTACGGTGAAAATATGTAAAATAATTATGTGAGTATTCATAGTATTAGTAAGGAGTTATATAAATGGAAGATTTAAAGGTAGCCATTGGTTGTGACCATGCAGGTTTACATTATAAAGAAGCAATTATTGATTATTTAAAATTTAGAGGAGTTGAATATGAAGATGTTGGTACTTATACCCCTGAATCCTGCGATTATCCTGATATAGCAAGAAAAGTTTGCGAAAAACTTATTCATAATGAAGCTAACAGAGGAATTCTTGTCTGCGGTACAGGAATCGGAATGTCTATTGTTGCAAACAGAGTTCACGGTATCAGAGCAGCTTTATGCGGGGATACATATTCAGCAAGAGTTTCAAGAGCGCATAATAATGCAAATGTTTTGTGCCTTGGTTCTCGTGTAATCGGTGAACATCTTGCACTTGATATTGTTGATGTTTGGCTAAAAACAGGCTTTGAAGGCGGTCGTCACAAAAAACGTGTTGATATGATTGACTAACGGGGGAAATTTATCTTGGCAAACGAAGTAAACTCTCACAGATTAGCCTGTGTAATTGCACAATTTTTGGATGACAAACTTGCAAAAGATATTACTATTTTAAATATAAGTCACGTTTCATCCCTTGCTGATTATTTTGTTATAGCGTCAGGGGATTCTACCCCTCAGGTAAAAGCGTTGATGGAGCATGTAAAAGAAAAAGTAAAGTCTAATTTTTCAAAATTGCCTTTAAGAAACGAAAATGACTTAAAAAACCGCTGGAATTTGCTTGATTACGGTGATGTAGTTGTTCATATTCTTCATAAAGAAGAACGTGAAAATTATGCGCTTGAAAAATTCTGGAGTCATGCTTTCAGTATAAATGAAGAAGAATGGCGCAAAGAAGCAGGCGAATATAGCCAATATAATAAGTAAAAACGGATATTTATGCACATGTTAATATTTATGTAGCTGTCATTCTGAGGGCTTTAACCCGAAGAATATCCCGTTTTAATATTAAAGGTGACATTTCGCATCAAGGCTCAGTATTCCGGTATAATGATTATTTTTGATTTTATACTTGTGCTTTTAAATAAGAATCAAGACAATCTGTCATTGCTTTTTGTAATTTGTTGCAAATAAGCTCATCAGGAGCCTCAAATCTGAGAGTAAATACAGGTTCGGTATTACTTTGCCTGATTAATGCAAAACCGCCCTCAAAAACGATTCTCATCCCGTCTAAAGTTACGATATCTTTTATTTCTGTTCCAAACATATCAGGCTTCTTTTCTACCTGCTGTTTAAAATACTCAAGTGTTTCTTTTTTCTTGTCGTTAGGGCAAGGATAACGCAGTTCATTACTTGTATAAACCTTATTGAACGGCTCAATAATTTCTTCAAGTTTAAAATCAGGATTTTTAGCTTTGTTTTTGGATATAATTTCTATCATTCTGCAGCCTGCATAAACCGCATCATCAAATCCGTAATATTTGTCTTTAAAGAATGTATGACCGCTCATTTCACCCCCGAGCAGTGCATTAGTTTCTTTCATTTTTTCTTTTATAAAACCGTGACCTGTTTTACACATAATAGCGTTCGCTCCTGTTGCGTTTATTGTGTCATACAACACCTGAGAGCATTTTACTTCTGAAACTACATTCAGGTCTGTTCCTCTTTCTTTAATAATATCAAGCGCATATATAAGTAAAAGTTTATCACCCGTTAATGGATTCCCTTTTGAATCGGTAACTCCTATCCTGTCAGAATCTCCGTCAAAAGCTATACCTAAATCCGCTTTTTCTTTTATTACGGTTTGAGATAATGTTTTCAGGGTTGAAAAATCGCTCGGATTTGGGTGGTGGTTAGGGAAATTTCCGTCAGGTTCAGAAAACAGTTCAACAACGTCGCAGCCGATTTTTTTGTATAATTCGGGTCCGATTATTCCTCCTGTTCCGTTTGCACTATCAACGACAACTTTTATACCTTTGCCGCAGCCATTGAAGCGTTGCGCCATATCTGTTATATATTCGCTTATTATATTAACAGAAAAGTCTTTTTCAGTGAGTATTTCGGGGAGTTTTTGCCACTGTTTGAACGTTTCGTCCTTTACTTCTGCAATTTGTTTTTGATTAAGTGTTTGATGGTTGTATGTCATTTTTAAACCGTTATAAGGACTCGGGTTATGACTTGCAGTTATGACCATAGCTCCGTCCAAATTGTGTGCAAATTCTGAATAATAGCCGATAGGAGATGGTGCAATTCCGTAATCTTCAATATGTTTTACTCCGCAATCAAGTAAGCCTGCTATAAGAGCTTTTTTAAGTGAGGGTGAATGTAATCTTGCATCCATGCAAACGCTGATTTTCAGGTCTGTAACGGACTTGTTGTTTTGTTTGATAAGCCAGTTTATATACCCGAAAGCTATATTGTAATAAAGTTCTTCCGTTATATCTTCAGAGTAAATTCCTCTTATATCGTTTTTGCCAAATGCGTGTTCATATTTTTGCATAATTTATCCCCTTTATCCTATAATAATTACATATTATCATGAAAAAAATCTTTGATAAAATGCTTGAAAAACAGAATATTGCAGGTTGGATATTTATTCTGCCGGCAATTTTGGGTACTTTTATATTTATCATAATACCCGTATTTTGTTCGTTTGGTTTAAGTTTTGCAAGGTGGGATTTGTTAGGACCTTTAGAATTTGTCGGGCTTGATAATTACAGACAGCTTTTAAGCGATTCATTATTTTATAAAATACTTTTAAATACGGTGGTATTTGCTCTTTCAACTTCTGTTTTCGGGGTAATAATTCCTCTTGTGTTAGCAGCTGTTTTAAATAATAAAATCAGAGGGTCAGAATTTTTCAAGACGGCGTATTTTTTGCCTTTTATCACACCTATGGTTGTAATAGGTATTGTTTGGGCGTGGATTTTTGACCCTAATATCGGAATACTGAACAGAGTTCTTCAAATTCATATCAATTGGCTCTATGATTCAAACTTCGCAATGCCCGCATTGATTGTTGCTTCGGTGTGGAAACTTGTCGGATATAATATGATTATATTTCTTTCGTCATTGTCCTCTGTTTCTCAAAACCTCTTTGAAGCCGCTAAAATTGACGGTGCAAACTCGTTTCAGATTTTTAAGAACGTAACAATACCGCTTTTGTCCCCTACTATATTCTTTGTTGTTATAATTACCGCAATAAGTTCTTTTCAGGTGTTTGATTTAATTTACCTGATGACACAGGGCGGGCCTTTTGATTCGACAAATGTTTTAGTCTATGCGATATATAAGAATGCTTTTGAATATTTCAATATCGGCAAAGCAAGTGCAATAGCGTATGTCCTTTTTGTAATAATTCTTGTTCTAACGCTTTTACAATGGCATTTTCGCAAAAAACTTGTTTATAATGAAAGATAATTATGGTAATAGAATCATTTTTAAACCGTATTTATCTGCCATATCAATAAACCACTGCGGAACTTCTTCAATGTTTTTTGCTTTTATGCCGAGGGCTGCAGCAATAGGTTTTTCTATTTCTATTTCATTATAATCTTCCGCAGATAGCAAATATTTTTTTACATCACTTGATGCTTTTTGCAGTGTTTGGGCATCAATATTTTTACCGTTAATAGTAATGTTATTTCTGAATTGTGTCGGGTATTTTTTAGAATACAGGTAATCTGCAAGTTGTGAATATTCCTCATTATCTAGTTTTACTCCTGATTTTTTCAGGGTTTTTCTTATTGTTTCAACGACTCCGCTTTCTCTGTCCCATTTGTTCATAACTTCAAATTGGTGTTTAACGGTTGTAATATCTTTTTGGTAACCGGATTGCAGTGATTGATTTGCGGCATCAATAACCTTTGATTGTTCATAGTCAAATATTACACAAACATCCCTGCCGCCGTATGAACGGGTATCTCCGCTGTTAAATACCCCTGCCGACCATACCGAATCTTTGTGAGGATTGCCTGTTACTTTTAGTACTGTTTCCAAAGTCGAGGCATCTTCTGCAAAATGTGCAACGTAGGTCATATTTGAACTTGTTACTCCGGGAGCGTATCCAAATTGTGTCATAGGTGTGTTTGGAGGTAATTCGTTAAGATTTAATACTCCCATTTCTTTTTCGCTGCCGTTTGCGATTATTCTTTTTTTAGGGAATTTTTCGCCATTTAAGCTGAATCTGTCTGCATATACAGGTGCCGCATGCCTGTTAAGTTGTATTCTTGCTGCTTCAACTTTTGCAAATTGTTGATCCATATATATATCAAAATTTTCTTGAGTGGGTTTAACCGGAATGTTTTCTAAATGAAAATCTTTACTTACATTTTCAAAATCTGCTTTTGCAAGAATTTCTGCAATCTTTAAATCTCCTTCATTTCTGAACATAAGTGCAACATCGGTTGCATCTGTTTTACCTGTATTGAAATCCGCAAACCAATGATGATTTTTTACCATATCAGTAATTCTTTGTTTCATTTCTTTAGGGAACGGGTATCTGTCTAAAAGTGCTTTTGTGTAATCTGTACTTAATATTTCATGTCCTGTATCTATAATATTACCTTTTTTGCCAAAATCGTGCATAATAGCACTTAATTTAAGCATTGTTTTTTCTGCATCCGTTAGCGTATTGTATTTAGGGTCTTTCATAGCACTTTGCAGAACCTTCAATGTGTGAATATCAACACTGTATTCATGTGTTCCGTGTTGTTTTTTCCCGATAAACAATGCAAATTCCGGCATCCCTTTAATTAAATCTTCCATTACTGATTTTAATGCAGGGTCACTTATTTTTACTTCATTTTCAAGGGTAAATTTTTCAATTTCAACCATGATTTGTGCTGCAGCATTCTTAGTTTTTTTACTTCCAAAATCATCAATATAAGGTGTATTATTTAAAATACCGTCAAAGGTTTTATCAGCGGGATTTTCTTCCAGTCCGAAATGTTTCAAAATTTTTGCTCTTTCTTTTTCGTTTACGGAAGATAAAATATCATTTACTTTTTGACAAAATTCATCTCTTGAGTATTTCAGCGGAATACCGCCTTTGCCGTATTTTGAAAAATCGGTTTCAGTGAGGACTTTAAATGCTTTTGCATTGTTATTACCTAATATTGAATTATTAAATGCCTGTTGATTTTCGTGATGAACATTAAAAGTCGTATATTTTTTATCAAATGTTTCTGTTAATTCTTCTATATACGGATTCAAGTCAAGTCCGTGTTTTTCACAGGCAGCTTTTAATTTTGGACTAAATCCCATTATGCTGTTGTATAGTTCAAGGTTTTGGCTAAGCTCAACGTTATTCAAGTCTCTTGCAAATATGAATCTTGTACCGTTTGTAATATCGAGCACTTCCTGCGGTGTCAAATCTTTATCCAACGCAATTTTATTTATAAAATCCGTACTTTTTTCATTCATTCTTAATCCGATTTCATATAATTGTTCATCAGTAAATTTTTTTGACTCCATTATATCAAGAAGTTTATTCAAACGGGATGTATCTTTATACACCTTATTTTTAATTTGACCGACGCTGTAAAATCCCCAGTCAAAATCGTCAGGAATACTTACTTTTTGGCTGCCTAATTGTAATTTGTTCTCAAGTATTGTTAATCTTTCAATATTATCTGCAACATACTTTGCATCTTTTGTTGCAGTTAAAAACGTTACAATAGAAGGATTATCAGTTTGTATCAATTTATCAACAACATTTGTTATTTCTTTTTCATCTCCAAGTTTTTTTATAGTATCATTTATTTCTTCCAGAGTAAACGGATATTTTCCTTCACCGTATTTTAAAAATAATCTGTTTATATCGTCATTATCAGATACGAATTCAATATTTTTTGCTTTAAATTCTTTATACATTGCAAACTGTTTATCTGTGTATTCAGCAAGTCTGTTTACTTCTTCAACGCTTCTGAAATCGCCTTTTAAATTATCAAGCAATCCTCTTTCCTGTGCTTTTTTGAAGTTTTTAACATCAAAGTTTGATAATATTATATCTAATTCTGAACGTTTATAATCTTTTCCAATAGCCGTAAATCTCTTTGCAAAGTATTCAAATGCTTCTGCTCCTTCTTTCGAATTAAAATAACCGTGTTTTACTATATCTCTCAAATCATTTGTCATTTCACCTTTAAATACAATCTTAATATGTTTAATATGTTCCGCTGCATTTTCAAGATCCATATTTTCAATGTTTTTAAATATTTTTTCAAATCTCCACAGTTCATAATCCCTGTGTTCAGAGTCAGCAAAATATGATTCAAGTTCAAGTTTTATATCTTCTCTGGTGTATTTGTGCCCTTGCGGGAATTCTACTTTTTCATATTTAGGGGTAACCTTTAGTTCTGTTTTTGGTTCAGACTTACTTCTTGAAAACAATCTTGACCAAAAGCTCTTTTTCTTAGGTTGTTCAACAATATTACTTGAGACGACAGGAACTACATCATCAATTATATCTTCAAGCTCATCACCCAGACCTTGGCGTGTTGGAAATACATCCCCACGGTAAATTCCGTCATCTGCGGCTTTAGTTATAGTATTTTTTTTTAGATTGCTGTTTTCATCAATATACCACTCGTATTTTTCCTGTGGTTTAAAGCTTTCTGATTTATTTTTAATTTTTCTGTCAATACTTGTGTAAATATCAAGAATTCTATCCTGATAGTTGTCTTCTCCTCGTCTGTGTGCTGCATATTGACCGAGTTTTCTGTGCTTGTAATCTTCATCTGATTTTTTGAATGCACGAAATTCTTTTCTCAGTTGGTTTATACTTTCTTCTGTTGTGCATTCATCAGCACGTTTTGAAAAATCAGCAAGTAATCCTGTTCTTATTTCATCGCCTTTTGCTCTTATAAGCCCCTCACCCCTTACAAGCATAATGTTTTCGTTATTAGATTTATTAAACAGTTTTACATCTTCAAATAAAGGTTTCAGGTCATCAAAAGTTTTACAATCTTGGAGTTTAAGGGTTATAATATCTTCCATTTCATCAGCTGTCGGTACTGATTTTCCTGCTTTAAATTCAGTGTAAGCATTTTCAAGTTTTGCCGTTATTTCGGCTCTCTTTGCGGCAAGAACAGCTTGAGTTTCACTTGATTGTGCATTTTGAGACAATGAATTTAGTCTTTTCAAAGATTGAGCACTTTCAATGTTGCCTAAGAGTTCTTTATCGTCAAGAATACTGCGTTTTTGTTTAAATAATTCTTTTAAATCGTCAAGTTCTGGTGGTACGGATAATGTTTCTTTATAGCCTTTTAAATCAGAATATAATGTCATGTATTCATCTATATTCTCGCATTCATCCAATTGTTTTGTGATTATTTTTCTAAAATCTGCAGGTTTAGGAAGTATTTGACCTTCGGTGTGTTTGTGCATGTGTGTGTATGCCCTTGCGGCAAGTTCATCTCTTTTTAGTTCAATACCTTCACTTATTCCGCTAAAGTGTTCAGGGAAAGGAGTTGTGTCAAGCTGCCCTTTTAATCTTTTTTCAAGAGCTTCAATTTCTTTATATGTTTGAGCCTTAGCAAGTTTTTCACGAATATCATTAGCATTAACTTCCCATGACTGTCCCCAAAGTGTTTGACCGAACTCATTTGCTCTGCCTTCGGAGTTCTCTATTAAATATTTTCTGTATTCCGGACTGTCATTTATAAGTTCGACAAATTTATTTTTTATTTCGGCTCCGTATTCTTTTTCGGTACTTCTTAATATATAATCAATATCTCTCGGATTTCTTACAATATCAATTGTTGCAAGTTCAAAGTGTTCCAATATTTCTGCTTCCATTGCAGTTAAGTCTGATTCTTTAAATGCTTTTTTAAAGTAATCAGGTAAACCCTCATAAACTTCTTTTGTTGTGCGAGGTTTAAAATCAAGCTCAAATATGTTATCTAAATTAAATTCTTCACCTTTATATATGCCTGAGGAGCCTGAGGCAGGGGGAAGTTCTGCTTTCTTTGCGTCAAGCAGCATTGTAAATGTTTCATAGTCACCGTCGGAAATTGCCCCGTTTTCTTTCTGTTTTTTGAGTTGTGTTTCCATATCGGATATGAATTTTCTCGGGTCTTTTTGATTATCTATGATTTGGAAATCTTCCATAAAATCAAACGGTTTTTCTATTTCTGCTTTTGGTTCTGCTGCCGCTGTTTGAGTTTTTTGGCGCAGACCGTGACTTATTTCAAATTCGGTATTTTGTGCTTCTTTCATGATGCTGTTTAAATGTGCGTCAGAAATTTTTCCTTGTGCGTGCAATTCTTGTGCAACTGTAACTACTTTGCTCATACTTCCATAATCTGAAGCTTCCTTAAGTTCATTTATTAAACATTGTGATTTATGACCTTGAAGTATGGTTTCAAGACCTTCATATTGTGTAATTTCTATTTTACCATCATTTTTTAACTGTTCTGCTTCAAGAATCAGTTTGTCAAGTTCTTCAAAATCGCTGATATTATTTAACTTATTCATTCTGTTTTGAATTTTATCTACTTCAGGGTTTATACCAATTGCAAATTTATTTTCGGCAATGTTATCAACTTTACTGAAAATTTGATGAACTTTCATTGTTGTTTCAGCATATTGCATTGCAAGCTCGGGTGCTACTTCTCCACTATCAATCATTTCAGTAAAGAATTTATATTTATCTTCAAGAGAATGAATATAGTCGCTGTATTCTGCACCTAAATAGTGCTGTGACTGTTGTGCGTCATGCATGTATGAATCAAGTACTTTTTGGAATTTTTCAGGGTCTTTCCCAAAATTCGGGTCATTTGCTATTTCTAATAATTCCTTATCTGAAAGCGAGTTATATTTTGTGGTAAAGATATCATCAGCAGCACTGCTATCTAATGAATTGCCGATAGTGTTTGGTGCATGTCCTTTTGAACTTTCGGTAAAGCCGATTAGAGTCATTTTTAATTCTTCATCAGTCAAACCGTCAAGAATTTTATAATCCATATCTTTTACAAGTTCCATAGCTCTTTGCAGTTCAATGTCCGGAACAGATTCTGACATCATTAGGACTCTTTCTTGAAGATTTGGCGGTAATTTTTGTAATTCGGTCAAAGCTTCTTCTAAAGACATAGCTTCAGGCAAAATTTCGTTTCCGACCGCTGTCGGGCTTTCAAATCTATGTGAAGATATAGTTGCATCAGCAGGTTTCATCTCTGATAGCATAGCTTTTAGCTGATCGGGATATTCTAAAAGTCCTTTTCGCATATCAGCGTCCAAGCTTAAAAATACGGCTTTTTCTTCTTCACTTAATGATTTTAAGATTTCAGGCGGAATATTAAATTCTTCCCCTGCCGCTATACCTGTTGTTCTTTGGCTGTGGAGGTTGCCGTTTATTTCCCCGTTAAGCGCCTTTTGTCTGAGTTCTTGCATTTTAGCTCTTGTTTTAGGGAAGTTGTGGGCAAATTCCATATTTCTTACTTTGTGCCCGTTTTCTGTTATAAAACCCGACTGGTATGAATTTGTGTCTGCAAAGCCTTCAGCTAATGCTCTGCCTTTAAAATCATGATAATCAATCAGCAAGTATTCCATATTATTAAGTTTAGCATCAGGGTATTGTTTTAGTATTTCTGCTTTTTCAAGTTCATATAGCCTTATCAATTCAGGATTATTTCTTAATTCGTTTAAATCATCAATTGCGTGTCCTATTTCGTGTGTAATTAATGAGCTGTCTGTATTCATTCCGCCATCATTACTTCTTCCAATTATTATTGTTTGATTTTTCGAGTCATAACCTGCGGTTCCGAGTACGGAGTTTTTGTAGTCGTATGATATTTTCTTTACTTCTGATTTCCCTGCGTTAAATAATTGATCAGGTGATAAATCTTTCAAACTGGCTGCGACTTTTCTATCGACAAGAATTACGCCGTTCTGAGGGCTGCTGTTTGCAATATCATCAACGATTTTTACCTCAATTGCATCTATCTTGTTGTCAGGTGTTTTTCTTGTTACAACAGCTTTATCATTTGTATATTCCGCAGTAAATTCAGTGTCATTTACTTTTGTTTGAATTTTGTTCTCGCTTATTTTTTTGTACGTTTTCTTTACTTCCGATAATTTTTTGCCGTCAGGTGTTGTAATAATTTCACGCAAAGTATAGTTGCCATCCTTATCGCTTATTACAACTTGTTTTGTTTTTTCACCGCTAAGAGCTGTCAGTGTTTTTTCAGAATATATACCGCCATCATTTGCAAATTCAACATGACCGACAAGATCCGTTTTTCCGTCAGGATAAATGTGTGTTATTTCGTACTGACCTGTTTCGTTGAGTCTTGTTTGTTCCGTATATATCGGATTTCCATGTGTGTCTTTAAATGTTACATTTTCTTCTAACAGCTGCGGATGAGCATATTCACTTTCTTTAGGAAGTTTAAACCTTTGTGTAATTTCGGTTTTGTGAGTTTGGTCAATCTCTTTTATCAGTTCAATATCTTCTCCGATTCTTATGCGCTCTTGAGTTGAACTGATATTTCCATTGTTATCAAATCTGAGAATTTTTCTTGTATTGTCATCATTCCAAAATTCAAGTTGAGCTTCTTTATTATACTTACTTTTAAAGTTTGTTTCCCAAATGTCGTACTTATTAGGATTTATTGATTTGCCGCCGTTTATACTTAATGTGCTTTCACTAAAGGCCTTATTTATTGCTTCAGGTTTCATCTTATTATTTATCATCTGCTCAAGAACTTCAAATGCGTGGCTTGGCTCTACTCCGGAATCAATAAATTTATAAAATTGTTGAGCATCGCATTTGCCTTCAGCAGCCCATTCATCTACGCTTCTGGTTATATAAGAATATCTTCTGTTATTTCTCCACTCAGTATGTAATTCCGGTCTTACCTGATGAAATTCTTCCCCTCCGACAATACCATCAGCCCCGATTGATTCATGACCTGATGTTGATGTATTGGGTGCTTCCTCGCTTTTTGCCCTGAATAGTGCTTGATTGTTTTCAGGTACTGCATCTTGAACTGCTTCTTCTGTTAAACCCTTTGTGCCTTGCGGTTTTGGGGTATGAAACTTTTCACCGACATAGTGTACTCCACCGTTCATTGCGGCTCCAAATACTGCACCGCCTGCCGCACCAAATAATGTTGCTTTTGCTATATCACCTGCATCGCCGCCATTGATTGCTGTTTCAACACCTGAGTATGCAGCTCCGGACAATGCGCCATCAACTGCGCCCTGTATTGCGTATGCCTTTACTCTGTTTTTCAATGAGCCCCCGACAAATTTATAGCACATAGCTTCTTTGGCAGATGTCGAAAAATTATGTAATAACCCCTTTTTTGCGATTTGTGCGCCGGTTTTTGTTATAGTCTGTTTAGCTCCTGTTTTTATAATCTGCTTTGCGCCTTCTTTTGCTACCGTCACACCTGTTTTTGCCATAACACTTTTGGCAACAGCACCGCCTGCGCCTGCTGTAAATGGTGCAATTCCACCGTTTACCATGCCCATTACGACGTCATGCGTCGTTACTTTATAATTTCTGCCGCCTGTTTTTGCATCAAGCCATTTTGTGGCTATTTTTGTCCCTGCTCCTGTTGCTGGCAGTAAAAGCAGTGATGCTCCGAGTGTTGCAGGGGCTGTACCGAGAGCAAAACCCGCTACTGCAAAAGATGCAACCCCTGAAACTAAGTCAGAAGCTACATCAACAGCTGTTGCCTGACCTTCTTTATATCCGTCAAGTTTTTGTTCTGATTTTAATTTTATTTTACCATTATTAAATTTTTCTTCGTTTTCAGGAGAGTAATCGACTCCTGTTAGTTCTTTAAATACTTTTGCTTTATCATTTGGATTTGAATTTAATCTTTTAAGTAGCTGTCTTTCTTTATCTAATTGATCTCTGACTTTATTTGAACTGTCTCCGAAGCCTGTCAGATTTTTAAAACCACTCCAAAGGCTTCCGATAAACCCGTTTGAATCTTCTGCTTTTTTAAGATTACTTGAAACCTGTGCAAGTCTGCTGTCAATGGAACGGCTTTGTCCTTCTACTTTATAGTAATATTCCTTTTTTAATTCTGTTCCGTCTGCAGCATAGTATTTTGTTGTTTTACCGTCGGCACTTGTTATAGTATATCTTCCCGAACGGTTCACTTTAAAGCTTCCGACCTTTAATTTAAAAGTCTTTTCATCAATAATTTTGCCCGAGGCGTCATAATATACATTTTTGCCTAGAACTGTTTGTACGGTCATTCCGTTTTTAAGTTTTGTCTTTTTTGCAATAGGTGCATTCTCTTTTTGCAGAGTTACCCCTTTAGTCTTATCTTTGGCAGCATTCCCTCTGAATACAGAACCGGACTGACTTTTGCCAGTCTTTTGGCTTGTATTTTCAGCGCCTTTTTTCTGAATTGGCGTGAATTTTTTCATTCCTATTTTGTTATCTTCTGCCATTTTAACCTTTTACCTTTTCTATATAGATACTTTTTTCTACGTCATGATTTCTTTTCTTCTTTAATTATTTTTACAAAATTTAATATTTATTTTTTTTTATTAAAGTTTTTATTTATTTAGTCCGATTAATAACTTGTGAAGTTGATATGAGGGATTTTGTGTATGTACGAAGATTTGCTTAAACAACATATTATTGTAGAGTTCTCAAATCTGATTAAAAAGGCTCAGGATCAAAAAAACGACCTTGATTCTTATACAGAATTTATGAAAGAAACTATACTAAATACCTATGGCGTAAATTAGTTATCAGGGGAATAAATTATATATCATAACGGGTTTAAATTAACTTTGTTATGGATATTGTTATAATTGGTGCTGTGGCAGCCGGTGCGAAAGCTGCTGCAAAGGTAAAACGGCTTTTACCTGATGCAAATGTAAAAATTTACACAAATGATACGCATGTTTCATATTCTTCCTGCGGTTTGCCGTATTTTATAGAAGGAAATTTCAGCGATTATAAAATGCTTCTTGTTCGCTCTCCTGAAGAATTCAGAGCAGGCGGAATTTCTGTCAATCTTGAAGCAAATGTCGAAAAAATTTTACCCGAAACAAAAAATATTCTTGTTTCCGTTGATAATAAATCCGAATTGGTAAAATATGACAAACTTATAATAGCAACGGGAGCAAGTCCTTTTAAACCTGAAATAGCAGGTATAAACGACTATGACGGTATTTTTACTCTCAGAAAAATTGAAGACGGTATAAATATAAAAGAACGCATGCAATACTGCAAAAATATTGTAATTATTGGCGGCGGTTATATCGGGATTGAACTTTTGGAAGCTTTTGTAAGAAACGGTATTTATACAACGCTTATACATAATCATGAACATATTATGTCTGTCTATGATCCTGAAATTTCCGATATATTCAGAAAACGTCTTGAAACCTCAAACGAAACAAATTTTGCAATTTATACAAATGAAATCGTATCAGAGTTTAGCGGTAAATATTCTGAGCTTAAGTCCGTTAAAACCCTTTCAGGTAAAGAGTTCCCTGCGGATATGGCGATTATTTGTGCCGGTGTAGTGCCAAATACATCTCTTGCAAAGGATGCGGGTATTGAATTGGGAATACATAATACCATTCGTGTTAATAAATTGATGCGTACATCAGTAGAAGATATTTATGCGTGTGGAGATTGTGCCGAAAAAACACACATTGTCACGGGTCAGCCGGTGTGGATTCCTTTAGGTTCAACTGCAAATAAAGAAGGCAGATGTGCAGCGATGAATGCAGTTGGCGTTCATTGTGAATTTGAAGGTGTTTTGGGCTCTGCGGTTACAAGATGTCTGAATACAACCGCAGCCATGACAGGGCTAACCGAGAAAGAGGCAATAAAGGCCGGCTTTACTCCTATAACTGCAACTGTCAAAAAATATGATAAAGTTCCGTATATGCCTGAAGCTTCCGAAATGACTTTAAAAGTTGTTGCGGATAAAATAACGGGTTTACTCCTTGGAGCCCAGGCCGTAGGACCCGTCGGGGCGGACAAAAGAGTAAATACAATTACTTCTGCACTCATTGGTCATCTTACTGTTGATGAATTCAGTAATAATGATTTAACTTACTCTCCCCCTTATTCGACAACGATTGACCCTTTATTGAATGCAATGCAAATTTTATGCCAAAAAACGGCTAAACATTGTTAATTTAAAATATCTCTTTTATATATTTTGCAACTGCTTCCCCCATTGAAAAGCAGCTCGCCTGAACTCTTAATGCCCCCTGAGCCATTTCATCCGCACTAAGCCCTCTTCCTGCCGTAAAGAGATTGTCATAATCATCGGACATTAAACTCTCAATCGGAAGTTGATATTCACCTGTCATTTCAAGGGTTGATGAATTTTTGTCCTTTGAATGAATATCAACGGGATAGTTTGAAATAACCGCAGGATGAGCAAACTTTTTACCGCTTCTTAAATCATCAATCGTATAAATATACTTCCCTTTTAATCTTTTTGATGCTCGAATGCCGATTTTGTCCGCTATATGTGATACATAGGCATTTTTAAACCCGGGGAAATAAATTTTACAAAACTGCGCAAGTCGTTCTATCATAGATTTACCAATACTATAAGCGTTTTCAATATCAGATTTGTTATACGGATTAACGCTTTGAAGTATTCTGGGACAGTTAAAAGCGATAGAATCAGGCATTCCTGCGACTGTAAATATCTGGAAATAGTTTCTGTCAGTGTCTTTCAGGATGTTTTTTACTGCCGCATCATCAAAGTATTTGGCTAAAGCCCACTGTTTATCGCTATCCCAGGTGTATGCACTTGATAAGTGTATATCTCCGTCTACAATCTCTACACTTGTTACATTCCTGTCGCTATCAGTATCTAAGAGCCACTCAGAAAAAGCTTTCAGGTCTATTCCGCTCATAATAAAACGCAAGCTGACAGGAGGATATTCATTTTTATTTTCAAGAAAATTGCAATTCATTTTTTGAGAAAAATTCAAATCTCCCGTTGAGTCTACAACAAATACCGTTTCGATACATTCCGATAATATTTTATTGTCTATGTTTGTATTATCTGTATATATCGAATTGCTACATACAGATAAATATATACCCGAAATCTCTAAGGAAGTAATTTTATTATTATCGGTTATAATTTTATTGATATCTGCTTCAAATATAATATCTGCGCCTGAATTAACTAGCATATCTTTTAAAGCGTCTTTTAAAATAAGCGGATTAAACCACCCCGGATTATTTTGATAAGTAATTTGGGCATTTTTTGATTTCATAATTTTAATCAAATCATTGTAAAAATCGGTATTTATTTGATTTTCGCCTGATTTCATAACCGGAATGACAAGTGAACCAGTCATTGTGCCGCCAAGATATGTTTCTTTCTCAAGCAGGAGAGTTTTTAGTCCGAGTTTTGCGCAATTATATGCGCAGGAGCATCCGGCAGTGCCGCCGCCGATAATTATTACATCATACTTCATTTTTCCTCCTGTCTTTGAGATATTTTGAACTTGACATAAGATTACTTGTTTCAATGTCGTTTTTATGTCGCTGAATAATAGCCTCATTTGAGGCGTTTAAATTCTCGTCATGATAAAATATACCTGCACGGGTATTTAACAGCCCTAAATCGGCTTCAGAGATCGGGTGTTCTATAAGCTCATTATTTTTAACCGCAACAGTCCCCTGATATTTTTTAAGGCGTTTATTATAGATATTCCCGATATAAAATCCGGAGTTAATCATTGCGTTTCGGACAGAGGCTGCTGATGAATATGTAAAAATCATTCCGTTTTCATTCAGATGTTTGAAAAGTTGTTCAAAAAAATCTGCCGACCATAAACATGGGCATTTGGAAGGTGTAAAAGCGTCTAAAAATATCAAATTATATTCATTTTTATCGTCTTTTATAAAATCTCTCGCGTCGCAATTGTGAACATTAAATGATATATTCCCTAATTTAGTGTTTTTTAACCTCTTTTTATAACATAACGATAGATACTTATAATATATATTATGTAAATTTGAAAGTTTATTACATTTATGAGTGTTTGTAAGGTTCATATCATTAAAAGCTCTAAATACCCCTAGAATGTCTGTCGCTAAATATTCCCTGTATTTCTTCTCGGACAATAAAGCTTGAAGCTCTTTATCCTCGTATATTTCCCAGTTATTTCGCAATATTTCAGATAAAATCAGATAATTAATTTCATTATTGATTTTACCGTTATTTAACTTCTTGTGCTTTAAATATTTGTATATATCATGATTTGTTATAACATCATTTTTATTTTTAAAATTTTTAACTCCGGTTTTTATGAAAGGTGAAATTCCTGTTAAAATTTTATCGTTATCAATTGCATGTATTGTAATTTTATCAAAAATATTATCTGTATATATCGTTTCGTTATACTCGCCACTCTTTTGAATATTATATGTATGTATCGTTTCGATATAGCTAGTACAAATATTATTTTTTAAAAATTTTTTTTGAGATAATTTTTTTTTGTTTTTTAAAATATAATTCAAAAAACATTTTGTGTTATATCCGATACCATAGCAGATGTCTAATATTTTAATTTCTTTATATTGCATTAGCATATCAAAATTTATCGGATATATAAATTTCTCGTAAGCTTCAGTCATAGCACCTGATGCAGAGTGATAAATATCCTCAAACTCACTGTTATAAAGCCCGACAGTCCCGTCATTTGTGTAATATGGCATAAAATCGTACATAATTACATTATATTTTATAATATATTATTT
>FLNX01003632.1_pt1 | contig 34168 bp, 29 predicted proteins | sample 1140341 | NCBI WGS metagenome assembly FLNX01 (sample SAMEA3878208, study PRJEB12797) | bioreactor metagenome | biome: Moose rumen | place: Sweden | collected 2011-10 | reverse complement strand
CGTCCCGCACGCTGAGCGTGCGGGACGGCTCGCTTTCTGGGCTGAGGGTGAAAATGTTGTTGATAGGGCAATATTAACAAAATGTTGGCGTTATTATGGCAGAGATTAAAATAACATACTATGGCAACAATGACAATATCCTACGACGGGCGTAACCGTACGGCTCGGAATGTGGTGGAACTGATCCGTTCGTTGGAGGATGTGTTCCACATCACCGAGGAGCATCCGCAGGAGACAGAACGCGAATGGACAGCCACAGAAGAACGTGAGGCATTCCTCTGCACATCGAGAATGAATATGGCCCGATGGATGACCGAGAACAAACTCTGAGGCCCTATGAAGTACGAACAGCGCGACGTCGTCGAAGTCAACTTCATGTTCCCCGACGGCACCTTCAAGCCTCATCCCGCCCTCATCGTGTCCAGCAACGAGCTGCAGGAGAACGAAGGAAACTCGACTTTGGGCAGAAGCGCGGCATGATGGCAGTCTATCTCACCGACGGTCGCGTGGTGATGGTGCCTGTGGGGATGTTCCCCGACATCAAGCACCTCACCAGCAAGCAGCGCGACGAGTGGATGATACTGGACGACCAGTACTTCACTTTCGAACACGACAGCCGCATCTATTCCGTCAAAGACGTGTTGCACATATAACCACAATGCCGTATGCTGCCCAGTGGTCATAGCTTGCTGATTATTACCCCATCCCTACACGGAAAGCCCCAAAATGTAAGGGGCAATTCCTCACTTTGTTTTATTCATTTACCTGCTTCTGCCGACGGAGACACACTATAGACAAAAATAATATTTTGCCAATCCAGTAATTCTTCGTACTTTTGCACATCGAAAATAATACAATCTGTTATGGAATCTGTAACGACAAAAGAAAGGCCCAAGGCAGTGCGTACCACACATTCGGCACGCGGAAGAAAGCCCGTCGGCACAACACAAAATGTCGAGAAGACCCCCGAAAGCGAGCTGATGACTGTGGAAGAGTATTTTGACGAAGTCTGGCAACGCTACCTTGAGAAATATGAAAAGCTACAGGCTTAGAATTTCACGTAGGGCGAGACTTGACATTGAGGACTTGACCGACTTTTTGCTCACAGTGATGAGCGTCGAGGGGGCACGCAGGTATCTCGATATGATGATTGCCGAAGTGCAGTCGCTCTCGGTCTATGCAGACTTGTACCGGCCGAGTACGATGGCGGATATACGGCTGTGCCATCCCAAGGCCCGACGTATGGTGAGCCACAACCGCCACTGGTGTTTCATATTCCATATCGAGGACGACACCGTTATCGTTGACCGCATCCGCCCGTCAAAGATGATTGCGAAATGAGGATAAAAAAACACACGGAAACACACTATAGAAAAAAATAATATTTTGCCAATCCAGTAATTCTTCGAACGTTTTCGATAAGCCAAATGACCAAAGGGAGCTCGTTCACTTTGGCATGGCGAGAAAACGTCACCGCAAGGTAACTTTTGCAAATCGGAAACAGCAAGAAAATGGAAACACAAGTAGCATACACAACACCGATGAAACCCACGCGCATCTGCAAAGCTCCTCGGAAAGCGAAACCCATCCCCGAAGGCTATATGTCACTTGACGAGTTCGGAAATCTGTTCCACCAAAAACTGGATGAGGCCTATGCAAAGCTACACGTTTAATCCATAAAAACATCAAAAAATAAAGAGCAAAACAATGCAAACCGCAACAATCAATAATGTGAATAACCAGTCTTCGCAAGGCGTTTACCTTAACGTGCCGATGTCCGACTGGTCGCTGCTGAAAGAACTTATCCGCAAATTCGGATGGCAGAGCGAGACGCGCGAGCAACTGCTCGACCGCTTCATTGCCAGCCGTCCGCAACAGCCTCCGCTTACCGAGCAGGAGATAATGGATGAGGTGCGTGCAGTTAGATACGGAATATGATGAAAGTAATCTTCGACTGCAATATCTGGGTATCGTTCCTCATAGGACATTATCTGACCGAAGTGCGGGAGATGCTCACCTCGCAGACGATTGCAGTCTACAGTTGCCCACAGCTGATGGCTGAAGTGGTCGATGTTACAGGCCGCGACAAGATACGCCGCCACGTGACCGATGCCGATGTGGAGGACTTGCTACGCATTATCCGTGCCTATTGCCGCAACGTCGAGCTCGTTCACGAGGCTACGTCTGCCGTCCGCGACCCCAAAGACCTCTACTTGCTTTCGTTGGCGGAAACCGTTGGTGCAGACTACCTTGTCAGCGGCGACTCCGACCTTCTTGTCCTCGGCCAGCACAAAAACACGCGGTTGATAAAGTTATCGGATTTCCGTAGACTGATAGACTTTACCTGCTCCTGCCGCTGACGGTTTTGATTCGGAACAAATTAAGCCCCTGCACAATAAAACACAAACACTCGCGTTAATAAGGCAACACTTTATTTGATATGGCAACACTGACTTTGAATTACGACGCGCGTAACCGCGCTGCACGCAGTATCGTGGAAATGCTGCGCAATGCGGATTTCTTTACCATCGTGGAAACTCCCAAACGTAAGAGCGGCATCGAACTGGCCTACGAGGACGTGGCTGCTGGCCGCGTGACCGAGTGGCACGGCGGAATCGATGAAATGATCGATCACATACTTTCGGAGAAATGAAGTATATCGTCAGCTATTCCAAACGCTTCGAGAAATCGTTGCGTCTGTGCAGCAAACGAGGATTTCCCATTCACAAATTAACCGTGGTTATCAAGTTGCTGGCAGAGAACGGTTCCCTGCCGAGCATGTACAAGCCACACAAACTGTCGGGATTCAAAGGCAACCGCACCTGGGAGTGTCACATTGAGCCGAACTGGCTGCTGGTGTGGGAGCAAAACGACAACCGTCTCACCCTGCTGATGCTCGATACAGGCACACACGCCGATTTGTTTTGATATGCTTCGCCGCAACACTCATCTGCCCGGCTCTGAAAGAGACACGGCCTGCGACCGAAAGGGAGCAAACTCTCTGATTATTACCCCCCCCTGCACGGAAGACTCCAAAAATGTAGGGGATAATCCCTCGTCTTGTTTTAGTTCTATACCTGCTCCTGCCGCAAGATATGCGGCGGGGTGGGGTTTATATGTCTAATCCACGCATAAAACTAAATCATATGAAGAAACAAATTAGTACAATTTGCATGTTTTTATTTGTCCTTTGCAACGTTTCTGCTCAAACAATTGTAGATACTCTACCTCGTAACAGAAACGTAATTTTGGAGCAATTTAATGGATGCGGCTACTGTCCCGATGCCCACAGAGTAAGCGATAGTATTTGTAACCTTCACCCCAATCGTTTTTTTGATATTAGAATTTACACAGGATCTTACGCACAATACAATCTGCCTCATTTTATTACACCTTGGGGGAATGCTCTTACAAGTATTAGTCCCTATTCGCTTGATGCGTATCCAGAGGGAATGATCAACCGCCATAAATTTTCAACAGCAAATTTATCATATAGTTATGGCAACGGATTCTATTTGCTTAGAAAGGATTGGGCAATTCGGGTAGATAGCATTTTGGATATGTCCTCGCCTGTCAATATTGCGGCTACAGTTGATTTTAACGATACAACCAGAGTTATGACAGTATATGTGGAACTATATTACACGGGGTCTTCCTCTCAAAATACCAATTATCTAAATGTAGCCCTTTTGCAAAATAATATTATTGATTCTAACATCAGTTTTGAGCAGTGGTATCCAGAAATGGAAATAAATGATACTTTATATCGATATATGCACGTACTTCGAGATTTGCTAACAGGCCAATGGGGCGATGCAATAGACAATACCACAGCAGGAAGTTTTATTTCGAGAACATATACTTATTTAATTCCCGACAGCATTGGAACGATTGCAATACCATCTCTTTGCGACCTTGAGGTGATAGCATTTGTTACAGAAAATCATAAAGAGGTGTTGACTGGGTGTAGGGCTGTTAGTAATATCATTGATACTGATGTAGAAAGTATTGTCGTAAATGTGAACGATACTAATATGGGGACAGTAAAACCTGAACGGTGCGCATTGACAGGGGAAACATTGGTTTGGGCGATGCCATTTCATGGCTATTCATTCGATATGTGGAGCGACGGAAATACAGACAATCCAAGAACTGTTATGGATGGGGACTCTTCTATGACGGCTATATTTGGTATTCGTCAATTTCATATAAACCTGATTTCAAGTGATACCACAAAAGGAACAGTTATTGGCGGAGGATGGCATAACTATATGGACACTATCTTAATTTCGGCAATTCCTGCCACCAGCCATCATCATTTTATTCGCTGGAGTGACAACGACACCTCTTCTAACCGTACAATTGTTGTGACAAAAGACAAAACCTTAACCGCTTACTTTGAAACTGATACTTATACTGTGACTGTTTTCCCCAATAACATTTTGTACGGAACAACCATAGGCGGTGGAGAACAAGAATATGGTCAACCTTTAACGGTAACAGCTACGGCCTATAGTGGGTATCAGTTTGTACGCTGGAGCAATGGAGCCAGATACAATCCATATACATTCGCTGTAACGGGGGACACTACTTTGACAGCCATGTTCTATCCAGTTGATTCTGTGTTCAACATTGTAGCCACAGCCGACCCAACAATGGGAACTGTACAAGGTGGTGGTACGTATGGATATGGAGATACTGTTTCTTTAACTGCAACTGCCAACCCCGGCTTTCATTTTACAAATTGGCACGATGGAAATACCGACAACCCTCGCGCTATAATTGCAACATCAAATAGCACATATATCGCATATTTTACTAATTCTAACGAGGAAATAGAAGACGCTTTTGTCCACAATATTCGTATTTATGCAAAAAATGGAACAATCTATGTCGATGGTTTGGAAAATGACGGAATTATGGTATTTGATATTTCTGGACGTCAAGTGACTAATAGATGTTTGCCGTCTGGAGTGTATCTAGTTAAGGTTGGAAATCATTACTCAACAAAAGTCCTAATTCTAAACTAACATGAAAGAAAACTGTACAAATAAAGCCCTATTGGAACTAATCAAAGCCTGCCCTAAACTGATTGAAAAACTGTATCAGAAAGCCAGACTGGATATGATAGAAGCCTATGATATGGTTCTCGGCGATTACAATATGAGCTTTGGAACATTACCGCCGGAGAAAGGAGAATCTTGGGGATACTATTATTGCATAGATGGGGAGAGATATGAGATGAACAGTGGAGTTGACATAAAAACAAAGGCTGAAGCGCAGCTGGAGGTGGTAAATGCAACTCGGTACAAATTGAACGAGCGAATAGAGAAAGAGGCTCGACTACGCACGCACTAATGGTCGGACTAGACACGCACGTGTGGTCGGAGGGAGAAAACGACAAACGTTAATCAACTTATATACAAACAATTAAAAACATACAGTTATGGCATTCTTCAGAGAGAAGTTTTCAAAGCTGACCGGCAAGTGGACAGTCAGTTCGGTAAGCGTCAGTCAGCCGATGCCGTAGCGGTCGGTCTCATTGTCATAACTCAGCCCCAGCAATAGCATAATAGACGTTGTCTTCGGTCTCGCTGGTGTCGCAGAGGCCGGCGGCATGGAACATGCCCTCAAAGCTCAGGTCTTCGTCGATAGTCGGCCAGTGGATGCCGCTGTAGGAGAGCTCGAAGTGAGCGCGTTGCTCGGGACTGGCGTCGCGCAGGCGTGGCCAACGGCTGAAGTCGTACGATGCCATCGTGCCGTCGGTAGTCGAGGCATAGACCGCGTGGTCGTCAACCCATACTTTGTCGATTCTCATAACGCTTTATTTTTTGAAGAATTCGTGCCAACGGTCGGTGATTACATCGATGTTCTCCTCGACCAGCGATTTGATGAGCGAGAGTTCGTGTTATCGTGATGTCTGATGTTGATACTGCCCAAATAACGCTCGGTTCTGTTTTTTTATTGCCTTCGCCTTTTTTTGTTCCCGAGGCGCGCACGTTTCGGCATTTTTTTGTACTTTTGCAACGGTTTATCGTACAATATACCCATACGTATAATACTCTGTGAGAGAGGTCAGTTCGGGTGCAGATAGACGCCTTGAATAACCGTCGAAAAAACAGAGTGACAATGACCGAGAACTATCCGTCGAGACTGCCGATGTTTCGCGACCGCGTGCCGGAATGGCTGCGGTTCCCCTTGCTACTGGTGCTGCCGTTTGTGTACCAGTGCTCCAATCCGTTGTATATGAATATCAGCGCCGCTGTGGCGGGCGACACGGGGCTGCGCGAGGTGGACGTGCTGATGTGCGGCTTCGCCTGCATACTGGGCATCACTGTGACCTTCCCGCTGCTGTTCCGCCTCAAGTTCCGTTTGACCACACGGCAGATACTGCTCATCTCGTCGTCGGCCATCATCGCGCTGACCCTGCTTGCCGAGCACGTCAGGCTGCTGCCGGTGTTGGTGCTGGTGTGCTTCGTGTTCGGCATCTTCAAGGTGTGGGGCACTTTCGAGTGCATGTCGAGCATGATGCAGGTCATCTCGCCCAACATGCACCTGGCGCCGTTCCTGACGGTGGTGTTTCTGGCGGTCTTCGGCGGCGTGGAGCTGGGCGGGCTGGCCAGCACCTGGATCAGCCACTACTACACGTGGCACCACGTCACCTACGCACTCGTCGGAGTCCATCTGCTGGTGCTGCTCTTCGCGTGGCTGCTGCTGAAGGACTTCCGCTTCAAGCCGCCGGTGCCGCTGCGCGGCATCGACTGGACGGGGATGGCTCTCTGGAGCCTGTTCCTTGTGGGCCTGACGACACTGTTCGTCTATGGCGAGACGCTGGAGTGGCTGCATTCGCCCGCACTCAGGGTATGCCTCGGGGTGTCGCTCGTGGCGCTGGGGGTTAACTTCTATCGGACGCGGCACATCGGGCAGCCCTTCATCGCGCCGCAATGCTTCCGCTACCGCCGCCTGTGGCCCATCATGGCGCTCTTCTTCATCAGCGGCGTGATGCTCAGCAGTCAGACGGTACTGCAGGGGACGCTCACCGCCGGCGTGCTCCGCTACGGCGCCATGAACAGCGTCAGCCTCAACTGGGCCATCCTGGCCGGGGTCGTCGTGGGGTGCTACATCGGCAAGTGGGGTCCCACAGGCTTGGGGTGGAGCTACAAGCAGCTGACCTTCCTCAGCGTGGCCGTCACCACGATGTATGTCGCCGCCATGTGCTTCCTCGTCTCGCCGCAGACGCCGCTGGCGGCCCTCGCGCTGCCCTGCTTCTTCAGCGGCATCGGCCATGCGCTCATCTTCGTGGTGCTGACCACCTACGTGGAGAGCAGCACCCCCTTCGAGCACCGCTTCATGATGCTCACCGTGCTGGGCCTCATACGCACCGGCATCGCGTCGCCCATCGGCAACGCCCTCTTCGGCCACCTGCTGCGCGTGCAGACGGCCTACCACCTGCCCCTTGCCGGCAGCCCGCAGGCAGCCCTGACGGTGGCCCTGCGCAACCTCTACGGCCTCGCCATACTCCTCGGCCTGCTGACTCTCATCATCATCCTTGCCTCGCGCTTCGAGGACAAACGCTACATCACCCTGCCCACTCTGCGCAGGATACACGCGCTGATGACAGGAGCGAAGTGATAAGCTCACTTTAAGCAGGGGCTACAGCAGTAGTACTTTTCTTCAGGTCAGAGTGCCCAGGTTGTTGTATAATTCCTTGTCGTTCATCACTTACTCATGCGCTGGCGAAGATAGAGGATGGCGTCGATGTTGCGGGGGACCTGCAGGTCGAGGATGCCGCTCTCGATGCCTATCACGTGGCCCTCGCGCACGGCCTTCAGGCGGTTGTAGGGCTTCATGCCGACAAATGCTGCCGAGTCCTCGCGGCGCACGATGATGTAGTCGGGGTCCTCCTTAACGAGGGCTTCAAGGCTATAGCTCCAGCCTTCGACGTCCTCGGCGATGTTGCGGCCGCCGGCCATGCGGATGATGTCGTTGATGAAGGTGTTGCCGCCGGCGGTGAAGTTGCCGCCGGCACCGAAGCCGACGACGTAATAGCAAGTGTAAAGAGAGGTGTTGAAAGAGGAAAGTTGGCTGACGCGTTCACGGAGCAACTCGTTCAAAGAATCGGCCTCACGTTCTCTGTTCACCAGGCGGCCGATGGCAGTGATATTGTCGTATAGGGCTTCGAAACGGGGTTTCTCCACGACGCATACCATCGGGGTGCCAAGGGCGTCCATCTGGTCGGTGACTTTCTTCCCCACCATAGAACCACTGATGACAAGGTCGGGATGTAGCGAGAGTATCATCTCGATGTTGAGGTTGCTGATGCCGCCTATGGAGGGGATGTCGGACGCCTCGGGGGGGAACACGCAGAAGTCGGTGCGTCCCACAAGGATATCGTCGACCCCGAGGGCGAACATGATTTCTGTCACGGCAGGGGAGAGCGAGACCACGCGGGTGGGGGAGGCGGGTACCACCACCGTGCGGCCGTAGTCGTCGGTGACGGTATCGGTGGTGGCCTTCGGACGTTGGCGTCCTCCGCCGCAGGCGGAGAAGCACAAGACAAAGCCCATCAACAAGATGGGCATAATGGGCTTGGTGGTTATGATAGGCATTTTTTCAATTCTCAATTTTCAGGCATCTTCCATTCCTCCGCAGACGGGCAACACGACGCTGGTGATGTAGGGGCACATGTCGCTGGCGAGGAAGGCACAAGCCTGCGCCACCTCGTCGGGCCTACCGGCGCGTTTCATGGGGATGCGGCTGGTCCAGGTCTTCATAAGTTCTTCAGGTACCTCGGCAGTCATCTCGGTCTCGATGAATCCGGGGCATACCACGTTGACGCGTATATTGCGTGCGGCGAACTCCTTGGCACAGCTCTTGCTGAAGCCGATGATGGCGGCTTTAGATGCGGCGTAGTTGGCCTGGTTGTAGTTGCCTGCTACGCCTACCACCGAGCCTATGTTAACTATCGAGCCGTAGCCCTGTCTCCACAGCGACGGCTGCACGGCCTTCGTCATGCAGAACACCGAGCCGAGGTTGACGTCCATCACATGACGCATCTGCTCCTCGGTCATGCGCTTTACCGCGCTGTCGTCGGTGATGCCTGCGTTGTTGACCAGGATGTCCACGCGGCCGAAGTCGGCCAGAACCTCCTTGACGAAAGTCTGGGCCTGGTCGTAGTCGGCCACGTCGCAGGCATAGCCCTTGGCCTTTACGCCCATTCCGTTCAACTCCTGTTCCACGGCAATCATGGCCTCGCTGCGTGTGCGGCCGCAGAAAGCCACGTCGGCGCCTTCGCGGGCGAACCGTATAGCAATAGCGTGACCGATGCCACGAGTGGCACCGGTCACTATTGCAATCTTTTTTTCAAGAAGCATATCAGAGGAGCTTGGCGAGTTTGGCGGCGAGGTCACCCACGCGGGTGCTGTAGCCCTTCTCGTTGTCGTACCAGGAGACAATCTTGACAAAGTTGCCGTCCATGACCTGGGTCAGGAGGCTGTCGAAGATGCTGCTGTTAGTGTTGTCGATGATGTCGATGCTGACGATAGGTTCGTCGACATACTGGAGGACACCCTTCATCGCGCCTTCGGCGGCTTCCTTGACGGCGGCGTTGACCTCCTCTTTAGTGACGTTGCAGTTGAGCTCGGCGGTGAGGTCGACGACACTGCCGTCGGGAGTTGGTACGCGCATGGCGAAGCCGTCCAGCTTGCCCATGAGCTCGGGGATGACCAGGCCGACGGCCTTGGCGGCGCCGCTGCTGGTGGGGATAATGCTGACGGCGGCGGCACGGGCACGACGGAGGTCGCTGTGCGGCTGGTCGAGTATCTTCTGGTCGTTGGTGTAGCTGTGGATGGTGTTCATCAGGCCACGCTTGATGCCGAACTTGTCGTTGAGCACCTTGGCGACGGGAGCCAGGCAGTTGGTGGTGCAGCTGGCATTGCTGACGAGGACGGTGTCCTTGGTCAACACATTGTCGTTGACACCCATGACAACGGTGGCGTCGACGTCGTCGGCCTTGCTGGCCGGGACGGTGAGGATGACCTTCTTGGCACCGGCGTTGACGTGCTTCATCAGCTGTTCGCGTTTCTTGAACAGACCGGTGCTTTCGACCACGATGTCGATGCCGAGATCCTTCCAGGGGAGGTTCTGCGGGTCACGCTCGGCGTAGATTTTAACACGTTTGCCGTTGACAACCAGACAGTCGCCGTCAGCATACACTTCGCCGTCGAAGTTCTCGTGGACGGAGTCGTATTTGAACAGATAGGCGAGGGTCTTGGCATCGGTGAGGTCGTTGACAGCGATGACATCGAGCTCAGGATGGGCGAGCATGGCACGGAAGGACATCCTTCCGATACGGCCGAAACCGTTGATGGCTACTTTTACCATAATATTTTGTTTTTTAAAGGTTTATTTATGATTTTCTGTTACAAACCAGACTACAAAGGTAGTAAATGTTTTTGAAACATACAAATATGTTCCGATAATTTTTCATAAATTCGTATCTTTGCATTGCAAAATGACAAAGTCAAAGACTCATAACACACAGAAAGCCAAGCCGAAGAAAAAGGGAAGGGGGCTACGTCCGTGGCGCGAGCTGGGGTTTATGGGACGGGTGTGGCGTGTCGTGTGGGTGTCATTGTTGTCGGTGTGGCTGGTAACGGTGATGCAGGTCCTGCTCGGATGGTTCATCAATCCACCGTTGACGCCATTGATGGTGCAACGCTGGTGGCAGCAGATGACCGAAGACGGACGTCCTGTACGCTTCGAGCGCAGCTACGTCGCGATTGACGACATCTCGTCCAACCTTGTCACGGCGGTGGTGTATTCCGAGGATGGCCTTTTTATGTACCACAACGGCTTCGACGTCAAGCAGATGAAAATAGCCTATCGCGAGAATGCCGCGGGCAAACGTTTCCGCGGAGGGTCTACAATAAGCCAGCAGACAGCCAAGAACGCCTTCCTGCCCCACAGTCGCACCATGCTGCGCAAGGTGGCGGAAGCCTACTACACGGTGATGATAGAGGCGGTGTGGGGCAAGAAGCGCATCATGGAGGTCTACCTTAACATCGTGGAGTTTGGTGACGGCATCTATGGCTGTGAGGCCGCCGCGCAGCACTACTTCGGCCACTCTGCCGCCAGACTGACGCAGAGCGAGGCCGCCCAACTGGCGGCCACACTGCCGGCTCCCTTGAGGATCAACCCCGCTCACCAGACGCCATATTTCAGACGTCGCACTGCGGATATCAAACGCCGCTTCGCATGGGGCAGGGTGGACCTCGACAAGCCTGGCGACAGGAGTAAATTGAAAAAGGAAGACAAAGAAACGCTGTGGGACTTCTGCAAGTGGAGAATGGAAATAAAGAAAACACGGCGTGAAGAAAACATCCAGTGAATGTTTGCGCATCAGCTTAAAAGATGGACGGAACTGAACATATATGGAGACGATGGCGACGCGACTTCGAGACCTGGTTGCGCCTGGAGCGCGGCATGTCGGTAAACACTGTCGAGTCATACCTGCACGACTTCGACCATCTATCGAATTATGCTATCGGCAAAAACACCAAACCAGAGGATGTTATGTTGGAAGACCTGCAGCATCTGTTGAAGTGTATCAACGAGCTCGGGATTGCGCCTGCAAGCCAACGGCGCATGATTGCCGGATGGCGTACTTTCTACCGTATGATGGTGGCAGACGGTGCATTGAAAGACAGCCCTGCCGCCATGCTCGACCTGCCGTTGAGGCCACAACATTTGCCCGATGTGCTGACCGACGAGGAGATTGCATCGATACAAGACACCTTCGACCGAAGCACATACGAGGGTGAACGTAACTATGTCATTGTGGAAGTGTTGTACGACTGTGGGTTGCGTGTGTCGGAACTTGTCGGTCTACGAATGTCTAACATATATGCCGACGAACAGTATTTGCAGGTTGTCGGCAAGGGCAACAAGGAACGCTGGGTGCCCATAGCCGGACGAGCCCTGGACCTGATGTCTGGATACATACACAATGTACGATCGCACCTGACACCCAAACCGGGCGACGAGAAGGTGGTGTTCCTCAACAGGCGAGGAGGGCACCTGTCTCGCCAAATGGTGTTCATTATGCTTCAACGTGCCGTGGCCGAGGCAGGTATAGAAAAGAAAGTCAGTCCGCATTCGCTCCGCCACAGCTTCGCCACCGAACTTGTGGAGAACGGAGCCGACCTGAGGGCTGTCCAGGAGATGCTGGGGCATGAGAGCATAACAACAACGGAGATATACACCCACCTGAGCCGCGAGACACTGCGCAACACGATAGCGGCATATCATCCGCATTATTGTCTGAAAGACTGAAGGAGTGACGAAAATCCACCGGATATCCGCTTCTCGTAGAAATTTTATAGGTTGCCTGAACTCATTTCAGAGGGTTGCCTAAACTCTTTTTTTGCCTTTTTTTTTATTTTCACAAAATCTATTAAATAATATTCGTATCTTTGCAGTCTCTAATTGAGGAGAAAAATAAATAATCAACTAAAAATAAATACATTAATCAAAATGACAAAGTACGTTTACACGTTCGGCGGCAAGACTGCCGAAGGAAAAGCTGACATGAAGAACCTGCTTGGCGGCAAGGGTGCAAACCTGGCAGAGATGTGCCTCCTGGGGCTGCCGGTGCCTGCCGGACTCACTATCACCACCGAGTGCTGCACAGCCTATTATGCCAACAACTGCCAGTTGCCTCAAGGTCTGATGGACGAGGTATGGAAGGGAGTGGAGAATATAGAGAAAATCATGGGGATGAAATATGACGATGCGGAGAATCCGTTGCTCGTCAGTTGTCGTTCGGGCGCACGCTCTTCGATGCCCGGCATGATGGACACGGTGCTCAACATAGGCCTCAGCAGCAAGACCATCCCCGGCATGCTTAAGAAGACGAACAATCCCCGTTTCGTATACGACAGCTATCGCCGTCTGATAATGATGTATGCCGACGTGGTGATGGAAAAGGCCGAGGGTATCGAGCCGGCCGACGGCAAGGGCATTCGCAAGCAACTCGACGACATGCTCGACGACTACAAGGCCAAGCGGGGCTACAAGAGCGACACCGAACTGACTGCCGACGAGCTCAAGGAGCTGGCCGAGGCCTTCAAGGTGCGTGTCAAGGAGGTGCTTGGCGTCGGTTTCCCGGACGACGCACGTGCCCAGATGGAAGGCGGCATCAAGGCTGTCTTCAAGAGCTGGAACGGCAAAAAGGCTGTCAGCTACCGTAAGATCGAGGGCATACCCGACGATTGGGGTACCGCTGTCAATGTGCAGGCTATGGTGTTCGGCAACATGGGCGACACCAGTGCCACCGGTGTGGCCTTCACCCGCAACCCCGCCACCGGCGAGAACCTGTTCTATGGCGAATGGCTCGTAAACGCACAGGGCGAGGACGTGGTGGCCGGTATCCGTACTCCGAGTCCGCTCAACGATGAGACGAAGAACGAGAAGAACAAGAACATGAAGTCGATGCACGAGGCTATGCCCGAGACGTACAAGGAGCTGTGCGAAATACGAGAGACTCTTGAGAATGCGTATCACGACATGCTCGACATCGAGTTCACCATACAGGACGGAAATCTTTACATGCTGCAGTGTCGCGTCGGAAAACGCACCGGTGTCGCCGCCCTCACCATGGCTTTCGACATGCTCGACGAAGGCCGTATCGACGAAAGCGAGGTCGTGATGCGTATCAGCCCTGCCCAGCTCGACGAGCTTCTGCATCCCATCCTCAACGCCGAGGACGAGAAGAGGCACACTGTGCTGGCCAAGGGCCTGCCTGCCGGCCCCGGCGGTGCTGTGGGTGTGATAGCGCTCACCAGCGAGAAGGCCAAGGAATACCGCGCCGCCAAAATCAAGAACATACTTGTCCGCGAAGAGACCAACCCCGAGGATGTGGAGGGCATGCGCGCTGCCGACGGCATACTCACTGCCCGCGGCGGTATGACCAGCCACGCCGCCCTGGTGGCCCGTGGTTGGGGAAAATGCTGCATAGTGGGTTGCGACGCCGTGAAGATCGACATGGAGGCCGGCACCGTCAGCATGGGCGGCAAGACCTTCCATGAGGGCGACCTGCTTTCGCTCAACGGAACCAAGGGCTATGTGTATGACGAGGAGGTGAAGATGATCGACGCCACCGAGAACCCCCTGTTCCAGAAATTCATGAAGCTGGTCGACAAATTCCGCAAGATGGGTGTACGCACCAATGCCGACAACCCGGCCGACGCACAGAAGGCCATCGACTTCGGCGCCGAAGGTATCGGACTGTTCCGCATAGAGCACATGTTCTATGGCGAGAACAGCGAGAAACCGTTGGAGAAGCTGCGCAACATGATACTGGCCAACACAAGCAAGGAGCGCATCGCCGCCCTCGACGAGTTGGAGCCTTACATCCGCGAGAGCGCCAAGGGTACCCTGAAGGTGATGGACGGCAAGCCGTTGACCTTCCGCCTGATGGACCCCCCGCTGCATGAATTCGCGCCGCAGGGAGAAGAGAAGATGCGCGAAGCTGCCAAACGTCTGGGCATCAGCTACGAGGATGTCAAGAAACGTGTCGATGGCCTCCACGAAGTCAACCCCATGATGGGTCTGCGCGGTGTCCGCCTGGGCATCATCTATCCTGAGATCACACGCGTACAGTTCCGTGCACTCTTCAGCGCCACCGTCGAGCTGCTCAAGGAAGGCATGCACCCGATGCTCGAAATCATGGTGCCGTTGACTATCAATGCTGCCGAGCTGCGCAACCAGAAGACCATTGCCGACAAGGTGAAGTGCGAGGTTGAGCAGAAGTACGGCATGACCTTCGAGTACAAATTCGGCACGATGATAGAAATACCCAGGGCAGCCCTGGTGGCCAACCAGATAGCCGACGTGGCCGAGTTCTTCAGCTTCGGCACCAACGACCTGACGCAGATGACCTTCGGCTTCAGCCGCGACGATGTCAACGCCATCGTCAAGACTTACGTCGACGAGAAGATAATCCCTGCCGACCCCTTCAACAATTTCGACACCGAATGCGTCGGTGAACTTGTGAAGATCGGCATCGAGCGCGGACGTTCCACACGTGCCAACCTCAAGTGCGGCGTGTGTGGCGAACACGGCGGCGACCCGACGGCAGCCGAGTTCTTCTACAAGGCCGGCATGAACTACGTCAGTTGCAGCCCCTTCCGTGTCCCTGTGGCCCGTCTTGCCGCCGCCCAGGCAGCCATTAAGGAAGCTCGTGTAAATTGATAATTGAAAATCATATGAACGACAAGATAAAGAAAGACCTTGAAGCGCTGGGCATCACCGACGTGAAGGACATCCGCTACAACACCTCGTACGAGGAACTGTTCCGTCTGGAGATGGACCCATCCCTGACGGGCTATGACAAAGGCCAGCTCACCGAGCTCGACGCCGTCAATGTCATGACTGGCATCTACACAGGCCGCTCGCCCAAGGACAAATATATCGTCATGGACGAGAACTCGAAGGACACCGTGTGGTGGACGTCGGACGAGTACAAGAACGACAACCACCCGATGAGCGAGACGGTGTGGCAAAAGATGAAGAAGCTGGCCGTCGAAGAACTGTGCGGCAAGGATCTCTTTGTTGTCGACGCGTTCTGCGGTGCCAACAAGGACACCCGCATCGCCGTAAGGTTCATCATGGAGGTGGCTTGGCAGGCTCATTTTGTCAGCAACATGTTCATCAAGCCCACCGACGAGGAACTTGAGAGCTTCACCCCCAGTTTCACCGTCTATACCGCCAGCAAGGCCAAGGTGGACAACTACAAGGAGCTGGGGCTGAACAGCGAGACCTGCGTCGCCTTCAACGTCAGCAGCCGTGAACAGGTAATACTCAACACATGGTACGGCGGCGAGATGAAGAAGGGCATGTTCAGTATGATGAACTACTATCTGCCACTGAAAGGAATAGCCTCGATGCATTGCTCGGCCAACACCGACATGGAAGGCAACCACACCGCCATATTCTTCGGGTTGAGCGGCACGGGCAAGACGACGCTCAGCACCGACCCCAAACGCCTGCTTATCGGCGACGACGAGCATGGTTGGGACGATGACGGTGTCTTCAACTTCGAAGGTGGCTGCTACGCCAAAGTCATCAACCTCGACAAGGACAGCGAACCCGACATCTACAATGCCATCCGTCGCAATGCCCTGATGGAGAATGTCACCGTAGACATGGACGGCAAGATCGACTTTGCCGACAAGAGCGTCACAGAAAACACGCGTGTGAGCTACCCGATAGACCATATCGAGAAAATTGTGCTACCGGTGCACGGCAGAAGTGCCGGTCCCGCTGCCGAGAACGTCATCTTCCTTTCGGCCGACGCCTTCGGTGTGTTGCCGCCGGTCAGCATACTGACTGCAGACCAGTGCAAGTACTACTTCCTTAGCGGCTTCACCGCCAAACTGGCAGGCACCGAGCGCGGCATCACCGAACCGACGCCCACTTTCAGTGCCTGCTTCGGTCAGGCTTTCCTCGAGCTGCATCCCACCAAGTATGCCGAAGAACTGGTGAAGCGTATGGAAAAGAGCGGTGCCAAGGCGTATCTGGTCAACACCGGATGGAACGGCACAGGTAAACGTATATCTATTAAAGATACGCGCGGTATTATCGATGCCATCCTCGACGGTTCCATCCTCAAGGCACCTACCAAACGCATCCCTTATTTCGACTTCGAGGTGCCGACGTCGCTGCCAGGTGTCGACCCGAAGATACTTGACCCTCGCGACACGTATGGGGATGCCGACCAATGGAACGAGAAGGCTCGCGACCTGGCCGACCGTTTTGTCAAGAACTTCGTCAAGTTCACCTACAATGAGGCAGGCAAGGCTCTTGTCGCCGCCGGACCGACACTTTAGCACATTCAACCACTTATGAAAAGAATAGTAGCACTGCTGCTTTTTGCCGTCGTAGCACTGCCGACATGGGCATTCGACATCGAAGTACCCCAACCGGCGGGCTACTCGCTTTTCTTCAACATCATCGACGATGAAGACAATGCCGTGGAGGTAGCCTGTCCTTCGCCGTCGTCAAACTACAGCTGGCAGGGACGACATGCACCTTCGGGTGTTGTCAACATACCGGCACAGGTGACCAGCAACGGCACCACCTATACTGTGGTGGCAATAGGCGAGAGGGCCTTCTACGGTTGCGTCGACATCACGGCGGTCAACTTCCCGTCCACGCTGACGGAGATAGGCCCTTATGCGTTCTACATGTGTAGTGGCATACGTGGCATACTCACCATCGGCGAAGGTGTCGTCAGCATAGGACGTTCGGCATTCTATGGCTGCACGGGCATCACCAAGGTACAGTTCAACGCTGTCTCTTGCGAGAGCATGGGTGGCAACAAAAGCACAACGGCATTCGGAAACTGCCGCTCGCTGACGGTGATCAGCTTCGGCCCCAAAGTGAAGATAATACCCGACTATGCCTTCTACGGCATGGACCTGCTGCAGTACGAGTGGCAAATGCCTCGCGACCTTGAATATGTCGGCGAGTATGCCTTTGCCTACTGCTACAGCATCTATGGCAAGCTGACCTTGCCGCAAGGTGTGCGCAAGGTGGCACCTTACGCCTTTGCGCAATGCCACTCGCTCCACCATGTCGAGTTGCCGCAACGTCTCTCGCACATCGACCATCACGCCTTCTACCAGTGCATCAACATGCGCGAGATTACGGCTCTGGCAATGACACCGCCCGAGCTCGAAGGCGATGTGTTCAGCGGCGTCAGGCGCACGGTGCCTCTCAACGTGCCGTGCATCAGTGTCGACCGCTATGCCCAGGCCGAAGGCTGGAACACCTTCACCAACCGCAAGGCCATCGAACCCTGCATGCTTACCATCGAAGCCACTGTCGCCGACCCGAAGAGCGGCACGGTGACGGGCGGTGGCAGCTACCGCATCGGGGCCGAAGCGACGCTGACGGCCATCTGCAAGGCTGGATACTCCTTCAAAGGTTGGAGCGACGGGAATGTCGACAACCCACGTCATGTGAGAGTCGCCGACACAGGCACCTATGTGGCCATAATGCCCAAAGCCGAGGTAATACACGAAGTGGAGTATGTTCACGACACGACATACATGGACGGTGTCGAGGTGATGTACGAATACTACGAAATCGGCGACATGGCCGAGCCTATCTCCGTACAGACAGAGGTGGTGTACAACAAAGAGCGTCGCCGTATCGAGGTGCCGATAGACAAGCATGATATTCTGTCGGTTGCCCTCTACAACGACGCAGGCCTATGTGTTTCCACAGGCAAACCGAGAAACGGACATATCAATATGCGCCGTTTCCCGACGGGATACTATATAGTGAGAGTATCCACACCATCGGAAGAACGCATGCTGCGTTTCTTCCACAGCAGAAACAAAAACTAGCCCTCCCTCAAAAAAGAAGTTAAGGAGTTAAAGAGTTACGACAAATGTCTGGAGATAATTATTGATTTTCAACTTTCAATTTATAATGGGTGAGTTCTCCAGGCGAGGGACAATGGGTGTGGCTAGCAAGGCCCAGAGGCCGGCAATCAACAATCAAAACAATTAAAACATTCATTCTATCAATATGAAAAACAACGAATTCGCATCGCGCCACAATGGAGTGTCCAGCGAGGCCGACTTGAAGAAAATGCTCGACGCCATCGGAGTGGCCACTCTCGATGAACTTATCGACAAAACGGTGCCCGCCGCCATACGCGCCGACAAACCTCTCGACCTGCCGTCCGGCATCGACGAGAAAGCCTTCCTCGACCGCTGTCGCGACCTGGCACGCCGCAACAAGCTGTACCGCACATATATCGGCATGGGCTATTACGGCACCGTGACACCCGCCGTCATCATGCGCAACGTGTTCGAGAACCCGGGCTGGTACACCAGCTATACGCCCTACCAGACCGAGATCTCGCAGGGCCGTCTCGAGGCACTGATGAACTATCAGACCGTCGTTGCAGACATGACGGGCATGCCGCTGAGCAACGCCTCGTTGCTCGACGAAGCCACTGCTGCAGGCGAGGCTATGATTATGTTCTACAACAGCCGCTCGCGACAGGCCCAGAAAGAGGGCGTCTGCAAGGTCTTTGTCGACGAAGGCATACTGCCCCAGACCCTCGCTGTCATGCAGACCAACGCCGCGCCACGTGGCATAGAGATAGTCACCGGCAAGGCCGAGGGTGCCAAGTTGGACAACACCTTCTTTGCTGCATTCGTGCAATATCCCAACCAGTTTGGCGAGGCTCGCGACTGGACGCCGTTCGTCGCCGAATGCCACGAGAAGGGCATCTTCGTCGGTATGGCTACCGACCTGATGGCCCTGGCTTTGATGAAGACGCCGGGCGAGATGGGTGCCGACTGCGCCTTCGGCAGTTCGCAACGTTTCGGTCTGCCTATGGGCTTCGGCGGTCCGCACGCTGGCTTCTTCGCCTTCACCGAGACCTTCAAACGGGCCTTCCCCGGACGTATCATCGGATGGAGCGTCGACGCCAAGGGCAACCCCGCACTGCGTATGGCCCTCGGCATGCGCGAACAGCACATCAAACGCGACAAGGCTACCAGCAACATATGCACTGCCGCCGCGCTTGTGGCCAACATGAGCGGTTTCTATGCCGTGTGGCACGGTCCGGAAGGCATTCGCAACATCGCCACCCGTATCTGCGCCCGTGCCCATCGTCTGGCAACGGAGCTGGAACAGTACGGCTACAAGCAGTGGAACAAGGTGTATTTCGACACCCTTGCACTACAGTGTCCTGTCCCCACCGCCAAGGTGCGCGAAGTGGCCCTGAAACACGAGATCAACTTCCGCTATATCTGCGACGAGTGCATCGGAATAAGCATCGACGAGACTACCGAGAAGTGCGACCTCGAAGCCATAGTGTCCTGTCTTGCCGAAGCTGCCGGCAAGAACGCCCATACCATAGAGTGCAAAGGCTGCTGCTGCCAGATTGCCGACGAGGCAATCCCCAACGACCTTAAACGCAACAGTGCCTACCTCACCGAGAAGGTGTTCAACCAGTACCACGACGAGACGTCGATGATGCGATACATCAAGCGTCTCGAGGAAAAAGACTTGAGTCTGAACCGTGCCATGATACCGCTCGGCTCGTGCACCATGAAACTCAACGCTGCCGCCGAAATGATGCCCCTGTCGTGGAGCAAGTTCGCCGGCATGCATCCCTTTGTGCCTGCCGAACAAGCCGAGGGCTATCTGGAGATGATTCGCGACATCGAGCACAGCCTTGCCGTCATCACAGGCTTTGCAGGCTGCTCGTTGCAGCCCAACAGTGGCGCCTTCGGCGAGTACAGCGGTCTTACCGTGATACGCAACTATCATATTGCCAACGGTCAACCCCAACGCAACGTATGTCTTATACCGGCCAGCGCACATGGCACCAACCCCGCCAGTGCCGCAAAGGCGGGCATGACGGTGGTGGTGGTGAAGTGCAACGACCGCGGCGACGTCGACATCGACGACCTGCGTGAAAAAGCCGGGCAGTACAAAGACACGCTGAGCTGCCTGATGATTACATATCCTTCCACACACGGTGCTTTCGAGGAGGGTATACTCGACATCATCGACATAATCCACAGCACGGGTGCCCTTGTATATATGGATGGCGCCAACATGAATGCACAGGTCGGCCTTACCAGTCCTGGACGTATGGGCGCCGATGTGTGCCACCTGAACCTGCACAAGACATTTGCCATGCCTCACGGTGGCGGCGGTCCTGGAGTGGGCCCGATCTGCGTCAGTCAGAAGCTGGTCGACTTCCTGCCCACGCACCCCGTTGTGGCTGTCGGTGGCGACAAGGGCAACACGATGGCAGCAGCCCCCTATGGCAGTGCCTACCTGCTACCCATCACCTATGGCTACCTGCTGATGCTTGGCGCCGAAGGCCTCACCTCAGCGACGGTGCACGCCATCCTTAACGCCAACTATCTGCGTGCCCGCCTGCAGAAGTACTATAAGATACTCTATACCGGCAAGAACGGCATGTGCGGACACGAGATGATTGTCGACTTCAGCGAGTTCAGCCTCAAGGTGAGTGTCGGCGATGTGGCCAAACGACTGATGGACTATGGCTTCCATGCACCGACGGTGGCTTTCCCTGTGCACAACACCCTCATGGTCGAGCCGACCGAGAGCGAACCGTTGAGCGAGTTGGATCGCTTCTGCGACGCCATGATTGCCATACGTCAGGAAATCGACGACATAATGACCGGCAAGTCGGACGAGAAGAACAATCCTATCTGCAACGCCCCGCACACCATGCAGGTGGTGTGTGCCGACGAGTGGACGCTGCCGTACAGCCGCCAGAAGGCAGCCTTCCCGCAGCCGCACACCGAAAAGTACTGGCCGACCATCAGCAAGATCGACGATGCTTATGGCGACCGCAACCTGCAGGCGGTCTGGGCAGAGTAGTCGCTGTCGGCAAAAAAGTTTTCAGGCTGTAGATTTCAGTGAAACCTACAGCCTGAACTTTTTCACAGCGAATGTCTGCGACAGTGTGATGGACATACAATCCCATTGTCCGAAGACAAACGCTTTCATTCCATAATATCACATTTCAACGGCCATTTCGCTTTCGCCGACAGCCTCCATCAGCTTGTTGCTGGTGTCGCCTTTCTCTATGTCGAAGGTTATCTTGTTTTCATCGGCCGAGATGCGGATGGTGTCGCCCGGCAGTATTACGGCGCGTATAATCTCGTCGGCAAGGTCGTCCTCGATATAGCGCTGTATGGCGCGGCGCAGGGGACGGGCGCCGTACTGCTCGTCCCAGCCCTTGGCCACCAGGAAGTCTTTCGCCTTCTCGTCCATTTCCACACCATACCCCATCTCTTTGACACGAGAGAAGAGACCGCGCAGCTCGATGTCGATGATGCGGTGTATGTCCTCTCGTTTCAGCGAGTTGAAGTAGATGATGTCGTCGATACGGTTGATGAATTCCGGAGCGAAACTTTTTTTGAGGCTTTTCTCGATGACGTCGCGTTGCATGGCGCCCTTCTCGGCCTCGCGGGCGGCGGTGTTGAACCCGACGCCAACACCGAAGTCTTTGAGTTGACGGCTGCCGATGTTGGAGGTCATTATTATGATGGTGTTCTTGAAGTCGACCTTGCGTCCTATGCCGTCGGTGAGCTGACCGTCGTCGAGCACCTGCAACAGCACGTTGAACACGTCGGGGTGGGCTTTCTCGATTTCGTCGAGCAGCACTATGGAGTAGGGTTTGCGGCGGACGCGTTCGGTCAGCTGGCCGCCTTCTTCATAGCCGACATATCCCGGAGGGGCGCCGATGAGACGACTGACGGCGAATTTTTCCATGTATTCGCTCATGTCGATACGTATCATTGCCTGCTCGCTGTCGAAGAGGTATCTTGCCAATATCTTTGTCAGGTAGGTCTTGCCGACACCTGTCGGACCCAGGAACAGGAAGCTGCCGATGGGGCGGTTGGGGTCCTTGAGGCCGGCACGGTTGCGGCGTATGGCTTTGGCTATCTGTGCTATTGCCTCGTCTTGTCCGACCACCGAGCCTTTGAGTTCCGTCTCCATCTGCATCAGTCTGGAGCTTTCGTTCTCGGCGATACGTTCTGTCGGCACGCCGGTCATCATGGCCACGACGGCAGCCACGTCGGTCTCCTTCACGTGCACTCGTTTTTCCTTCTCGTCGTTTTCCCAGCGCTGACGTATGTCGGCCAGCTTGGCGGTTAGGTCGCGTTCCTGGTCGCGCAACTCGGCGGCCTCGTTGTATTTCTTATCGGCCAACACGTTTTTCTTGCGTTCGGTGATGTCGGCCACCTGTTTTTCGAGGTCCAGTATCTCCTGCGGCACTTCGACGTTGGCAATGCGGACGCGGGCGCCAGCCTCGTCGAGGGCGTCGATGGCCTTGTCGGGCTGCAGCCGGTCGCTGACGTAGCGTTCGGTGAGGTCGACACAAGCCTTGATAGCTTCGTCGGTGTAACGCACCATGTGGTGGTCCTCGTATTTGTCGCGTATGTTGGTCAGTATCTCCAGCGTCTCTTCCGCTGTGGCGGGTTCGACGAGCACCTTTTGGAAGCGGCGTTCGAGGGCAGTGTCCTTCTCGATATACTGGCGGTATTCGTCGAGGGTGGTGGTGCCGATGCACTGTATGATACCGCGCGAGAGGGCAGGCTTGAACATGTTGCTGGCGTCGAGGCTGCCGGCTGCCGAGCCGGCACCGACGATGGTGTGTATCTCGTCGATGAAGACGATGATCTCGGGATGCTGTTCCAACTCGTTGATGATGGCCTTCATGCGCTCTTCGAACTGTCCGCGATACTTTGTGCCTGCCACCAGGCTTGCCAGGTCGAGGTTCATCAGGCGTTTGCCGTAGAGTGTGCGAGGCACATGGCCTTCGGCGATACGTATGGCCAACCCTTCGGCGATGGCGCTCTTTCCGACGCCGCTCTCGCCGATAAGGATGGGGTTGTTCTTCTTGCGACGACTGAGTATCTGTGCTATACGGTCCATCTCTTTTTGACGTCCTACGATGGGGTCGAGCTGGCCTTTCTTGGCCATCTCGGTAAGGTCGCGTCCGAAGTTCTCGAGCGCCGGTGTGCCGCTTTTGCCTTTGGCGACAGGGTTGACGTTGCCGCGCGGTTCGAGGTCGGGGTCGGCAAAGGGGTCGTCGTTGTCGTCGTCGGAGGTCTGGCTGCTGAAGTCGGGCATCTCGCCGGTGGCGCCGCGTACGGCTTTCGACACACGGTCGTAGTCTACGCCCTCCTTGTGCAGCAGGTTGGCAACCAGATTGTCGCCCTCCTGCAGTATGGCCAGGATGAGGTGTGGCGTGTGTATCTCGTTCTGGTGCAGCTTGATGCTCTCCAGATAGCTGAGGCGTAGCACCTTCTCTGTCTGTCGCAGCATGCTGATGTTGCTGTCAGGGTCATAGTGTACGTCGGTATGAACCTGGCTGATCTGGCTCTCGATGCGTTGTTTTATCAACGAGAGGTCGGCCCCCATGCCTGTCAGCATGTTGACAGCCGAGCATTCGGGCAGGCGCAGTATGCCGAGGAAAAGATGTTCCACGCCAATGGCGCCGTTCTTGAGGCGTATGGCTTCGTCGCGCGAGTATCCGACGGCTTTGCGAGTGTCTTCGCTTAATCTTGCTTCCATGTGTTATGGTGTCTGTTTTTCGTTTTGCATAATTAATGATATTAGTGCACCTGCAAAACGCGTGCCAAAAAAAAATGATTGGCGAGAGGGTGTGTCAGCCTTCGGCGCCGAACTGCATGAGGTAGGCTTTGATAAACTCGTCGATGTGGCCGTCCATCACACCTGCCACATCGGAGGTCTGGTAGTTTGTGCGGTGGTCTTTGACACGGCGGTCGTCCATGACATACGAGCGTATCTGTGACCCCCATTCTATCTTCTTTTGGCTGGCTTTTATCTTGTCCTTCTCCTCCATGCGGTGCTTCAGTTCGCGGTCGTAGAGCTGCGAGCGGAGGAGCCTCATGGCGTTCTCCTTGTTCTTCGGCTGGTCGCGCGTCTCTGTGTTCTCGATGAGAATCTCCTCTTCGGCACCGGTGTAAGGGTCTTTGTACTGGTAGCGCAGGCGTACTCCGCTCTCCACCTTGTTGACGTTCTGTCCGCCAGCGCCGCCGGAGCGGAAGGTGTCCCAGCTGAGTCGGCTCATGTCGACGACGACTTCTATAGAGTCGTCGACAAGCGGTGTGACACTGACAGAGGTGAACGATGTCATGCGTTTGCCCTGTGCGTTGAAGGGACTTACACGTACGAGGCGGTGGACACCGGTTTCGCTCTTGAGGTATCCATAGGCGAACTCGCCCTCAATCTGGAGTGTGCAGCTTTTGATGCCGGCACCTTCGCCGTCGAGCGAGTTGCTGACAGCGACATGGTAGCCGTGTGTCTCGGCATATCGTATGTACATGCGCATCAGCATCTCGGCCCAGTCCTGTGCCTCGACGCCACCGGCACCGGCGTTGATAGAGAGCACCGCGTCGAGACGGTCGCTGTCGTTGCGTAGCATGTTCTTGAATTCGAGGTCCTCGACCTTCTTCTGCGTTATGGCTATCTGTGCTGCGAGCTCCTCTTCGGTGGCGTCGCCTGCTTCGAAGAACTCCGACATCACCTCAAGGTCGCCACATGCGGTGTCGACGTCGCCATATGCAGTCACCCAGCTTTTCTTGGCATTGATGCCTTTCACGATGAGCTGGGCCTGCTTGGGGTCGTTCCAGAAGTCGGGAGCTTCGGTTTTCTTCTCTTCCTCGGCAATCCAGGCGTTGGTGGCGTCAATATCGAGGAATCTCCTCAGCGCCTCTTTTCGGGCGACGAGGTCTTTTATCTGTTCTTGGTTTGTCATATCATAACAAAAAAAAGGGCAAGCTGTTTATATCGCACCGCTACAACCAAACACCCTTGCTGTATTCCTACCCTGGGGGATTCAATGGGAGCTGGTCGTATAAGACTTGCCCAAATCTCTGATGTTCATCGCTGAAATCGGAGTGCAAAGATAGCACTTTTTCGCCAAACGACAAAATTTATTTTACAAGACTTTGTATATCAAAGGCTATCGGCTAGTACGGGTCGACGTCGAAGTGCACCGATACACGCTTCCAGGGCTCCTGTTTGACCATGTCTTCGGCAATGCGTTGTATCAGGGTCTTGGCGTTGGCGATGGCTTCCGAACGCTCGAAACGAAGGGTGATGACTTTGAGGTATAGGGCACGTACACGACTCACCAGAGGATACTCCGGTCCCATGACGCGACCGGCAAACGCCGAGCGCAGCTGCACGGCCATCCAGTCGGCGGCAGCGTTGAGCGTCTCGGCTTCGCGGTGCTTCAACGTTATCTCGATCATGCGGTAGAAGGGCGGATAGCGGAACACGCGACGTTCTTCTATCTGCTCGCTGTAGAGGGCGCGGTAGTCGGCATCGATGACGTTGCGTATCACCTGATGTTCCGGACAGTAGGTCTGTATCACCACCTCGCCGCCCTCGGCATGCCGGCCGGCACGTCCGCTCACCTGCGTCATCTGCTGGAAAGCACGCTCGTAGGAACGGTAGGAGGGATAGTTGATGAGATTGTCGGCACTGACAATGCCCACCACACTGACATTGTCGAAGTCGAGTCCTTTGGTGACCATCTGTGTGCCTACAAGTATGTCGATGCGGTGTTCGGCAAAGTCGCGTAGCAGGTCGGCATACTGGCTGCGTTGCATGGTGCTGTCGAGGTCCATGCGTGCCACACATGCGTCGGGGAACATTATCTGCAGGTCTTCCTCGATGCGTTCGGTGCCGATGCCGACCATCTGCAGGTGTGTCGAATGGCACTGCGGACATTCTTGCGGCACGGGGATTGAGAAGCCGCAATAGTGGCACCTGAGCGAGTTTGTGGCCTTGTGGTAGACAAGCGACACGTCGCAGTTGACACACTGCGGCACGGCATGGCAGTCGTGGCACTCGAGCCGCATGGCGAAGCCACGTCTGTTCTGGAACAGGATGACCTGCCGACCCTGTTTCAATGCGTCGGCGACACGTTGCAGTAGGTATGACGAGAAATGTCCCTTGATGCGTCCGAGGCGGCGTTCCTCGCGCATGTCGACACATGTCACCTTGGGAAGGCTGAAACCGCCGTAGCGGTGCTGCATCGACGCCAAGGCGTAGCGTCCCGAGATTGCGTTCCAGGTGCTCTCTATGCTTGGCGTGGCGCTGCCAAGCACGGTACGTGCACCCCACAGGTGGGCCAGGTATACGGCAGCGTCGCGTGCATTATAGCGCGGGGCGCGTTCTTGTTCCTTGTATGAGGCGTCGTGCTCCTCGTCAACGACGACAAGGGCCAGGTCGTTGAACGGCAGGAAGAGTGCGCTCCGTGCACCCAGCAGCACCTGCAGGCGTCCCTGCTCGCCCCGATGCAGGGCTGTGCGCTTCCATACCTCGGCGCGCTGCGAGGTGGAGAAACGCGAATGATAGACGCCCACGGTGTCGCCGAAATAGTGTCGCAGACGGTTGATGACCTGTGCCGTGAGGGCTATCTCGGGCAGCAGGAACAGGGCCTGCCGCCCCTGACGTACCACATCGTCGACAAGACGGATGTACACCTCGGTCTTGCCGCTCGAGGTGACGCCGTGAAGCAGCGTAGTGGCGGCGGTGCGGCAAGCCACGTTGTATGCCTCCTGCTGCTCGTCGTTGAGGACGATGGTCGACGCGTCGACACGTGTGCCGTCGTCCTTGATGCCGGTGGGGTAGCGTTCCTCGACGGCCAGAGCTCCCGACTTCAACAACGCCTGCAGCGGGGTGCCTTGCGGCAGGTCGCGCTTGGCCACCGCCTCGCGCCCGAACGATGTCTGCTGTATCACCTTGAGCATAAGGGCCACCTGGGCTGTGCGACGACGATGTTCCAGGTCGTCGATGAAAGTGCCGACAAGCTTCTCGTCCAACGTGCCGTCGGCAGAGCGGAGGGTAGGGGAGATGTTGACATACTGTACCTTGCGTGGCACGAACCTCTCGTGCAGCTCCTCTTCCAGTATCACCACCGAGCGTTCCATCAAGCCGCGCAGCAGCGGCATCACCTTCTGCACACCAATGGCGCGGCCTATGTCCATCACCCGCACCTGCGGATGTTCGCCCAGCAGGTTGACAATCATCAGCTCGTATTTCGACAAGGACGAGAGGTCGCCGTCGAAGTCGGGATGCATCGTCACCATACTCTCGCTCTCAAGCTTCAGGCCCGCCGGCAGCGCCATAGCCATCACGTCGCCCGGATAGCACATATAGTAGTGCGCCAGCCATTCCCAGAACTCCATCTGACGTTCCGTCACAAGAGGCTCGTCGTCCACCAGACCCATGATATACTTCGACTTCCAGCGCGGTGCCTCGTTATGAATGCGGCGCACCAGTGCGGAGTATATCTTGCGCTGCCCGAATTGAACGGCCACGCGGAGCCCCGTCCGCACAGCATCGTTCAGCTCGCGCGGCACACGGTATGTGTAGGTCCCCGGCAGGTGAAGCGGCAGCAACACATCGACATACAACACCTCTGTCTCGTCCATCACGGTCGTCTGTTTTTGTTTTTCGAGGCTGCAAAGATACAAAAAAAAAAGGAGAGAGGATGTCTGTAAGGTTTATGTTGAAAACTTTTGTACAATAAATATGAAGAAACGGCGTTAAAACTTGCAAAATGAAAACAAGAATCATCCTAGTGCTTATGCTGGCGTTGGTGGCCGCATTGCCGGCGACGGCCCAGAACAAAGAGCGCATGTCGGCGCACCAGCAACGGCTGGCGGCACTGATAGAACGTGTGGCCACTGCACCCACCGACAACGAACGCTACCTGGCATCGGAAGAGGCCTTGGGTGTGTTGACGGCAGCCCTCGACGAAGAAGCGTCGGAACGCTGGCAGTGGCAGCTGCCTCAATATGCCTCGGTGCTCGTCTCGCCCGACGGACATCTGCGCCTGTTCACATGGGCTGTGGTGCGCGACGACGGCGAGTACGAGTGCTTTGGCGTCGTGCAGTTCTACAACGACAAAGACGACGAGTACCAGTACCTCATGCTCAACGACAAGAGCGAGGAAATCATGAACCGCGAAGAATCGACACTGTCGTCCGACCAATGGTTTGGCGCAGTGTACCAAGACATCATACAGACACCGATGGGCGACCGCACACTCTACACCTTGCTGGGATGGAACGGCGTGGACAACCTGACCGAGCGCAAGGTCATAGAGCCTGTGGTCATCAAGGGCGGTGTGCCGCAGTTCGGCGCCGCCGTGTTCCGCCGCGAGCGCAACCTGCGCCGTGTGGTGTTGGAATACACCAACGACGCCATGGTGCACCTGGCCTACGAACAACAGACGGTGCAAGAGGTGCAACACGAACGCGTCAAGGTGAAGGGCACTAACCGCTACCGCACCGTCGACAAGGTGAAAGAGCACAAAGAACGTGTCATCATCTTCGACGAGGTAGAACCCCAGGTGCCCGGCATGGAAGGTCTCTTCCAGTACTATGTGCCTTCGGGCGTCGAGTTGGCATACGCCTTCGTCGACGGCAAGTGGGAACTGCGCGCCGGGGCTCAGGGTCGCCTGAAAGACAAGAAACTCAACAAACCTTTCGAACCCATCGAGAAAGTCTCGCCCTCCTACAAATTCAACTGACACGCTTCCAATGCTGCTTGAGAAAACAAAAACCCCCGAAGACCTGCGCCGCCTCGATGTCGGCCAACTGCCCGAGCTGGCCGCCGAACTGCGTCGTTACATCATCGACACACTCTCCACACATCCGGGTCACCTGGCCTCGAGCCTCGGCACCGTCGAGCTGACCATAGCGTTGCACTACGTCTTCAACACCCCCGACGACAAGCTCGTTTGGGATGTGGGCCATCAGGCCTATGCCCACAAGATACTGACCGGCAGGGGAGAGGCCTTCCCCACGATACGCACCTACGGCGGCCTCAGCGGCTTCCCCAAGATGGACGAAAGCCCCTACGACGCCTTCGGCACCGGCCACAGCTCCACTTCCATCTCCGCCGCACTGGGCATGGCCACCGCCTCCGAGCTGCAGGGCGACACCACACGCAGCCATATCGCCGTCATCGGCGACGGGGCGCTGACCGGTGGCGAGGCCTTCGAGGCTTTGAACAACGTCGGCGTCTCCAAATCCAACGTCCTCGTCATACTCAACGACAACGGCATCTCCATCGACCGTGCCGTGGGTGGCCTTCATCTGTACCTCACCCGGCTCACCGCCTCGCCAGGCTACAACAGACTGAAAGAACAGGTGTGGAACCGGCTCGACAGCGGCAGCCACCAACACAAGAACTCGATACGCATCCTGCAACGCATGACCTTCACTGCCAAGACGGCCCTGCTCGGAGGCAGCAACCTGTTCGAGTCGCTGGGCTTGCGCTACTTCGGGCCCATCGACGGACACAACCTGACACAGCTGCTCGAGATGCTGCAACGTCTCAAAGACCTTGGCGGCCCAAAGCTGCTGCACATCGTCACCAAGAAAGGCAAGGGGCTCCGCACTGCCGAAAAGAACCCCATTGTCTACCACGCCCCCGGCAAATACGACGCCAGCACCGGCCGCCAGCTGACAGCTGGCGAAGGCGACGGGCCGCTACGCTATCAAGACGTCTTCGGCCACACCATCGTCGAGTTGGCCGACAACAACCCCGCCATTGTCGGCATCACGCCGGCCATGCTCACCGGCAGCTCGCTGTGCATCATGAAAGAGAGCATGCCCGAACGGGTGTTCGATGTGGGCATCGCCGAGCAGCATGCCGTCACCTTCGCTGCAGGCCTCGCCGCCCAGGGCATGGTGCCGTTCTGCAACATCTACAGCTCCTTTGCACAACGAGCCTACGACCAGATAATACACGATGTGGCGTTGCAGCGCCTGCATGTGGTCCTCTGCCTCGACCGTGCCGGCCTCGTCGGCGACGACGGCCCGACACACCACGGGGTGTTCGACCTGGCGGCACTGCGTCCCGTCCCGGGACTGACCATCTGCGCCCCTATGGACGACCACGAATTGCGCAACATGATGTACACCGCCCAACTGCCCGGCAAAGGCCCCACAGCAATACGCTATCCACGTGGATGTTCGGTGCATAATAATTGGAAATCAGAGTTTTGTGAACTGAGAGTAGGGGAGGGGCGTTGTCTGCGTAACGGCACCGATGTTGCCATCCTCAGCCTTGGACACCCAGGCAACGACGCCGTCAATGCGGCCGCAGAACTTGAGAAAAAGGGCATTTCGGCAGCCGTCTACGACATGCGTTATCTGAAGCCGCTCGACACACGGCTGCTCGACGAGGTGGCGTCAGCCGGATTCCGTCAAATAGTCACCGTCGAGGACGGCGTGCGCACCGGTGGTTTCGGCGAGGCCGTGCAGAGCTATCTGGCCGAACACCATCCGCATACCGCAGGCAAGATTACGATATTGGCCATACCCGACAGCTTCGTCCCACACGGCAACACGACACAGCTGAAACACGACTGCGCCATCGACCAGACAGCCATCGTTTCTGCCATCACCGACCACTTATAAAACTAAAGGATTACATCCACAAAACAACAGGAACACACCCATTGCATTTATATCTATTTAACATAACTGCGGTATTGGTGCATACACGGTGGCATAAAATCCCATGTAACATTCGTCCTAACTACTTGAATTTTGGAAATTAATCTCCAGTCTCCTTGATCTTGGCAGTGACGCTGGTGCCAACCGAGTTGGTCACATGTGCGTACCAAACATCGTCGACACGCCTTACGTCGACATTCACAGTGTCGCCGACCTTGGTTTCGTGCTGGAAATTCAGTTCGATGCCGAACGGCTGGTCTGCGTCGAAACCGCATTCGTTCAGGGCGTCGAAAATCCACTTGATATATTCCGAGTTGTTCACATGGTCAGTATGGTCGATCATCGAATGGCGAGCCACGAGAGTGAGGCGAAAATCGGGCGCGTCCATTGGCGGCAGGACGATACGGTCAAGCCGGTCGCGATCGGTAGCAACGTCTGGGACCGACTCATAGACATCGACAAACTCGCGCAGACGGACGGCACGTCGCTGTGCAAAGTCGATAAGCGTCCAGTATGACGTGCCGGTCATCACCACCTCACCCGACATCGAGCAGATGCGATAGTCACGGTAGGCAAAGAGTCCGTCGTTGCCACGCGACCATGTATTTAACATAACTCTTTCGAAGGCGGCAGGGCGACGCTGAAAACGATAATAAGAACGGACAATGACCCATGCCCTGTTTTGGGCAATGAGCGTGGCGAATCCGCCGCCGACACTGTTGCCATGATATTCCGTCACCTCCTGGCACAGTCTTATGGCAGCCCAGGGATGCAGTCGGTCGACACGGTCGCAGAGATACGACGGAACCTCTTGATTTAATGTATATACCATACTGATGTTTAAAGTCACCGTTTATCTACATCCTTTCGGGAACCTCGATACCTAATATGTCCATCGTGTTGCGCAAAGCATTGGCTACACATATACATATGTTTATACGCATAGCTTTCAGCGTGGCATCGGTCTCGCGCAGTATTGGAGTGTCTTGGTAAAAGCTGTTGAAGGCTTTGGCCAAGTCGTAGGCGTAGTTGGCTATCAGGGCCGGACTGTAGGCACCTGCCGCCTGACGTATCGTCATTGGAAGCGAGTGTAATATCTTCACTACCAGCTTCTCTTTATCGTTCATCTCAACTTTTGCATCAACATTCAGGTCGGCGGAGTGTCCACCCTCCCCTGCCCTACGCACAATGCTGCAGATGCGGGCGTGTGTATATTGTATAAAAGGCCCGGTGTTGCCGTTGAAGTCGATGCTTTCTGCCGGATTGAAGAGCATGTTCTTGGTCGGGTCTACCTTGAGTATGAAATACTTAAGTGCCCCGAGCGCAAGTATATGATAAAGGTGGCTACGCTCCTCGTCGGACAACTCGCTATTCTTGCCGTGTTCGCGGCACATCGCCTCTGCGGTGCTCTCCATCTCGTCGATAAGGTCGTCGGCATCCACCACAGTGCCCTCACGACTCTTCATCTTTCCGTTGGGCAGCTCTACCATGCCATAACTGAGGTGGTACACCTTGTCAGCCCACGAAAAGCCTAGTTTACCGAGTATTAACTTCAGTACCTTAAAGTGATAGTCCTGTTCGTTGCCTACCACATAGACGAGGCGTTCTGCGTCGAAGTCGTTGTGGCGGAGCAATGCGGTGCCTAGGTCCTGTGTCATATACACCGAGGTGCCGTCCTTGCGGAGCAGCAGCTTCTGGTCCAGCCCGTCGGAGGTGAGGTCGCACCACACCGAGCCGTCGTCCTTGCGGAACAGCACACCCATATCCAGACCCTTTTGTACCAGCTCTTTGCCCAGCAGATATGTGTCCGACTCGTAGTACACCTTGTCGAAGCCCACGCCAAGACGGCTGTAAGTCTCGTCGAATCCGGCGTATACCCATCCGTTCATCTTCTCCCACAAAGCACGTACCTCCGCGTCGCCATCCTCCCAACGTTTGAGCATCTGCCCTGCTTCCACCATCAAAGGAGCCTCGCGTTTGGCCTGCTCTTCCTCCATCCCGCTGTCCATCAGCTGTTTGACCTCGTCCTTGTAGTGTCTGTCGAACTCGACGTAATACTTGCCTACCAGGTGGTCGCCCTTCATACCGGTGCTTTCGGGCGTCTCGCCGTTGCCGTAGCGGAGCCATGCGAGCATGCTTTTGCATATATGTATGCCACGGTCGTTGACCAGGTTGACCTTCTTGACGTTGTCGCCCGCCGCCTCGAGCAGACGGCTGACCGACCACCCGAGCAGGTTGTTGCGGATATGACCCAAGTGTAAGGGTTTGTTGGTGTTAGGTGACGAATATTCAATCACAACTGGAGCTTCGTTGCCTTGCGAGGAGGCCAGTCCGAAGCGTTCGTCGCCCGACATGGTGGCGACGAAGCGCAGCCAGTAGCCCCCATCGATCTCGAAGTTGAGGAAGCCCTTGACGACGTTGTAGCCCGCTACCTCCGGCACGAGGGATGCAACCTTGGCGCCAAGTTCGTTGGCGACCGCCTCGGGCGACCTGCGGGCCTGTTTGACGTATGGGAAGACGACGAGGGTGTAGTCGCCGACAAACTCGCGGCGTGTCTCCTGCAGCGCGATGTCCGAAGCTGCGGCGCAGATGCCGTAAAGGTCGCCCAGTGCAGTGGCGACGGCTTGTGTAATATGGTCTGTGATATACATTTATTGTGCTTTTTCGAAAGATTTTCAAACTGCAAAGTTACAAATAAAAATGAAATAAGCCGTACTTATATTTCAAAAACTTAAATATGGATGACTGACACTACCTCGGCTTATGCTGTAATGCGGGGCCATGTGGGGCTGCCACGGAAAAATCCGAGGATGCACTCAATCGCTCCTGGCCAGCTCCGCCAAGCCGTCATCCTCTCTCTCCTGCGTGGCTGCCGCCGCTGTCGGCTGGTGCGCAGGCATCCCTGCCTGCGTTTTTGACGCCTGGTGCAGCGCCTCGCTCTGGTGCGCAGGCATCCCTGCCTGCGCCTCTTCCGTCGGCCCGGTCACCGTCACCGTCACGCCACCCACATATTCCGTCGCGCTCCACTCGCCGCGCTGGTCCTGCACCATGCCGAAGAGCTGCACCTCGCGGCCTGCCAT
>FLNX01002737.1_pt1 | contig 34206 bp, 37 predicted proteins | sample 1140341 | NCBI WGS metagenome assembly FLNX01 (sample SAMEA3878208, study PRJEB12797) | bioreactor metagenome | biome: Moose rumen | place: Sweden | collected 2011-10 | reverse complement strand
TTTCCTATTATCATAGTTTTTTTTATTATGCTACTGTTAAGAGTCCTGCCTGCTGGCATTTCTGCAGATCCAATATATACCTTTGTCCGTTGTAATACAAGTACAGCTCCGCATCGTAAGTCCTACCGCCCACGACCCAGGCAGAAGAAAATCCCCATCCGTCGCTATCGACCGAGAACAGCGTGTTGCCAGAATAGTCCTTAAGTCGCAGTCCGTCAGAAGCAATAAGCTGTATCTCATCCTCATCACGTGTTATCTTGCAGTCATCCGACAGTTTCAGGGTGTGAGTATTTATTGTATCAATGGTGGCACTGTCAGTGGAACCGGAGCCGTCGCTAAGGCCCAGTGAGCTGATGCCTCCCAAGGCATAGAAGTCCACTGCCCCGCCATCGTATCTCTGCACCTTCAGTGCTTTGTTAGCCGCGTCCCATGACAGGAGGGCGTCACCAATACGGATGCCATTACGGCTGCCGTCATTGTATATGCTGGCCACGAGTGAAGTTCCTGCATAGAAGTTGATGCCCTTAGTAGAGCCGCCGTAAAGGTGAGTGGCATAGTTTCCGTTGACAGTGCCATATCCCATCTCAAAGACGTTGTTGACATCCATTCTCATGACAGTCACATTTCCTTCAGAAGTATTCCTCAGGATGTATGCCGTGTTATTACGAGTCTGAAGGATATTACCATTGGCATCCACGCGCAGTGATTCCATGTTCGAAGCTCCGGTCTGGACATGCAGGCTATTACCTCGCACATATACTTCATAGTTTTGGAAATGTTCCCCAAGTACCAGGTTGTTCCCCGTGTCAACACGGAGGACTATACGTTCCGTGCCGGACGTATCCTGCATGTAGATACCTTGTGCATTTCTCATTACCAGCGTGCCGCTCAGGCAGATGGTGTCAGCCAGCATACTGTTCGTGAGGCGTGAACGGAACTGACGGCTGGAGAAGGCAGATACAGGTGACATGATATCACCACCGCTGACGGCATTCAGATAGAAAGCAGCGGCATTGTTCACGATGAGCTGGCCGGCCGCCAGGTTCTCAATGATACGACTCGTATAGTCAGCGGAGCTTCCGTTAAAATGGAAGTCGATGTATCCACCGTCATTGGCTGTCGAGGGAACCGCCGAGAATTCAATTGCCCTCAGTCTTGCGCTGTCTCCGGACTTCAAGAATCCCTGATCGTTCACCCAAGCCTGCGTGGCATAGCCGGAAAGCGACTGGTGCGACGTGAGGTACCCTTGGTTCCTGACCCAAGCCTGCGTGGCATAGCCGGAGAGCGACTGGTGCGACGTGAGATACCCTTGGCCCTGGACCCAAGCCTGCGTGGCATAGCCGCCACTTGACAAGTACTGCGCCAGTGCCTCTATGTCCAGTCCTGATGTCTTCCCGTACGTCCATTGCGTGCCGTCCCACACCAGTCCGATGCCCGACTGTGAGGGAGTACCGAGTCCGGCGTTGTTGATGGAAGCCAGCGGTTCTGCCAGCGTCAGCGTGCTGCTGTCCTCCCCGTCGCTGCTCTTGCCCAGCGCCGACACGCCTTGTGTGGCATAGATGTCACCGTTGAACTTCAGCGCCTTCTTAGTGGCATCATACTCAATGACGAATCCGCCAATGGTAATCTTTCCCGACATAGTGATATCGGCCACGTCCGTCAGGCTGCCGCTTACCACACCCCTGTTCAGCGACTGTCCCCACCACGTATATCCATTGACTGAATCCTCCGTCAGATAGTGCTGGTTCCTGACCCAAGCCTGCGTGGCATAGCCGCCACTTGACAGGTACTGTGCCAGTGCCTCTATGTCCAGCCCTGATGTCTTCCCGTACGTCCACTGCGTGCCGTCCCACACCAGAGAGACGCCCGACTGTGAGGGAGTACCGAGTCCGGCGTTGTTGATGGATGCCAGCGGTTCTGCCAGCGTCAGTGTGCTGCCGTCCTCCCCGTCGCTGCTCTTGCCCAGTGCCGACACGCCTTGTGTGGCATAGATGTCACCATTGAACTTCAGTGCCTTCTTAGTGGCATCATACTCAATGACAAAACCGCCAATGGTAATCTTTCCCGACATGGTGATATCGGTCACGTCCGTCAGACTGCCGCTTACCACTCCCCTGTTCAGCGACTGTCCCCACCACGTATATCCATCGAGGGAATCCTCCGTCAGAAAGTTTTGGTTCCTGACCCAAGCCTGCGTGGCATAGCCGCCACTTGACAAGTACTGTGCCAGTGCCTCCAGATCCAGCCCCGATGTCTTCCCGTACGTCCACTGCGTGCCGTCCCACACCAGTCCGACGCCCGGCTGTGACGGATTGCCGAGTCCTGCGCTGTTGATGGAAGCCAGCGGTTCAGACAGCAGCAGTGTGCCTTCGCCCCCTCCTTCATCGCCTTCATCGTCAGAGGTACTCAGTCCGAGAGCCGACAGGTCACCGTCGGTATATGCCCCGGCAAATTCCGTCTTCAGGTGAGCATATTTCTTGCCGTTCTTCGCATTCACCACCGTTTCCCAGTATCCTCCGGTGTCCAGTCCATCGATGGTGTCAATTACGGAGGACAGGCCGTTCTCAGCGAAGTCGAGCAGCATGAGTAGAGCAGTACCCACACGTGTGGCAGTGTTGGCCCCCGTCAGTCTTTCATCGCGGATACCCTCACACCAGTCTCTTATATACTCAGCTCTATAATCCATGTCTTTTCTTTATGCAAAAATACTCCCTATTGTTAAGCAATGAAAATACTATACATTTCTCAGGGGGTTGTCCGGATGCCTCTCGAGGTCGAACATCATACGTATCACGTTAGACATTGTTCCCATGTATTCATTACCATAGAGGTCACGTTCGACGCTGTTCAGCACATAAATGCTCTGCAAGTATTTTTTAGAGAACCACGGCCGGCGTTTTCTCGGTTTACCGCTGGTCATGTCCTTTCTGCTCCACGAAGGGCCTCTCCGTCGTGGCTTGTTCAGTCCGTGTGCTCTCCGGTAGTACGGGTCCAGAATCTGCAGGTCCCCCCCGTTGTCCCTGTCATATCCGTTGCCGACGCCAGCCTCCTGGAAGATGCCATACTGCAGGAACTCATGTACGACGGCTGTAGATCCGGGAGCCTGTGACACCACATGCGACTGGTTGTCATAGAGTCGCATGGTATCAATGATTCCCAGCTGCATTATCTTCTCCCTCCAGATGGTAATCATCGTCTTAGCCCATTCCTGTTCCCACTTCCGGATATCCTCCTCAGTGACGGGTCGTACAATCTTACGTCCATTGCTCATCGTCATATACAAGATCTACAGGTTCGCTTACAGAGATGGTGAAGAACAGTCCTGTCATTCCGCTCAGGTAGTACCGTCCCAGCTCCTGGTTGGCTATCCGGTGTGTGTCCACGTACATAAGTTCCTCCTCATATTTATATTTATCATAGAGGATTTTAGACACGAACTGCAGGAAGAGTTGTCGGCAGAGGTTCAGTTCCCGCTGGCGGTCTTCCATGTTTCCGTATTCGTACGATGACACGATGAACACGGTGTATGCCCTTTGTTTCGAGAAGCCGTACGTGCCATCAGGCGACGACAGGTTACCCGTGTTCGTGTCTGTCACTGCCACGAAGCGGTCGCTGTCCCGGTACAGCTCGAGCAGTCCCTCCAGGTCATCGGGTGACGAAATGGTAACAGGAAGGAATCCCATCTCTGCGGCCAGTCTGTTCCGTCGGGTCATTTCGCTGAAATAGACGATGGCGTCAAACATTCTCTTTTCCATACTTCCTTTTGAATTCTTCCGACTCAATGGCGAGCATCTCCAGCTCGTTGAGTGCATCCCATGTGTCGGTATTGATGACTTCTTCATTCTTGGTTATATCCCCTTTTGTCAGCAGGCGTATCTGTGTAACCGTTATCATCCTCTGGTCGGCACTGCTGCCATGGCCGTCGGGCGGTCCCGGTTTCAGGAAATGCGGGAATATCGCAGCAAACCGAGCCTTCACCGCAGCGTACCACAGCAGGACCGACAGTTGCATCACCTCATCCAGTTCGAGCGGATTCTCATCGGGCACCTGGTATAGCACAGTAGCCATCTGTTTGAGTCTGCCGTTATCCTTCGTCTGCAGATATGCCTGGTAGAAGTTCTCCAGCTTGAGGTAGTTCCCGAATGGCACGTCGTGCAGCCACATGTCCACGGCCTTGTATTTTCCCATGCTCTCCAGTCTGACAGTCATATTCTCCGGATGTTCGAGGAAGGAGAGTGGTGCAATGACGGCCGGAATGTCCGACGAGTCCATTATGAAGGTTCTGCCGTCCTTCATGCTGCACAGCCATCCTCCTACGGTCTTCCTCTCTACGGTAATACCGGCAAAGCCTACAGCCGCATTCACTTTCACGCACTCCATCCAGTTCCGCTGCCCGTCGTAGAGCACGTACAAGGCCAGCACATGCCGGAGCTGCTCCTGCGTGAGCTGCTCCCATGCTGTGGGGATGGAGAGTTCCACACTCTTACATAAAGAAGAATGTGGGATCTTCTCTTTTGTTCTTGTACCTTTCTGCATGTCTGGATCGGTAAAGCATAGATTCCTTATATGTGGGATAGTTGTCAGCAAATTTTTCCAGCTGTTGTATCAGTGCGTCGAGCATCATTCTGTTGGGTACTGGCTGGTCCTGCGACACGAAATCGCCTATGAACCGGATACATTTCTCAACGATGATGCAGTCGGCCGTGTTCAGCTGGTTACAGCGCCATTTAGTGAGCAGCTCATCCATATATTCCGTTGATATGGTATTTCTCAGGTGTGTGTCAGCGGTCACCGCCTTCCCGCGTGCAGCCTGCACGTTTTCAGGAGACAGCGTCAATGAGGTGTGGTTTCTGATATTCGACAGTTGCCAGAACAGGTTGCTGATACACTGATGCGCCTGCATGGTCTGTCCCCATCCTTCCATGCGTATGAGTTCAGTAACCAGCTGCTCATGAACCTGCATCCGCTGAATGCGCAGCTGGCTGAGCAGTTTCTCCACGCGCACCTGGCTTGCCGGTGCCGTGCTCTGGGTGCTTACTATGCCGAAGCCCGTAGCGGTGAGCACCAGGTCGAACGACCTCATGTTCTCAGCAAACGTCTCTATACACACATGCTGAATGATGAGAGCCAACACATTCTCAGACTTCTCCGCCCTGTCGGCCATCCCTGGGCTGACAGTACTGTTCACCAGCTGTCCATAGTGTTGCGGGAACAGCTTAGTCATTCGCGCAAACACGCTGTCGTTACGTTCCGGGGTCTTGGCCACTGGCACATATTGTTCAAAGATATCCTTCGTGATCATCAAGTCCGTCTTCATAGCTATTCTCCTTTGTTGTTCTGTTCCTGTGTCATTATTTCCTTGGCGTCCGTATTCTCGTCAAGCGTAGTGAGCAGTATGATGGGAACTTCCGGATATACCTTTTCATCCCATCCGTTGAAATAAATAATGGTATGGTGCAGCGTCATCATCATGTCGTGCGGCAGCGTCTCCAGTACCTGTTTCATGGTGAACAGCTCACGTTTGTCGCTGCCGGAGTTGTTCATCTGGCTCTTACCAGGAGAAGCACCTGCCAGGTTCGGGTGAACATTGTCCGAGTATGCCATGACGTTCGAGACCTCTGCCACGTCATCGTTATACTCCCCTCCAGCCTTTGATATATCGACTGTGTTGATTTTCACGTTATGGCGCTCGTTGCCGTTCAGCATAGTCTCGAACTCGCTCCAGAACAGTTTGTCAGAGTTTTCGGATCCTCCGAGGTAGTCACGCAGGTCTTTGATGAATTGGTTCTTCATGTCCACATAATCGGTAGTCCCGACCGTGATACCCTTCTCCCTTGCCATATTCTCCCAGAACAAGGAGTTGATCTCCACGTGGTACCTGATGTGCTGTGCGTTCTTTATCTTCGCCTTTTTGGCAGCCGTCAGCAGTCCGTAGATGTCATACCACCCGTCACGCAGCACGGCAGTATAGTAAGGTACCGGGTAGTAGTCTGACCCGACAGTCGGGATACGGCATACAACGGCGAACTTCGTCTGTGAGAATTTGCTGTATTTGAACATGCCAAGCGGGTCTTTCTCCCTGCCAGTCCTGGCCATGAGGTCTCCGAGTGGGTTGTATTCGTCCAGGAGGGGGATTACCTCCACCTCGTCCGGCGTGTCATAGTCTTTCCAGTTGGCATAGAACACGTTTCTAATGCGCCCTGAGCTGTCCGCCTTCTCGAAGCGGATATGGCACGCGTCCTTATGTACCAGCCGTACTATCCGTTTACGGTCCCGGCTCAGTATGATGACAGCCACGCAGAAGAAGTAATATTTGATGTCGGTGATCTGTTCTGCGAAGAATCGCTTCATGTTATTGCAAAGCAGGAATTTCTTCACTTCCTTGTCAGCTGTCGGCTGAGGTTTCTCCTCTCCCCTGGTTGCCTTGTCCATGTATTCAAGTCCCCGTCCGTAGCATGTCAGCACGTTGAAGAACTTGTCCTGGCTCATCACCGTATTCTTCTGCACATTCTCCTTCAGTTCGTAGGGCAGGCGGTTGTCCCGTCCCCACGCCACCACCTCATACTCCACGTTTCCGGCCTTCACTGGAATGATGTTTTCTTCTTCAGGCGAAGAGTGGACGTTCTCCGTTGTAATGGCCGAGTCCATAGGTCCGGGACGATAGATGTCAAATACGTAAGTTTCTTCTTGTTGTTTCATATATATACAGGATGTCTGTTAATCTCAAATATCAATACGTCGGTAATTTTTCTCTTCTGTCCGCTCTTAGGGTTCATCACGTCATGAGTGCCCCGCCGCCAGTAGGAGCTGATGACCCTCCATCCTTCGTATCTTCTTATCTCCCCGTTCTGCTTCAGCGTCACCAGCGTCACCAGTTCGTGTGTCCTGATGCATTCGTCGAGGAACAGCTGGGCCTCCTTCAGCTGGATGGCCGACTTCACTATCTCTTTCATGTTTAGTTGAATGTATGGTCGAAGGTATTATCGAAGATGCGTCCTGCATTGCGGTGCTGCAGCACGTTATGTATGCGCTGTGCATACTGGTACGTGAATTCGAAGGCAGGCATGTCGTCGTCCTCGTTGGTGATGACACTCTTTGAGTCGTTCACCACCACGGCCTTACCGATGGTGTCTCCCAGCCAGATATACACCTCCATGCTCCTGAACAACTCGTCAGCCCAGTCGGCCATTGCTGTGTTCAGCCATCCCGTGTTAGCCGTGAATCTGCGTTCCTCCACGATGCGGTAGTTACGCAGCTGTCCGCTGAAGCGTGCTGACTGTCGTGTATATTGTGAGTCTTTCTGGTGCGTTCCCACGCAATGCAGGAACTCCACGCATCCGAAGGAGTTGACGAAGGCCAGCGACGGTGCCGGTGGTACCATGTCACTGCCCACTATGAAGCGCTGCTCTCTCGCCCCCGACTTTACCAGGTACTCTTTCAGCATGTCCGTCGTGGTACCAAGCAGGCTCACCACCCTGTCTGCAGACACGAAGAAGGCCGACACGCCGCCGCTTGTTGCCGTGGCATTCATAGTCTTTGTAATTGACGTGCCGTCAGCCAGCCACCCCTGGATGGTAACAGACGACGTCCCGTAGGCATAGACCCGCTCCTCACGGCCGCCGGCAGTCAGCTTAGGGCCGTTCATGATGGTCAGGAAGTGCTCCGCAGTAAACTCCTGGGCCGTCACCCCCACGTCTGCCATGGAGAAGAGTACCGTGAAAGCGCCTGATGTCGTTGTGGCTGTCACCTCTCCCTCGGCATCCATCTCCGTCACGGTAAACTGCAGTGTAGCGCTCAGGTATTGGCGGACGTATGGCTCCAGCAGTCCTGCAAGATCTTCCACGGCCACCTGGCCGCCATAGGGGAACAGCGTGTCCTCCATCACGGTCTTCGTGGTACCTTCATGCGTCAGGCTGACTGTCACCTTGACGTGGTCGGCCGCAGTTCCGAAAACGTAGTCCTTCAGGTTAGCCAGGAAGCTCAGGCTGTCCGGTTGTTGATAAGTAGTAAGCATGCAATCTTCTTTTTCCGCAAAGGTAGCCACATGCCTTGTAACTTGAAAATACTGAAAAAAAGACGGCGCGTCATCACCGACGCACCGTCTTCCAATCCACAAAAAATGAAATGAGTATTTCCTTTTACATGACCGTCCAGACCACACGGTCATCGTCACGCATTGGCACGTAGCCATTTGTCATCATCCATTCCGTCACCTCGTCCGGTGTAAGTGTGACGGTATCACGCAGGTTGTCGCAGATGTCCTGTGAGGTAAAGCGCCCTGAGTCTTTCCTCTCGTTGAAGAAGACAGCCAGTATTGATTCCTTATACGTTTCCATGCTCACCTCCTTCCTGGCTGATGCCCTCCTTGATCTTCAGGAACATGGAGCGCATGTTCCTCAGAAAGATGATATACTCTATAGCCTGTTTCTCCTCCCCGTCATTACAATCGAGCACGAAGTCCTGCATGTCCTCTATGGTACGGAGGTTCATGCCGACGTACTCCTCGTCGCACAGCTCCCCGAGCACTTCCAGCAGCTGCGGGTTCAGCATCAGTCCGCCCTTGCTCTTGCTCATAGCGCACCTCCTTCCAGCCATCCGGCCACACACATCACCACCATCACCAGCAGCAGGTAGGCATGTGCCTTCACCACCTGGCCATGGGTGAACCTCTCCCCTGCCAGTGCCGAGAACGTCACTGACTTCCGGCTGCTCCAGTCCTTGATGTTACTTACTACGCGGTTCAGGGCCGCCTTCGGGTCACTCTGGGTCATGGCCCAGCCCACACTTAATTCATTTACTTTCATTTTGCATCATCTTTTAGCCTGCCGGCGTACCGCACCGGCGCAGAGACAGAGAAACGGCTGCACTTCCCGTTGGCTAAAAGATGATGACTTCTCCGGAGAGCAGTTTAATCTTACGAGAAGGCAGCCGCTATACGGTTGCACTATGGGCAAAAAAAATGCCCAGGCATCGTTGCTGAGCGTCTGACGTGCGCCCTGCCGGATGGATTACCATCATCTTTTAGCCGAGTGCAAAGGTACGAAGAAATCCCGGAACCTGCAAGAGATTTCGGGAAAAAGTTTGTTTTCCGCAGGAAAATGTGTACTTTTGCAGGCATGAAGAGCGAATCAGCGACCATATCAAACGGCATAGCTATCGTCATATTGGGGATAGCCTCTATGATTTACGGCATAAAATATGGTAAGCTTAAATCAGAGGTTTCTATTTTAAAAGAGCAACAGCAAGCGCTAACAGTCCAATTACAACACCTGCAAGTCCTATCCATTCGGCCCGATTCAGCTTGTACCAAGGTCGCGGTTCATCCCTGGTCAGAACAAGAGGAATCTCCTCTGCCATCCGTTCCCGTTCCTCCATGTAAGCCTTGAATCCCATTTCATAAGCTCGATCACCTTCCTCAGTAATCGTATATCTGTCGATGCGCCTGGATGCCAGGTGCAGGACTTCCGAGAGCTGATACCTCATATATTCAGCCTTAGGCGGCCCCATGGCCTGCCAAAGTTGATGGCCATCGACAAAACCCTGTGCATCATGCAGCATCTTCAAGGCGGTATCTGCCTGTCTTATCTGTACCTCACTATAGTTCATACTGTTTCATTTTATAAAAGCCGGTGCAAAGGTACGAAAAATCCCCGATATTCACATACAGGGGATTCTGGCTTTTATAAAATTCTTTTGACATATAACCTTGCGGTTGCCGTTGCAATAGTACGAAAAAATCCCGGAACCTGCAAGAGATTTCGGGATTTTCTGCGCTAATTTAGACGAATATCAAATTATTTTCGTACCTTTGCAGGCATGAAAGATTACAGAGAGATAGAAAGCCGTATCGAAAGGCTGGAGAAGCGTGTGGAGGAAACGCGCACCAGCAGGGCAGTGGTCGTATTGTCCATCGCCCTCATTCTTCACATCCTTGCCTCTTGGCTGTTATAAAAGCCCTAACAGGCGCAGCAGAACGTCGGCTATGGCGACGACGGATGCGCCTAAGGCTGCAATGTCGGCATTATCCTTCAGACGTTCCCACCTGTCCTGCCTCTTCAGATATTTAGAGAATCCGGCTTTCGCTGCCTTCTCTCCTTTCTTTGTCAGGAACAGCCAGGCATCTTCCCTTTCAATCATCCCTTCAGTGATAATCAGCTGCTCCAGCTGCAGGTGTGGTTCTATGGCGTAACCATACTTATCATCAAGGAGTCCGGCAAGGTCTGACTTTTCCATCCTGCCACCATTCTCAGACATTGCTTTTAGGATAAAGTCCGAGTGTTCTAATTGCTCTTTTGAGTACATATTTGTCGTTATATTTAAAAAACCGCTTGCAAAAGTACTAAAAATCCCCGACTTTCGCAAGCAGGGGACTGTATTCTTGGTTTTCAAATATAACGTAGTAGGGAAACTACGCTGCAAAAGTACAAAAATTTCCTTGCATCGAGTATAAAATGAAAAGCAATAATCCCGAAACCTGCAAGAAAAGAGGGAGAAATTTTCATTTCCCCCTCATTTTAAGGTTGCGCCGCCAGCCCACGCGGCGACTTGGTGTTCAATACGGCGATTTAGGGCCGGGGCTTATTGGATGCGGTCTGCAGCACGACGAATACGGTCGGACAAATCTACCAGTGCTCCCTTTAATGTGTACTTTTCTTCCTCACTAAAGTCAGTCGGCTTTTTGTTGCCGTCGACTCCATCTAACTTATGGTAGAGCCAGGAGTTAGACTTGCCGAAGTACGTCTTTGAGAGGTCTGCCCACGATATGGCAAGCAGGATGTCCTCCAGAGTTGCCTTCATTGTTCCTGCTTGAGTCTCTTTCAATGTCATTGTTGCCATAATAACTATCTCCTTTTCTTTAGATGCCCCACCGCCTTATGAGCGGCGGGGCTTTGTTTTTAATCTTCGAGTGGTTCGTCTAAGAGTTCTGCAAAAAGTCTGTTGATGTAAAGCCTGAGTCTCGGTTCTCCATTGGGGAAGCTTCTCTTGTAGTTTCTGACAGTCTCAATCAAGTCCCACTCTGTTTCCGTTAATTCTGTTAAATGCTTCATGTTTCTAAATCTTTAATTGAACACTGCAAAGGTAATACTTTTATTCGTATTATGCAAATTATTTTCTATTTATTTTCGCAGTAAATGAGAGATTTAACACTTCAACATGAAACGGTCCGATGTAATTAGCATATTGACCAGTCTGAAAAATAATGTGAACACCGATTTTTCGCAAAAGGCTGGTATTCAGAGAAAAAATCTTCGCTTCCTTGGATTAGCAAGGAAGTCTGACCGATGGTACCCCGCACCGCCCTACGCTCGATGTGTAATTACGACCCTTATGAGGTGACGGTATATGTTAACAACCGTTAACAAAATCATGAGGTCGGCAGGAGTTGCCACGGCATCCGCGGTCAGGTGCTGACACGTATCAAAAAAAAAGGCAAGCACCTGCACGGCTCCATGGGCAGTGCTTACAAGGTGGCACGATGCTGCCAGCCCGGTACCCCGGCACGGTGGAGAGCAATGGAGCATGAGCCAACGGAAGTGCCTGGCCGTCACGTGGCGGTGGTGCGGCTGTGACGCACGTTGCCAGTGTGTACGTAATTACATTACGTTCTTACTGGCACGAACCACCACATGAAGGCCTGCAAGGCTCTTCCGTCGGCTCATGCGCAATGGAACGAAGCAGTTGCAGGAGTACCGGGCAGGCAGCATGGTGCGCGTCATGTAAGCAGAACGCGCATAACTCTGGCAGAGAAGCCAGTGTTGAAATAATAGCGTTCAGGTGCGCAGGGGTTCGAGGGTGGGGAAAATCCCGGGGAAAATCCCAGCCTGCTGCAGGTTGGGACAAAAAATCCCAGGGAAAATCCCAAGGCAAATACTCAAAGGAAGCATCTTGTCTTTGCCAGGAACATGGCACCGGTGACTGTTGCCCCGGTCCGTTCTACGGCTGCGATGAATGCATCAGATGAACGTCCGGTAGTGTAAATATCGTCGATGACCAGGACACGCTTGCCTCTGAAGAAGTCTGCGTCGAAGCTGACCAGGTGCTTGATGTTCGTGGCCAGCTCGTACTCGCCAGTGGTGTGCGCCCGCTTACGGCCTGCCAAGACATTCACGTATTGGAAGCCGTCAATGGCTCCAGTCTTACGGCACAGCAGCTGTGAGAACCGCTTCCAGCGTCGCACGTGTGCATATTTCGTACTGGCAGGTATGCAGACCACCACGGTATCAGTGAGGTCAGCTGCAGCCAATGCCCTGGAGAACTGTCTGACAGCCCATCGCGTATAGACGTTACGTCCGTCCTTGAAGCCGATGATCATCCGGCAAAGGTCCTGTTCCTCGAACGTGGCCCGCCTCAGGAACCGCTGTGGAATGTAGCTGTATAATGCAAACTTCATCATGGCTGTCATTGTTACGAAAGAAGCCCAGCGTTTACTGGGCTTCCGTATTGGTTAAACAATCAGCAGCTTTCTGCTTGGCGATGATAGCCTTCAGGTGGCGCAGTGTCTCGTAGGCTATAGGCAACTGCTTCTCTTTCTTGAGGACGAAGAGGTAGCTCAGCGTCTTACGTGCGGTACGGCAGTAGTGTTTCTTGCAGCGGCTGTTGGTGATTGACACTTCCCATACGAGGTTCTCTGACGCATTTGATTTCACGAGCTGTGCTGTGATCTGCTTGGTTTCATTCTGATTATTCATAATACGTTTCTCCTATAATTTGATGGTTAGACAATAGTTACTATGCGTTTTTATAGACTTCTACGAAGGTGACATCAATCATACACTCCTGAGCGATAGCGTCCGCCTTCAGGTGTGCCTCGTTATCCGAAGCAGCCTCTATCTCGAACTCTTTGTAGTTTCCGTCCTCTCCGTTGACGATTACCTGATAGCTGGTTGTTCTCCTGCGTCTGCTGACGTTCTGGAAGTTGAATGCCGATGTCTGAATTGAAGTTGTCATAATCATTGTTTTTTTTGAGTTAAACTTGAAGCCCTGAGGCTTTTGTAATTTTTACGTGCGAATAACAGCCAACCAAAAGAAGTCATGCAAAGGCAAGGAATTTCGAGCAAAATGTGCGGAATACCTTATTTCTGCAGGAAATCAGGAAGGCTGCCACACATTTTGTAATGACAATAGGTTATTGTATAACCGGTACTTGCCGAATGACGTTGGTGCTAACTTTGCACAGGAAAAAGAACAATGCCACAGGGTAGAGAGTCTCAAAGAAAAACAATATTGACAACTGTTCAGACAGGCATGCCTCCAGTATATCTGCAGCTGCAGGAGAACAGCCTTATGATGACAGTCAGGAGGAGAGGTCAAAAAGAGTGGAGACAGAGGCTGCAGAAACCGGGCACGCCCATCGCGCAGTTCGCAACAGGTGTACGACAGAAGTCACCAAAGCAGATGTCTGCCATGGTAACGTCCAACCATTTAATTATAGGAGAAATTCCCCCCAAAAAAGAATGAACCATGCGAGCACAAGCTGCATGATTCATTAGTCAGAGAGTCCTTGTATGGGGAGAGTCATACCACTCCGGCACCTCCGCCGCCGACATAGACGGCGTTGCCGCCTACTTCCACAGCGATGCAGAGCGTATCGAAGGCATCAGAGCCGTCAGTTCGCCCCTCGAGCGGATCCTCCTCGGTTTCCAGTTTCTTCTCACCGCTTTTATCTTTCTGGTTGGTACCATTCACGGTCATAGCCGAGTCGATGGAGTTCAGCAGGTCCGGGTTGTTCTCCTCATTGATCAGGATCTGATAGGTGCGCTGTCCGAGGAACATGGCATTGATGAGCTGCTGTTTGATGGGATGTTGCCATGGCTGTCCGATATATATTTCCCTTACCACCCATCCATTCTGCATGAAACGTTCACGGATGATGGTATGGAAGTCAGCCTTATTGACGCCATAATTGTTTCCCACGAAGGTTGAATCAAAGACAAAGACCACTTCCTTATGCTTCAGCGTGGCATAATAGGTGCAGATGTCATCCACCAGTTCCGGCAGTCGGCGCTCATATTTCACGAAGAAGCTTTTCAGGATACGCAGCTTCATGTCAGCCCCCGGCTGTCCGATGACGGCCCAGTTGATGTTTGCATTGGCATCGAAGCTCACCCAAATAGGTTCCGTCGGGTTGATGTCGCCGTCGGTTCTGCAATCGACATGTCGCAGTTTGTCCATATCATAGCCCAGGGAGTCGATGTATGTTTTATTGACCGATGTATAGAGGTTACTGTCCGTCTTAGCATTATAGAATGAGTCTTCAGAGTGCTCGACGCGCCGGCACATGATAGTGGTGCGGAATGTGGCCGGGGGCATGTCACGGAAACATTGCCGGATGAATTCCTCGCCCAGGATTTCCAAGTTCTGGATACTGCTGAACTCTTTATAGAGATAGGTCTCAGCCCTGAGCATGTTGACCGTACGTGACAGTCGGCGCAAGTAATGCAGTTCGGCGGCAGAAGGCCGCTGATGGGCGGTCACCATGTCTGCCAGTCGTTTTTTCACTATTGAGAGTTCCAGTATCAGTCCCTCGAGCATCCTGACTTTCTCCGGGTCACATTTCTCTCGGTCGTTCAGGAACCACGAACCTTTTTTTGTTGTCGGCATGTCGGAGAACTTGCAGATGCCATGGTGGTAATAGAGATGTCCGAAGGCATTGGCGTTTCCACGGTTTGCCGGGTATGTCTCTTCCTTCAGCTGTTCGAAGTCGATGAACTTTGCCTCGTCGATGAGAATGAAGTCGAAGCTTTGTGAATTACTGGTACCCTTACGGTCCTGGCTGATGACCGTGGCATATGCCCCATTCCAGAACGACAGAGTGTTTTCCCAGTTCATCGGCTTGATGATAGGATCTTTCCATCCCCATGCCTTGGCAGGCTTCTTTCCCCAGGCATAGTGAACGTTCTCAACGAATCCCCATCTTCTGAGGTGGGTATCCCATGACGGTATGATGTTCGTCCACATACGTTTAGAGTTCGGTCCGACGAGCGCGGTATTGCTGCCTGGCATTCCTTCTACGTTGCGCCTGAGTATAGAGGCGGCAATGAGTCCCTTGCCGATGCCACGTCCTCCCACCATAGTCATATTCTTGGTGAGCAGCGCCAGCATGTATGCCTGTGCGGGGTTAAGATATTGCTCCTGTGTCTGCATGGTTCTCAATCTGCTTTGTCACCTGTCTCTCTTTTTCGGTAACGGCATCGGTCAGTTCCACCACGTCGGCATCCTCCACCACCCGGCTATAGGAAGAATGGGAGAAATGCGCCTCCAGTTCTGCGATGACATGCATAAGGTTGGCCACAGGCTGGAAGCCCATCTTCGAGACGTCGAAGGTAAACACGATTCTCGGAATCTCGCCATAGCCGCGGTCGTGTTCATCATCCTTGTCGAGCTGGTTGTATTTGCCGTACTGCTGTGCCAGCTTGGCTATTGCCGCTGCATCCTTATTACGCAATGCGATGGCGTAGCCCTCCATGATCATATTGTTAAATCTCCAGCGGTGCCACTCCTTCGTGCATTGCTGCAGGTTGCCGATGACAGCATGCAGAATTTCGAGATCCTCGTAAGCTTTACGTTTAGAGAGAGGCTTGCCTTTTTCGTCCTGATAGTTCGCCTGTATGTAGTCAATGTATTCTCGGTCCTTCTTCAGGGGGTTGCGCAGCATGTAGTTATAAGTATCGCGCAGCCGGAGAATACGATTTCGTGTCTGCAGAGGAACATTATTGTTTATGAGTTCCTCCTCAGGCAGCATGAGGTTGTCAGCGTATAAGTCAATATTGAATCTCATTCGATACTGATTTGTGCAGTCTTAAGGAAATCGTTGGCATCCTCGAGGGCCGACGGCGAGCCCACTTCAGCCAGGCGCAGCGTCTTCTCATGCAGGTCCCTTGCCCGTTCTGCCAGTACACGTCGGTAAAGTTTTCCGGGCTCGCTCCATGGGTTTTGGAACTCAGTTATTTGTTCACCGTTCAGCCCCAATAGGTCTCCAATCTGGGAAGGAGTCAGCAGCAGCTGTGCCAGCGGCTCTATCTTCTGTAATAATTCCTGATCCATTTTTCAAGTCAAGTTCCACTGCCCCTTCAGCACAAATATCGATGAACTGTTCCATCAGGACGCTGAACACCTGCATGTCTGTACTGATGACTGTGCTTTCGGCGCGTGCGCCATAGGTCTGGTTCTGAGATGTGATGACAGACACTGTCATTTCGCCGTTCCTGACAAGCAGAAGTTTCGAATGATTCTGTCCCAGGAACACGTGTTCGAAAGAGGTGTCAAGAAGTCTCTCCAGCCGGAGTGTCTTCCTTGCAGCCCTCTGGTCGAGAAGGATGGCAGAATGGCGTACCATGCCTTTCTGTCTGAGTAAGCAGAAGCCGTTAAGGAACGGCTCACTGGTCGAGTAGCTGCTGACCCACACGTCAGCCCTGCCTGTCTGGGAAAGCAGCCATCCCAAGAGTCCCAACGTATGAAGGCCCTGTCCGAAATATGCCTGTATTGGCACATCACGGACAGGGCGTAAGATAGTACTGATGTCCCTACCCTTCGGCATCGGTCTCAGCGTTTGGTATGCTGATGCCGATAGCCTTCAGCTTCTCCACCGTTTCCGGCTTGATGGTCTGCTTCAAGGCAAAGAGGGTGTTGACGGCATCCTGAACCTTTTGCAGAGACTCCTCCGAATGCTTCGTTTTCCTTGCCAGTCCGCGCGAGATGGCAGTTCGAGCGTTCTGTACGGTTTTCACGTTATCGGTAAAGACATCGACGCTGTCTTTGCCGCTGGTAGCATCGTCTTCTTCCTTTTCAAGTTTAAAGGAGTCGTATATCTGGTAGTCGTTGCGCAGGTCGTTGTCAGCGCTTCGCAGCTGGTAGCAGAGTTCATTTCCGTCACATGGAGCGTAGTCCGGCTTCGCCATCATCTGTGCCAGCTGGGCATGCAGCTTGCGTATTTTCTTCCATCTCTCCGCGTTCCTTTCCCAGATGTCCTGGATTTCCTTAGGCAGCTGGTCATGGTCTTCACGTCGGCCGCGGATGCCCAGTACGGGGATTCCTGTAGTATCCTCCTCCTCATCGGTCTTGACGGAGTCGGGGGCTTGCGAAAGAGTATCCTTTACCAGGGCAACCGTTTCATCGTTGTACTGTTCGACTTCAGGCGTAGTGAGTCCACGCTGTCTGATGTCATAGTACTTTTTCAGGTCGGTACGAATCCATTTCAGCATAGCCTTTGGCCGTTTCATGGCAGAATTGTAGATGCTACGTTCACGTCCCGGGTTACACTGCAGCAGCAGCGTGGCTCCTTCGATGATCTGTTCCTCGGTCGGGTTCTCCAGCTGGAGGAACTTGTAAATTTTCAATGTAAAATTCTGATCCATATAATCAATAAAAAAAGCGGAAAGAGGCTTTGCGCCGCATTCCGCCTCAGGTTATTACTTATGAAGAAAGATTATGGTTAAGTCTTGTTGGTCACTTGACCAGTCTGACAGTCCAGTTCCTCTGTAGATGAGAGGGCCAGCTTTCCTGTGTAAGTAGGAACGGGGCATTCGTCATACACCTGTATGGCAAGCGTTGTCGTCACGGCGCCAGTAGCCTCTGCTGCAGTATCTCCACTGGGAGAGGTGTTACATTTGAAGCTCTCGTTTCCAAGGACGCAGAACGTGCCGTTGCGGTCCTGATAGACATATACCACGTCATCGTTGAGTGCCTGGCGTGCGAAGCCTTTCACTTCGTCGCTCATTCCTGTAACGATGGCGTTAGCCTGGTTGTTGTAGAGTCTCGAGCCGTTCTCGCCTACAGGCTCGAAGGTGACGTTGCTGGCCTCGTCCTTCAGGTCGATGAATTTCCAGTATTTCTCTGCGACCAGCGTAAAATCGCCAGAAAGCACGGCCAGTGTACCCATGTTCGTGCCTTCTCCGGCTTTTATCTCCGGCAGCTTGGGAAATGTTGCGATTTCACTCTTCGAAGCGTAGTACAGACGCCGGCGAATACCCGGCTTGTTTTTCCGTCCGATGCAAGCCTCTATGCTATCATAGACTGATGTTGTTGAGCATTTGTTCATAGCTGTATTCATTTTATTGTTTCACTTTTACTCGCTGATGTCACCAACCATGAGATTCTCCTTACGGAGTGAGCGTATCTGCTCTCCATAGATGCCGGCATAGCAGAAGGTGCAAGACCACGGAGCATAGCTGCCTATGTACGGATGGTTCTGCTGGTTCATGATGTCAGTACCGAGCAGCAGGTTCGGCTTCACCGTAATCTTCAGGTAGTTAGACCCTGCCATATTGTCGAGGACAGCGAACTCGCAGCGGTTCTTGGATCCCTCGAGTGTCACCTTATCGTACGACTGGTTGTATGGCAGTGCGCCGTGGCGTGCCTGATAGTCGTCGCAATAGCAGTCGTAGATGTCTGGAGACATATACATGTATGCGTGACGTCCCTGCTTCCTGAGCATCTTGTCAGCAGCTCTCCAGAACTCCTTGAGCTTTTCGACGGCATTGGTCTCGTCGATCTTACCCAGCTTGATGTAGTTTCCTTTTTCTGTTCCGATGTTCTCATCAGTGATTTCCTTTTCGATGATGGTATCGAAGGAGTCGAAGAGGTCAGCAGTCGTATTGCCTGCCTTATTGCGCACACCACCGACAAACACCACCTCATCGATGTGCATGCCGATCTTTGCAGCAAAGAGGGTGAGCAGCTTACGGGCAATCATGCCCTTGGAGATGTTCTCGCCTGCAGCAATGCTTTCTCCCCAGATAGAGTGAAGCAGCGGCATGGGGTCGAAGTCCTTGGCGCAGTTGCCAGGATAGACATCCAGCGTGCGTCCTTCGATGGAGTATTCTGCTGCATCGCGTCGGCTCGATTTCCATGGAGCCAATTGAGCATCGCCGTCGAGTTCAGAGAAAGTGATGGAATTACGGACACCGGGAAGCACGGTGACGTACTTGGCGGTCTGATCCTGGAACACCTGGAATGGCACCTGCTGCAGCTGGCGGCTGATTAGCTGTGCACTTTCCTCGAGAAATTGTGGAGTGATGACTTTTGCCAGTTCATCCACGGTCATGTCTGCTATTTTATCCATAGTTAAAGAAGATTTTTGATGCCGTTATACATATCTTTTGCTGTGGAAGGCTCAGCCTTGCCACCTTCACCTCCGGGCTTCAGACTGGTGTCATCGCCAGCCTCTCCCTTGAATTCGTCGAACTCCTTCTGGAGCGCGAGCAGTTTCTGCTCTGCGTTGTTCTTTGCCGTTTCGGCATTTTCCTTGTCAGTCTTCAGCTGAGCCAGCTGTGACTCCATGTTGCCCAGGTTCTCGACCTTGCCCTGCAGTTCTGCGAGGGCGTCTTCGATGACCTGGAGCTGCTCTGTTGTCAGTACAACCCCGTTGTCTGACACGTCAAGGCCCTCCACCTTCAGGAGAGCGTTAACCTTGATAAACGTCTTGTTCATTATTAAATTAGTTTGAGAGTTAGGTTCCTGCGTTTCAGCATCGTTCATGATGCCGGACACATGCTTCAGTGCCTCCTTCATGCGCTGGAAGAAAGAGCGTCCAGGCTGTCTGTCATTCTCCATGAGTGGCAGTCCATAGTGCTCACAGGCTCCTGCGACACTCGTATATGCATTCATGACGGCCTTAGCCTTCATCTGCCCGTCTTCATCATCCAGGATGGCATTCACCAGGCCGAAGTCAAGTGCATCCTGAGCGGACAGCCATTTCTCCTTGGCCATTAAGGATAGGTTTTCCTCGAGTGTTTTGCCATTCTTCTGGCTGTAGATATCAGCCAGGCACTTGTCAATTGTGTCAAGCTGCTCCCGCTCATGCTGGAACTGCTTAATGATGGCATCTATTTGTTCTTTGTTGGCACTTGTCCAGACGTCGAGCATCTGTGACGAGTTATGTATGAGCATCATGGAGCCTCTTGCGATCTTGATGCTCTTAGCCTTCATGCAGAGGATGGTGGCAGCGCTTGCCGTCATTCCGATGATGACCATGTTGCACTTGCCATGATCCTTGATGTATTCCATGATAGTAAGTCCATCGTCGATGTAGCCTCCTAATGAAGAGACAGCAATGGTTACTTCCTGATCCTGGTGTGCCTGAAGGAAGTCCTTGACCATTTTAGCAGTGGTACCACGCTGGCCGGTCCACCAGTCGTATTCCACTCCGATTGTCCCAGTAATATAGAAATTGTACTTCATATCTTTTGGAATTATTTTCCGCAAAGGTATGAAGTACAATATTTATATAAAAATACATTACTCCTCTATCATCATCATAGGGTGTATGCTGTTCCAGGAAATGCTAACTGATTTCATTTGCTCACCTGTTGGCTGTCGAGGGAAGGGGTTTTTCTCTTTAATAATAGGGAAAGGCCGCTCAGACGTACCTATCAAATAGCGTCTTCCATCCAATGCAGTAAGCCGGAACGCTTTCTGGCGCATAGACAGAGGTTTTTTAGAGCAGCTGTTGAATTGGAGAGTCGTCTTGTATGTTTTTTGGTTATTCTGATAATCCTCTTCGATATTAACTTCAGCGAGTCCATCAATGTTAATTACTGTGAAATTGACATTCTCCTGCAGCTTGCATGAAGAGTCTGATAACAAAATCATGGCCGAAAGATTTTCTGCATCGGTCATTTCAATTAAACTGATGTGAACGGGTTTGAACATAGTTGAACGAGTTTAAACAGGTTTGAACTTTTTTTTCGATTTTGTGAAAAGAAAATCTACGCAAAATTTACGTAAACTACTATTATTCCTTCTTTGAGGTTTTTCCCTCATGCTTGTAGCCTCTTGAGATGTTGATGCCGGCGCTTTTGCGGAAAGCATCCCTAAGCCTCATGAACTTCATGCGCAGGTTCTCATAGTTATTGCCCTGCATAGAGATACCGTTATTCTCCATCCAGTCCATCATCAGCTTTGAAAGCTGTATGCTTCTGCAGCCGATGTCTGTCAGGTCCTCCCACATCTGCATGATGAAGATATCGTCTATGGCTTCGGCAATGGCAGCTTTGCCATGCTTCCCGATCCAGTTATACACTTCCGGTTTCTTTTTTGCCGACCCCATCAGGCAGATGGCCAGTTCCCCAGGCTGTTGCGATACCGGCAATTCACCTTCCGGACGTTTTCTCGTGAAATGTCTTATGACACTGTTGATGTTAGTTGATGGAGGGAACACGCATGGACTCCCAAAATGGTGTTCGCACCACTCACGTTCATAGGCTGGCAGTTTAATATATATAAGGAATTGACTCATATATAAGATGTCTTCGTTTTAAATACAGTGCAAAGGTAATCATTTCTGATTAAATCCGACTTAAAAAACTATACATTTTTGATTTGTTCTTAAATTTTTGCAACGTTTTTTCGGGCAGCGTCTGACGTAATTCTGTCCGAAAAAGTTGTAATTTTGTAACGCAGACACTAATCACTTGTAAATCAGTAACTTTGTCAATGTTACAACAGGCCGTTACACTTTTCTGCTACACTTCCAGACTGTAACAAGAGGCTTTTTAAGTTAATTTCCCTTAAAATAAAGAGTGTACGGCCTACAACCATGTTACACTTTTCAAAAAGTGTAGCAGAAGTGTAACGTAACTTTGTAGCAAGTTTGTAACGCTCAGACCTCCTTTATTTACTACTCTTTCAGACCCTTTCACCGACTCCGTTTACAAAGTTACAGAATTTTAGTACAAAAAATGAAAAGGGAGGGGAAAGGGCGCAAATGCCGTGGCCGGAAGGGGCATGAGGCATGTGTCTCTAACGGTGTGTCTCTTTTTGGATAATACCTGGTTAAACGCTACGGTGCAAAACAAAAGCCCCACCGGCTCTCGCGGGCAGGTGGGGCGTCGGAAGATGTTATGGAAACAAAATCAGAATGCTTCGTCTCCGGGATGCTCCTGTTTGAAGAGCCGGAGCTCCCGGTTGATGCGCTCATCGGCTGCTTCAGCTGAAGACTTCACGCTGCGCAGGTAGATCATCTCTACGGCAGGGGCACCCGGCGGTGCATCCTTGTCACGACGGATGATGCGGCCCTGGCCGTTGCGGAACTCCTCGGGGTTCAGCTCGCTCACCCACGGGCACAGCTCGACGAACGACCGCAGCTTGCGCGTAAAGGTGTTCATCACAATCTTGTTGGACCCGGTGGCCGCCTTGAAGTCGCTGAAGGCCTTCTCGCGTACGATGAAGTCATCCAGACGGCCGCCTTCCTCGCTGAAGTAGCCGTTGGCCCAGTCCTCGAACGACTCGCCCATGTCAGCCTTCCACTTGCGCTTGATGATGTTGGCCATGGGCGGCAGCAGCTTCACAGGCTCCTGCGACACGCTGAGGTAGAACTTCTCGCACTGCAGCAGGAAGTTCAGGTCCTGGTTCCACTCCTCCTCCGAGTACAGGCGTGAGTACAGGTCCTTGCCGAAGTCGTCGCGGATGCTCCGGCTCTCCAGGTAGTCGTTGTCCTCCGTCTTCTGGTGGTAATAGTCCGAGAACACCATGTACAGCAGGCGTGCCTCGCTGCTGGGGTCGAAGTTGGCCGGCACGTAGTTGGTGGTGAAGGCTATCTTCGGCGACTCCTCGAAGGGAATGGTGAACGACTGGTTGTTCTTCGGGTTCACCGTCATGTCCGAGGTGATGTTGTCGTAGAACAGCCCCGTGTTCAGGAACCGGTCGCAGTCGTCAATGAGCAGCATCTGCGTGTGCTGGGTCACCTGGTCGAAGACGTGAGGGTTGTCCATCAGCTTCGGGTTGCGCCCGCTGAGCTTCACCGTCCGGAGCAGCATGGAGAGCACCTTGAAGAAGAACGACTTGCCCGAGCGGCCGTTGCACTCGTCGTTCTCGCCAATCTTAGAGTCCATGGCCATGGGGGCCCAGGCCCGCGAAGGCGACTTATAGCGGTGCAGCATGTAGCCCATGGTGAAAATCTTGTTGATCAGGTTCTGCTCCTGCTCGGCTGTCTCGGCTGCCGTCAGTCCCTCGCCAGCTATGTCGAAGCGGTGCCGGGCGGCATACTCACGGCGCTCATCTGCCGTGTCAAAGCGCTGCTCCATCTCCTTACGCCAGAAGATGCGGGAATTGTTAATCATGTAGCCCATCAGGTTCGAGCCCACCTTGTCAATCCGGATGGAGAACGTTGTCCGGCCGTCCTCGCCGGTATGCCGCTCTATCGTGAAGAAGTCGTCCAGCAGCGTGAACTGGTGCCCGATGACGTTCTCCTCCCACACGTAGTTGGGGAACTTGAAGTCCTGCTTCCGGGTCACCTCCAGACCCCGTGGCGTGGCCTTCACGCAGACGTTAGGGAAGAAGAACAGCTGCGAGTCGTGGGTAAACGACGTGAAGTCGAGCGTCACCTCGTCGATGCTCTCCAGCATGCCTGCCGACAGCTTCGGCGTGTCGAGTACCAGGTTGAGCACCCCCAGGTCGCGCACCTCGGTAATCACCCACTGCCGCACGAACTCACGCATGTCCTTGGGAGTCACCGACCGGACGATGTAGCCGTCTATCTTGACGTACTTCGTTTCCTTCTGGTTGTCGTCATGAAGGGCATAGAAGCCGTTCAGCTTAAGGAAGTTGTACAGGCAGGCCGTGTCTATCGAGTAGCGCGTCTCGCCGGTCTTCTTGTTGAAGGACGTCTTCCAGAAGCGGGCAGGCATGGCCATGGCCATCAGCAGCCGGAAATCCTTGCGCGTGTGGCGCACCTCCATCCAGTCCCTGAGGTCCTTGCGCGGCTTGCCGCGGTTGTCGCGGTAGCCGCACAGCCACTGTGGCAGCCATACAGTACGGACATCGATGAAACGCAGCGCCAGCTCCCTGCCTTTGCGCACCCCCGTCTCGTCGATGTCCGGTATGTTGTAGAGCACCTCCACGTGCTTCATGATCTCCCTCACCTCCTCTTCGCTCAGCTTGTAGGTCTCACTGTTGAACCACAGCGGCATGTAGCCCAGGCTCCGGCAGCACAGCGCGTCACGCTCACCGCTGCAGATGAACGCCTCGGGCAGCTTCTTGGGCTTGTAGGGCTCCTCATCGGTATGCGTGCGGCACCACTCCTTCTCCTCGTCGGCATTGAACTTCTGCTCAGCCCTGATGAGCTCACGGAGGCCGTTGATGTACCTGGCCGGCTTCACACCAGCAGGGAAGTACTGGAAGCGGTAGCCCTTGTCCGGGTTCAGCGGCTCATACACCTTGTAGAACTTCACCTCCTCAGCGTCGCCCGTGGCCTCACTGACCACGCACTCGCGCATAAAAATGGGGTAGTTCTCGTTCGAGTAGCGTATCCTGGTCTTGCGGTCCTTCGTATAGGAGAACCACTTCACCGAGTGCCAGTGAAGCGCCTCCACGTGCTCCTGCGTCACGTTGGGGCCCAGCACCTTCAGCTCAGCCTCAGTAAACTCCTTCATCTCGAAGTCACGGTGGCCGTCAGGCTCGTCGGCACGCGCCTCACGCTCCGTGAACTCCGCCTTGTTGATTGAGTGGTCCAGCTCGTCACGTATGTCGAAATGGGCGGCTATCTGCAGCACCGCCTCGTTGAAGCGGTCCTGAGGCAGGTTCACCTCGTCCATGTAAAGCTGGATGGCAGACTTCCAGCCGTCGCCGCCGAAGTCCGTCACGCCCCATATCTCGCCGTATTTGGCCGACTTCCTCTTGTGCAGGCAGGCCGACGGCGTCTTCTCGTTACGCACCTTGAACTTCTTCACGGGCAGGCCGTCATCACCCACCGACTGCGGGTATATCCACGTGATGATGTCCAGACCGCCGCGGGTGCTGTCGTAGATTTTCTGTACTGGTATCATGATCTTTCTCTTTCTGGCGCAAAGATACGGCTTTAGGGCCGCGTCTTCAAAATACCTGGTTACACATTAGCAGACTCCAGCCGCTCCGGCTCACGTGGCCACCCCTCCATGCGCAGGTGCAGCCACGCTGCCCGCCGCTTGCGACGGAACTTGGCCTGCCACCTGATGAGCATGCCCTGCGTGGTAAGGTAGTCGTGCGGCTTGCATATCACCTCACGCTCACCCGTCAGCCGGTTCTCTGCAGTAATGACGTACTTCATTAATCTTTCGTATTTGGTCATAGACAGATTTCAGGCAATAGTGGCACCCGGTCTTCTTTGCCTTATGCGGTGTCCGGCTGGCGGAGCTTATACTTCTGGCCGTCGGTCAGCGTAATCTTAACGTTTCTGATGGCCATGGCTATTGCATATACGTTTAACAGTCACTTTCACGCTCCATGGGCGGTACTTCTGATTCACGCTTATCGACATACTGTCAGCATTGACCCGGGTGGCACGCTCTATCATCCAGTCAGCCTGCGTCTTCAGACTGTCATCCATCCGCAGCTTCACCCACCACGGCAGGTAAATATTACCCCCTATCCTGCGCACAGGTCTCTTCTTCATACTGCCACCTCCTTCCTGATCATGCCAAGGTTATTCACCACGCAGCCCGTCGTGCCATCGGCAGCAGGCTCAAAGAATTTCACTTCCACGAATGTCTCACGGGCAAACTCATACACGTCCGCCACCCATCCGCGTCGATACTCACCGTCGCCCAGGACGGCGGCATCCACAATCACTCGTTCTCCAATGTTCATATCTTCAGCAATACATCAATCGGTTCCTTCAGCTGCCTTGCCACACCGTTAAACAGGCGGCGTTCCTCCAGTGAGGCACCCTCAATCATGTGCTGCAGGGCCACCGCCTCCTTGAAGTCCATCCCCATCAGGTTCACCTTCAGTCCTTTGGTCATCTCCACGTACATAGCGCTATCCGAATTGAAGGTCATACTCCGGCATACGGAGTCCGTATTCATCCTCATCATACACCTCATGGTCTTCCCCCGAGACAGGGCAGTGACCCAGTCCGACGGCAAACGCCCGTCCGAAGCTGTCAAACTTCAGCAGCTCGCTCTTCGTGTGGGCCAGGCACATCCGCACATGGCCACCGCGCAGATTCATGCCGTCGATGGTCACACCACCCAGCGCGTCGATAGCTTGTTCAAAATCCTTTACTCTCATGTTATTAATTGTTTTTAGTCCATTGTCTCAAAAGCGGCTGTCTGTCCAGCCTGCCAAGCGTCTTTCCGCTTTGCCATCCTGGGACCTCACGTGGAGGAAGGGGGCGGATTCGAACCACCGCTCAGGCCAGACTTTACCTCGCCAGTTGCCCATTTACTGGTCTTTCCCTTCCAGATGCCGGTCTTTCCCGGCTGCCATCCCACGCTTTTCAGGCACGTATGTAAAATATGCCGCCCCACAAAGAAAACAACACTTTATCAATACAGTTCATCAATGGCATGTGGGGCGGCCGGCTCTTTTTCTCATAGCGGATACACGCTCAACAGCTTGATTAGGTCCCTGGTACTATTCAGCCTGAGCCGCTTCGTCACACTGTTCAGCTGGTTCTTCACCGTCGATATGCTCTTCTTCAGCCGACGGGCAATCTCTCCGGGAGCACACCCCTTCGAGTACAGCGTGGCCACCTCCTGCTCTGCCTCCGTCATCGGCAGCTTGAGCTTAGGCTTGCAGATCACACCTTCGTGTTCGCATATCCCTCTCAGAGGACACCTCACCTCCTCAATGTGGAACATGTCCATCTCCACGTCTGCATGAAGGAAGTCGGCCTCCCCGAAGTTACAGCGTATGAACCTGTCCACCATCCGGAACTCATACCACCGCCTGTTCGGTTGCGAGGCAGAGGCCAACTTCCTCAAGGCATCCAGCGCATCAGGGAAATACTCGCCAATCTTCTCCAGCATGTATTCCACCTCGGCACGGTCATCAGGAGCCAGTCTTTTGCTGACACCATTCCTGCTGATGCAGGTCACACCGTTTATAACGAAGAACTCTACTGCCTCCATTCCGCACTACTTATAACAGGTTCTATCAATGCAAGGTCACGAACGTTGAAGTTCTGGTTCATCCTCCGGCTGAACTTCGTTACCAGCGTAGTATAGCTATAGCCATACGTGGCGATGAGATACCGAAGCAGCCCGCTACGCTCCTTCTTGCTCAATCCCGCATAATAGTCCTGAAGTTCTAAAATGCGAGATTCTTCACTTTTTACTTGCTTATTTGCCGTCATTTTATTATTTTTGTAGCGAAAATAAAATTTAAAACCGTTGCAAAGATATTACTAAATGATGAGAAATCATCATAAAGTATTAATTTTTTAGGTTATATTAACATACAACTAATTAAAACTGATGATATGACTGGAGAGCAGCTCAAACACGAAATCAAGCGACGCGGCTACACCCTGCGCTCAGTTGCCGCAGAGCTCGGAAAGAAGGAACAGAACTTCGGACGCATGCTCAAGACCGACAGCGTCTCGACCGAGGTCATTGAGGCGGCGGCACACGTCATGGGCCTGACCGTCGGGGAACTGTATGGCAACACGCTGTCAGGCGACAGCATACTTGCCGACCACAACAGCACGGCCTTCAAGGGCAACTACACCTGCGACCCCCGCCTGCTTGACATTATCAGAGAGAAGGACAAGCAGATAGAGACCAACCAGCAGCTTATCAGCCGCCTTGTGTCCATAATAGAAGAGCGACTGCCCAAGCAGCCTTAAAACTCGGACAGAACTCGGACAAAACGGTATAAAAACAAAGAAATGAGTCCTGATTTTATCGGGGTTTCAAGAGACGAAAATCGCAAATAAAGTCCAGTAATCCCGACTGAAAGAAAATCCAAACCGCTGGTTATCAGTAGTTTGGATTTCTTTTATGCTTTAATTTGGCGTGTTTTTGGCGTGATAGTAATTTATTGGCGTATCTTCACCCAGTTTTATGATATTTGCAAACCATAGGTTGCAATTACCTACAGTTTAGGTATCTTATACTCCTTATCATTGGGCCAAAATAGAAAAGCCAAAATACTTGGGATTGATACTATCATCAGAAATGGCAGCCAGATTCTTTCAAAGACTTCGTTCCAGAGGCATTCATTGAATGCTGCATACATTGCATAGGCACAGCTATAGAGGGTCAATGTTACCATTGCCCAAAAATTCCACCAAGATAGATAAATGCCTTTGTCTGTTCCCATCTCCTTTTTAGTAGCCGCTATTTTCGCTTCACAAGCATTATCAAGTCCCTTCATGGTCGTGTCTGCATGACTTGTGATGTCCTCTTTGATTTTGTTGGCAGCATTGTTTATTTGCCTGATGACGGCTGTTGACAGACTCTTAGGAAGTTCTCTTAATATCGCAACATCTACAGAGGATAAACTGACTTGCATATCTTTGTAACCATCAAGTTTGTTCTCAATAGAAATACACTTCTTTAGCAATTCATCATACTTCTGGTTGATAGCAGTGAAATTCCTCTGTATCTGAAGCGTTTTCTCCAGATACTTAAAGTCCTCTGGTGGAATCTTATTCCCAGATCCTTGTTTGTTCTCGACTGGAGTGGCAGAATCATTCGTCAGTTCATTATATGCAGGCAGTTCAATGTCATCAAACATGCCCTTAACAGCGTCTTCATATTTTTTCATTATATACTTATGATTTTATATTGTTATACATTTAGCGGTGGAAACTTTGATTGACAACCTTGCGCGGACAGCTACGGGCGATGGTTTTTGCGATTAGTTTGGCCCGCAACAGTTCTTCGTCTTCATCTTTTTTCTTGTGTGGCAAGTCATTGTTGCCCCCACCTCCACCTGTAGAGTAACCATACCCACCAGGAACACTCATCATTTCGAAGAACACAAAGAAGGCTGTTTCTAACACCTCTTCAAATTCAAACACGAACTCATTTTCCAGAGCCTTGAAAGTGCCGATGAAAGTATCAACGAGATTCTGGGACACATCAAAGGTGTAGTGCTCGGTCTCTTTACCCTCTCCTAAGCTATGGTCATATTCCAGATGCACCTTCTTAGTATTCGGGTTAATGGGATCACATACGAAGTGATGTCTTTGGGCGTATTCCTCTTTAGCCTTCTGTTCTTCAGCTTTCACTCTTGCAGCCTCTGCATCCATCTCCTTGTGCAACTCTGCCCAGGTATTCTTTATCCTACTGGCAGTTAGTTGACGGCCTATCTCAGAGGCATTATATCGGGAGCTACCTCTCAGAATCCTATATCCTATCACCTGCCCGTTCTCGTTTCTTCGTAATTTTGTTGAATAACCATGTTTCTTCATTTCCAGTGAAAACACGTCCCAACCGAAACGATCCATTGACCTAAGAATGTCATAGATGGCATCCTTAATCTCTCGCTTGTGTTCCTCACAGATTTTCTTTGATTGTTTCCAACCCATGCTCTGGTTGATGCTGTTTGCGGCCATCGTTGCCTTCAATCCTATGAGATTGGTGTCATTGATTTTGCCATCGACGGTGAAGCGAGACACCATGAAGTGCAGATGCGGAATTCCGCTCTTGGCATCATGGTGCAGCATGGCGATCCATTTGCTATGAGTCAAGTCCATCCGTTTCGATGATACTTTTCCATTCTTATCCCTAAACTCAATCTTATCCATCTCTTCAATAAACCGATGTGCAAACCACTTCCATTGCTCCAGTGTCCACCCTTTCGACTCTTCCTTAGTAGGCGACACCTCCATTGCTATCAAGTTTCTGGTCACGGGCTTACCTTTGGCGATATAGTTCTCCCCGGCATACTTGAATTGCATCCAGATATTATCCAGGTCATCATCCGTCACGGCAGCGGTCATATCCCCCGCCATATTTTCACAGCAGACGAACTCTGCATCCTTTTTCAGCGTTGCATACGTCGTATAGGCATTGCCGTGTGCCACGGCTCTTGCTCTTGCTATCATCGCTACCCCCTTCTATCTTTTCGTCGAGAAACTCAATCATTGGGAACAGTTTCTTCCACCACTCTTGGATGACGGGTATTGACCTAAGAAACTCCTTCCGCTCCTCGCTGCCCATTTTGAGACCCTTGATGTTGTTGATAAAGTTTACGATATCCTTACGGGCAGCAAACAACTCGTCCCGGAACAATGTGTCAGGCACGCTTGGTTTGTAGTTCATCAGAACCTTCCGGCAATACTCACTAAAGTTCATCCGGCATTTCCTTGCATTGTTCGCAATGTACTTCTCTTCCTCGTCCGACAGTCTCAAAGCCCTCGGTTTCCTAACCGTCGAATTCTCCATTTCTGACTTGCGCGGTCTTCCTCTGCGCTTCATAATTCTCATCTCCTTTGTGTTATCCTGCATAATTAAATACGATTAATGTTCAACATAAGAGGTGCGAGCCTGCGAGTACTCAGCCATCAACACTTGGCGACAAGTGTTCAAGAGTTTTTGTATCACGAAAAAACCTCTTGCTAACTTACGTCACGTTTCGGAACCTCCGATAGCGCAAAGGTAGATGTAATAATCAATATTGCCAAGAAATAAGATTACAATTTCAAAGCTAAGAATATATTTATGTTTGTTGATTTTCAGTCAGATTTACTTCGATTCGAATTGATTAACCATTATAAGATTTAATTCCAAGAATTGGTAAATTGCCGTACAGTTCCCAAATAGTCTATTCTGTTTTCGACTTGTAATACTGGCTTGGGGATACACCGTAGAACTTCTTGAAGAGGGCAGAGAAGGAGGTGGGGCTGGAAAATCCGCAGGTATAGGTTACCTCCGAGACGTTCATCTTGCCACTGGCAAGCAGTTCAGCGGCCTTCTTTAGGCGCACCTTACGTATGAAATCATGCGGTGTCTGCCCCGTTAGGTCTTTCATCTTGCGGTTCAGATGGACACGGCTGAGACCTACCTCGCTGGCTATCATGTCCATTGTCAGGCTGTCATCATCTAAATGGTCGTTGATGGCCTTCATGATGTTGGCAAGGAGTTTCTCGTCGGGCGACTTGACAGATTTGGGCGCGGTCTTTCCCTCCAACTGGTCGGTATGTTCATATTTCAGACGCAAGGTGCGCGTCCGCTGAATCAGGTTAACGATGGTCTGGCGGAGGATGTCCATGTTGAACGGCTTGACGATGTAGGCGTCGGCACCCGTGGTGAGTCCTCGCAGACGGTCTTCGTCCATGCTCATTGCCGTCAGCATGACGACGGGCACGTGGCTGGTGGCGAGATTCGAGCGCAGGCTCATGCAGAGCGTGTTGCCGTCCATGTCGGGCATCATTACGTCGCTAAGCACCAGGTCGGGCACGCTGCGCATGATTTCCGCGAAAGCCTGTCGTCCGTCGGTGAAGGCTTTGATATCGTAGTCACTGCTGAGTTCCTTAACCAGATAGTCGCGTATTTCCTCGTCATCTTCGGCAATCACCAGGATGGGGCGCTGACGGGTGGGCGCCTCGATGGGGCCTTCTGCCGTATCGTCGCTGTCCTCTACTTCCGCCAACGTCAGTTGTTCTGCTGTTTCCACGTCGGGTTCGACCGCCATCTCGTCAGCCTTCAGGTGTTCTGAGCCTAAGGGCAGGGAGATGACGAACTCGCAGCCTTGCTCCAGATTATGGGCGGAGATGGTGCCATAGTGCAATTCTACCAACGAGCGGGCGAGGTCGAGACCGATGCCCGTACCCGTCTGCTGACCGCTCTGCTTGCTGTCCGACTGATAGAACCGTTCGAAAATCTGCTCCAGTTTGTCTTCGGGTATCTTCTCGCCGTTGTCGCTGATGGCGATGGTAGCGTTTTGCTGGTCGTGGCGGATGCGGATGGCAATCTCACCGCCTGCCGGTGTGAACTTGAAAGCGTTCGACAGCACGTTCAGGATGACCTTGTCGAAGTAGCGGCGGTCTATCCAGATGGGCAGCGTCTCGGTATCGTGTTCGTAGAGAAAGCGTATCTGGCGCCCACGGGCCTGATGTTCGAACAGTGCGTAGAGTTCCTGGATGAAGCTCACGAGGTCGGTCTCCCTCATGCGCATCTGCATTTGTCCCTTGTCAATTTTGCGCAGATCCATCATTTGGTTGATGAGTCCCAGGATGCGCTCGGCATTGCGGCGCATGATTTCGTAGATGCCTCTCTTCTGCGGGTCGTCCTCGCGCTTGATGAGCGACAGTAGCGGGGTGACGATGAGTGTCATAGGCGTACGGATGTCGTGACTGAAGTTCATGAAGAAACGCAACTTCGCCTCACTCAGTTCCTCGGCATGGATATGCTCCTGCAACAGCATCTGTTCGCGTAGTCGGTCCCTGCGGTAGGCAACATAGCGCCATACGACGAGAGTCAGCAGGGCGGCATAGAGCAGATATGCCCACCACGAGCGATACCACGGGGCATGCACCACAACCGTAAACGTGCGCTCGGCAGTCTCCGTGCCTTTGTAGGAAGCCTTGACGCGGAAACGGTAGGTGCCGGGGGTCAGACGCGAGAAGGTAATCTCGTTTGTTCCCTGCTGCAGTGATACAAACGGGTCGCCGTTGATGCTATACAGATAGGTGATGCGCTCCGGGTCGTCGAAGGTCAGCGTGGAGAAACGGACGGCAAACGAGTTGTCACCGTAGTCCAGGTCGAAGTGTTGGCTTTGGGAGACCAGCGTGTCAGTTACATGGTAACTGCCCGACAGCGTGGTCTGATTGACAGGCATACCATTGATGGTGAAGGCTGTCAGGTTGACGGTGGCGTTCCACTCGCGATGGTCGATGTCGGCAGGGTTGAACCACGTGATGCCGCCCGTGCCGCAGAACAGCAGCCATCCGTTTCTCATGGCCCACGAGCCGCCAGTAGTGAAGTAGTTGGCCTGCAGACCGTCCTCCACATAGTAGTTCTGGAACCGATGATCCTTGGGACTCAGGCAGGAGAGCCCCATGTCGGTGCCTATCCAGAGTTGGCCCAACTGGTCTTTCTCTATTGATGTGATGGTATTGCTGGGCAACCCCTGCTCCGTGGTGTAATGGCCCAGTTCTCGCTTGCGCAGGTCGTAGTGGAACAGTCCCTCGGTGGTGCCTATCCAGAGTGCGTTATTATATTCGCGGGCCAGATAGACGTTGGCACCCGGCATCAGACACTTGCCGCCAAAAATGCCGTTCCACGTCAGGTTGTCAAGGTCCAGACAGTTCAGTCCGTTGTCGGCAGCCACATAGAGGCGATGGCCGTCGGGCGACACCGACAGCTGGGAGATGAAATCGTGCGAGAGTCCTTTCCCTGCAGCATCCTCTGAGCGGAACTGTCTGACGGCTCCGTCCACGGCGAACATCAGCAGTCCGTGTCCCATTGTGCCTCCCCATCCCCGTCCTTCGCGGTCTTTGGCGTAGTCGGTGATGCTGAGGAAATCTAACTGTGGGATTTTCATCGGGTGATACCGTGCGGTCTTCGGGTCGATCCATCCGCCGCCCTCACCGTAGGAGCCCAGCCAGATGCGTCCGTCGTCACCCTCAATAATGGTCAATACTGTCGAGGGTATTTCGTCGGCAAAGTGCCTGACGAGACGGCCTTCCTTGTCTAAACAATAGACGCCGTCCTTGTCGGTGCCGAGCCACGTGTTATCTTTGCTATCTACAAAGACGCAACAAATGTTTGAGGAGCCAATCACGTTCTTGGCTCCCGCCTTGTGACCCATATAGTGGAAACCCAACGAGGAGGGCGGCTGCTGGAATACGCCTTTCTCCGTCAGACCTAACCAGACGTTGTTGCTGCCGTCCTCGACGATGGCATATACCTTGCTCTTCGACAGCTCCACCTCATGGCTGTAGTAGGGATTGGTGGTCAGTTCACCCGTCAGCGGGTTATACACGCCGATGCCCCTGCCGTCGAAGCCCACGAGGATGTTGCCCGTATGGTCGGGATAGAGGACCGGGACCGGCGTGTTGCCCGTCTGTGCCACATGGAAGAACTGCTCGCCCTGCTTGCGGAACAATCCTCGGTTGGCAGTGCCCACATAGACACAGCCCGTCATGTCGGTGCAGACGGTGTAGTACTTCGTGCCGTCCGCGTTGTTCATATATTGTTTGGCATGCTTGCCGTCATAGCTGTAAACACCGTTCTCTGCGGCGATCCATAGCCCGCCAGCATTGTCCTCGGCCATGCTGCGTATCTCGCCAGCCCCCTGCAACTTGACGGGCATCTGACGGGCAGTCAGGTCCTTCACCAAAAGCAGCCCATCCGTCGAGGTGCCGGCCACCAGTTCGCCGTTCTTACGCTCCAACAGGCAGTTCACATTGCCGTAAATGTTCTCGCCCTTCTCGTTGAGTTTCTTTACATCGCGGAACTGCACACCGTCGTAGGCCTGCAGACTGGCGTAGGAACCGAAGTACAGTTGTCCGTCGGCTGCCTGTGCCATACACAGCACATGGTTGCCAGCCATTCCTGC